>Ga0115545_1001764_pt1 | contig 10906 bp, 9 predicted proteins | sample COGITO_mtgs_1003_FD_87188 | JGI IMG/M metagenome (GOLD analysis project Ga0115545, IMG submission 87188) | Pelagic marine microbial communities from North Sea - COGITO_mtgs_100330 | ecosystem: Environmental > Aquatic > Marine > Epipelagic | place: Germany:Helgoland, sampling site Kabeltonne...
AGTCCGGGTTCATACCCAAATCGAGGTACTTCAGCGGATCCAGACCGGTCCCGCGGCTCTTGCTCATCTTTTCGCCACTCACGGTTAGGAAACCATGCACGTGCACCGCATTGGGTGTTTTACGGCCGCTAAAGTGCAACATGGCCGGCCAGAACAGGGTGTGGAAGTAGGTGATGTCTTTGCCAATGAAGTGGTGCTGCTCCGTTTGTGGGTCTGCCATGAAGGCATCGAAATCACGCCCCGTCTTATCGAAGTAGTTTTTTAGGGACGCCAAGTAGCCGATGGGAGCATCTAACCAGACGTAAAAGTACTTACCGGGTGCATCGGGTATTTCAATGCCGAAGTAGGGGGCATCGCGGCTAATGTCCCAGTCACTCAGGCCACCCGAGCCATCCTCTGCGACGGCGAACCATTCTTTGATCTTGTTGAGCACCTCCGTTTGCAGGTGGCCGGGAGCGGCGGTCCACTCTTCCAAGAACGCCACACAGCGCGGATCGGACAACTTAAAAAAGTAGTGTTCCGACGTTTTCATGACGGGGGTCGCGCCGGACAAGGCCGAGTAGGGGTTGTGCAGTTCCGTCGGTGCGTAAACGCTGCCACAGACCTCACAACTGTCGCCGTATTGGTCCTTCGCGCCGCATTTGGGGCAATCGCCCTTAATGAAACGGTCAGGCAAGAACATGTTTTTTTCAGGATCAAAAAACTGTTCAATGGTTTTCGTTGCGATCAGCCCCTGGTCACGCAGGCCGCGGTAGATGTCTTGCGCGAGCGCGTGGTTTTCGGGGCCATCGGTGCTGTGCCAGTTGTCAAAGGCGATGTGGAAACCGTCTAGGTAGGGCTTGCGCCCCGCAGCAATGTTCGCGACAAAGGCCTGCGGTGTGATGCCTGCCTTTTCAGCAGCAATCATGATGGGCGCGCCATGGGCATCATCCGCACAAACGAAGTGAACCTCGTTGCCTTGCATACGCTGAAAACGCACCCAAATATCCGCCTGGATGTACTCCATGATGTGGCCAATGTGGAAATTTCCATTGGCATAGGGCAGGGCGGTGGTAACAAATAAACGGCGCTGAGTCATGTCGTTTGGGCTGACTTTATTTAGGTGCAATGGGTCGGGCAATCCCAGAGCGTGGTTGGGCGGTGGTAGGCTGGTTGTTCCCCTATTTTAGGGGCTTGTGACCCCGCAGATATTAAGGCTGTTTCCCAGGACCCATAATCAAGTCACTGGCAACGCCCATGCGGTTTTTTTAAGAGTTTTATGCAGCGTACGACCCCCGGGACTGCGACAGGTCGCCCCCCCTTCTCCGAACCTTCCATTTGGCGTTTAGCTTGGCGCAATGGCTTGCGTGACTGGCGCGCAGGCCGCTGGCGCCTGCTGTTAACCGCCATTGCGCTCGCGGTGGCTGCTTTGACGGCCGTCGGGTTCTTTGCCGATCGCCTACAAGGTGGGCTGTCGCGCGACGCATTGGCACTCTTGGGCGGGGATGCGGTGCTGCGTAGTGACGTGCGTCCCGACGCGCGTTGGGGCCCCGTGGCGGAAGAACGCGGGCTGCAGCGTAGCGTCTCCCTGACATTTCCGACCATGGCCAGAGCCCCCGACGAGAACGGGGGCGATGTGCGCTTGGTGGCCTTTAAAGCCGTGGACGACGCCTATCCTCTGCGCGGCAGTTTAAGAGTCAGCGATGGGGTGGTCGATGCCTTCGACAACGATCGCCCGGTTAGTCGCGGCCCATTGCCGGGCACCGTGTGGGCGGAGGCGAGCGTGCTTGACGCCTTGGGTCTGGACGTGGGGGATGATTTGTTTTTGGGCAGTGCGCGGCTACGTATCGCGCAGGTGCTCACCATGGAGTCGGACCGTGGCGGCGGGTTTTCTAGTTTTTCGCCACGGGCGATGGTGAATTTGGCAGATATTGACGCCACGCAATTGGTACAGCCCGCGAGTCGGGTTCGTTGGCGTATGGCCGTGGCAGGGGATGCGGCCGCAGTGGGTGCATTCGAGGCCATCGTCGCCGAGGCGATTGAGGCCGCCCCGAGACGTGACGGCTTGCGCATTGAGACGCTAGCGTCTGGCCGCCCGGGTACGCAGGAAACCCTAGATCGCGCGGGTAAGTTTCTTAATTTGGTTGCGATGCTCACCGCCCTGTTGTGTGCGGTGGCCGTAGCGATTGGCGCGCGTGGCTTTGCCGCGAGTCAACTTGACGCCTGCGCGATGTTGCGCGTGCTTGGCTTGTCACAGCGCACCATTGCCCGCACCTTCATGCTGGAGTTTTTTGCGGTGGGTCTCGTCGGCGCGTTGTTGGGCATTCTGATTGGCTGGTCTGTACATTGGGTGTTCGTGGCCTTGCTCGCTGGCTTGGTGAAGACCGCTTTGCCCGCCGCGTCGTGGTGGCCTGCGCTGACGGGTGTGGGAGTGGGGTTGAGCTTGATGGCGGCATTTGGTGTGGCGCCCATACTGCAGTTAGCCAAGGTGCCGCCTTTGCGCGTGATGCGCCGCGATGTGGGTGGCTTGCAGCCGGCGTCTTTCGTGTTGTGGTTGCTTGGCGTCGTTGTCTTTTGCGGCCTCTTGCTAGGGGTCAGTCGCGATGTGCAAATGGGGAGTCTTGCGGTCGTGGGTTTTGCCGTGTCAATCGGTCTCTTTGCCGGTCTGACGTGGCTAGCCGTGCGGTTGTTGCGTCGTACGGTCAACGAACAGACAGCGCCGCGATGGATGATCTTGGCGACGCGGCAAGTCGCCGCACGTCCGGGGGTCGCTGTGGTGCAGGTGAGCGCGTTAGCGGTGGGACTGTTGGCCCTGTTTATCTTGGTCTTGCTGCGTACAGATCTCATCGCCAGTTGGCGTCAAGCCACGCCGGCAGATGCCCCGACACGGTTTGTTATCAATATCCAACCCGATCAAGCAGAGGCCTTTAAGCAGCAATTAGCGGATACGGGTGTGACGTCCTATGACTGGTACCCCATGATCCGTGGTCGCTTGGTGGCGATCAATGGCGCGGCGGTCACGCCCGATGACTATGACAACGACCGGGCCCAACGGCTGGTGCGTCGTGAATTCAACCTATCCCACAGTGCGGAGTTACCCAGCCACAACGAGGTCACCAGTGGCCGTTGGGCTTCCGGGGATGCGGGCGCCATCAGCATAGAGTCTGGGCTGGTCGATCTGCTGGGACTGAAGCTGGGTGACACCTTGAGCTTTGACGTTGCGGGGGAGATTGTGCGCGCGCGCATCAGCGATTTCCGCAAAGTGGACTGGGCGAGCATGCGCGTTAACTTCTTTGCGATGTTTCCTGTTGCGCGTATGCCCGATATTCCGCTGACCTATATCTCCGCCTTTCAAGCGCCCGAATCACGCGTGACCGGTGTCGACGGTGTGGCACGCTCGTTTGACAACCAGCTGCAACGTAATTTTCCCAACATCACAAACATCGACACCACGGCGACCCTGCTACAGGTGCAGCGCATCTTAGATCAGGTGATTCGTGCCATCGAGTTTTTGTTTGGTTTTAGCGTCTTGGCGGGCTTGGTGGTTTTGTTTGCTGCGATTTCACACACCCGAGGGGAGCGCACGCGTGAGTATGCGATTTTGCGTGCAATGGGTGCGCGTGCGTCCTTGTTGCGTGACGTCCAACGGGCCGAGTTGATTGGCGTTGGGCTGCTGGCTGGTGGCATGGCGAGTACCGCAGCGATGGTGGTTGGCTGGGCCTTGGCCAAGTTGGTTTTCGAGTTCCCTTGGGTACCACCTCTGTGGATGCCCGTGTTCGGCGCGTTGGTGGGCGCTGTGCTTGCGATGTTGGCAGGCTGGTGGAGTTTGCGCGATGTCTTGCGCACGCCTGCGTGGCAAACCCTGCGCTTGCGTGGAGACTGACGACCGGACGTATGTGGTTAGTTACTGATTTTTTGAACTGAACTGAACAGAACATAAAGCCATGAGCACGCAAGAGACGCCCCCCGCAGGCACAGAGCCGTCGCCCGTTACGCCGTTTGAATGGATAGGGGGGGAGACCGTGGTGCGGCGGCTGGTAGACCGTTTTTATGATTTGATGGATTTGGAGCCCGCCTATACGGCCTTGCGTGCGGCGCATGGCCCCGAGCTGGACAATGCCAGAGAACGTTTATTTCTGTTCTTGTGTGGCTGGTTGGGCGGGCCGTCACTGTATACGGAACGATTCGGACATCCCCGCTTGCGCGCGCGACACCTGCCGTTTTCCATCGGTATCCCAGAGCGTGACCAATGGGTTGCGTGCATGGCACAGGCCATGCGCGAGAACGACGTGCCGCCTTTATTGCGCACGCGTCTAGAGGCCTCATTTATGCAAACGGCGGATCACATGCGCAACCGAGTGGGGTCGCATTAAGCGGCAAGACCGCCGCGGTGTGTCTTATTTTTTTGTGAGGTGGCTGCCCTGCTGCTGACCGTGCAACAGCACCATCAGGGCGCCTGCGCCCCCATCGCATCCACGCGCTTGGACAAACGCAAGCACCTCTTTTTTTTGCACCAGCCAGCGATGGGTTTTTGCTTTCAGTATGGGTGTCTTGCCCGGTGAGCCTAGCCCTTTACCGTGAACCACGCGAACACAACGCCAGCCTTTACGCACCGCTGCGCGCAAGAAATCGGCCAAGTCGCTGCGCGCCTCGTCTGTGCGTAAACCGTGCAAGTCGATTTGACCTTGCAAGGCCCAATGGCCGCCCCGTAGTTTCTTCAAGACGTCATCACCGATGCCCGAGCGGCGGTAACTCAGGGCGTCGTCCGTTTCAAGGAGACTGGTGACATCGAACTCATCGGATAGCGCTTCGGCCATCACCGCGGAATCGTCCGACTCGCGTTGCAGCGGTCTTGGGGTCACCTGACTGGGCGGGGCGGGCACCCGGCCACTGTCTTTGATCGGCTTCACGGCGCCGATGGAAAAGGCAAACAGTTGTTGCTCGCGCTGCCGCTGTTGCTCGGCCAGCCGCGCGGCGGCTTGCGCTTCTTTCTCGGCGCGTGCTTGATCGGCCAAAAGCTTTTGCATGGCTTTGAGGTCAGAAAACTGTGTCGCGCGCATGGCCCTATTCTGACAAATTTGAGTTGTTCTTTTATGCCATAGGCATTAACCCGTTCTCGGCCATGGAGTACACGGCTGGACCGGCCACGATGCAGTGGTCCAGGACGGCGATGTCCAGCGGTCGTAGCGCGGCTTGAATAGCCTCAGTGACGCGCTTGTCGGCCTCTGATGGGGTTGGCAGACCGCTGGGGTGGTTATGGGCCAAGATAACGCTAGCGGCGTGGTGGTACAGGGAGCGTACCGCAATCTCTCTTGGGTAGACTGTGGTCTGGCTGAGGGTTCCTTGAAACAGGTCCTCAAAGGCAATGAGCTGGTGCTGCGTATCTAAAAAGAGGACGCTAAAGACCTCGTGCTGACGGTGCGACAAGTGTATTTTTAGGGTGCTTCTCAGGGCATCTGGGTGGTTAAAGACGGGCTGACGCTGAAGTGCCTCCGACAGTGCACGCGTGACCAGCTCACCCACGGCGCTGAGTTCGGCCTGTTTCGCAGGGCCAATCCCCGAGATTGCCAACAGGTCACTGGGGCTCGCCTTTAGCAAACCGCGCAAGCCACCCACGCGATCTAAAATTTCCGATGCAAAATCAATGACCTGTGATTGGGGTGTGCCTGTTCTAAGCAGTAAAGACAGGAGCTCGGCATCGGTTAAGCCTTGGACGCCAAGCGCACGCATTTTTTCTCGAGGTCGTGTCGCGTGTTGCCATTTTGGTGCCCGAGTCGGTGGCTTTAAGGGGTGGGCGGGCATGGGGCGGCCTAGCTTTCTACAATAGGGGGCTGGACGGTGCGATGCCCTTAGCTCCGTTATACGCCTTGCACGGCAGGAGGCGCTCCTGCACAACCCTTGGTTTATGGTCACCGTCGTCCCTTTTTAGAGAGAAAATATGTATGCCCGTTGTTGATGCGTCTTCGTTTTTGACCCTGCACTACCGCATGTCTGGCCCGGACGGGCAAGAGGTGATCAGTACCTTTAACGGACAACCCGCGACCTTGAGCATGGGGGGTGGTCAGTTGTCACCCGCAATCGAGCAGCACTTGTTGGGCTTGGAAGAAGGCGTGCAGTCTCGCTTCGATCTGCCGGCAGGTGACGCCTTTGGCCCGCATAATCCAGAGGCGGTGCAGTGGGTGGCGCGCAGCATGTTGAACGAGTTGGGTGATCCCGACGAGCGGTATACACCCGGCGATGTGGTTCAGTTCCCGACGCCAGATGGCCAAGGGCAGTACGCGGGAGCGGTGGTGCAGAGCAAGCCCGATGGCTCTGCGATCTTGTTTGACTTCAATCACCCCTTGGCTGGGCAAGCGGTGACGTTTGAGGTGCATGTAATAGGAGTACTGTGATGTCTGACGCGAAGCAAGCACTGACTAACGAAGCCACTGAGCGCTCGGTTTATCTCGCGACCCCCAGAGGGTTTTGCGCAGGGGTGGATAGAGCGATTGATATTGTGGAACACGCGCTGGCAAAATTTGGCGCGCCCATTTATGTGCGCCATGAGATTGTTCACAACACCTACGTCGTGAATGACTTGAAGGAAAAGGGTGCGATATTTATCGAAGATCTTGACGATGTGCCGCCAGGTGCCACCTTGGTGTTTTCTGCGCACGGCGTGAGTCGAGCGACCCAAGAGGAAGCAGAGCGCCGCGGATTCTCTATTTTTGATGCCACCTGTCCCTTGGTGTCCAAGGTGCACGTTGAGATTGCCAAGCTCGCCAAAGAAGGTTTTGAGTTTTTGATGATCGGTCACAAAGGCCACCCAGAGGTGGAAGGAACCATGGGGCAACTCGACGCCGGCATTCACTTGGTAGAGGAGGTCGAAGACGTTGCGCGCGTGGCACCCGAGCAAACCGATCGCTTGGCCGTGGTGACGCAAACCACGCTGAGTGTGGACGATGCCGCTAGCATCATGGCGGCCATAAAGGCGCGTTTTCCGTCTATTCGCGAGCCCAAACAGCAAGACATTTGTTATGCCACGCAAAACCGCCAAGACGCCGTCAAGGTGCTGTCGGCGAAAGTGGATGTGGTCATTGTGGTGGGTAGCCCGACCAGCTCCAACAGCAACCGCTTGGCGGAATTGGCACAGCGACTGGGAACCCCTGCGCATATGTTAGACGACCCCGCAGACCTTGACCCTGCGTGGGTGGCGGGCTGCGACCGCGTGGGACTGACCGCCGGGGCGTCCGCGCCAGATGTCTTGGTGCAAGACGTTATTACCCGCTTGCGTGCGCTGGGCGTCTTGTCTGTGCAGTCCATGCCTGGTGTGGAAGAGGCGGTGCAGTTCCCGCTACCAAAGGGTTTGCGGTTGGATGCGTCATCTGGCCAGTGACGCTGGCAACTCGCCGCCGTTGGCGGCTGATTTTTTCTTTATTTTTTACGGTGTAAACCATGTTAGATGTTGTATCCCTTCGCAAAGACCTAGACGCCGTCGTGAAAACGTTGGAGCGGCGCAAGCAGCCGCAACCTTTTCTGGATGTGGCTGCATTCCAGTCCTTAGAGACCCAGCGTAAAACCATACAAGTCCGTACCGAAGAGTTACAGGCACAGCGCAACACGTTGAGTAAGCAAATTGGCCAACTAAAAAGTAAAGGCGAGTCGGCTGACGAGGTGATGGCGCAAGTGGCGTCAATCAAGTCCGAATTAGACGCATCAGCCACCGCATTAGAGGCGCTACAAGAGCCCTTACACAATTTGTTGATGGGTGTGCCCAACCTACCGCAAGATGACGTGCCTTTGGGGGCCGACGAGTCTGGCAACGTCGAGCTGCGCCGCTGGTCCCCGAAAGGCGGCGACGCTGGTTTGCCGGAACCCCTGGCGTTTGAGCCCAAAGACCATGTCGACTTAGGAGAGCCTTTAGGCTTGGACTTTGAGCTGGGCGTTAAGTTGTCAGGCGCCCGCTTTGCTGTCATGCGTGGGCCGGTTGCCCGTTTGCATCGTGCGTTGGCGGCCTTTATGTTGGATACCCAAACAGAACAGCATGGGTATACCGAGTGCTACACGCCCTACGCGGTGAACGCCACATCTCTGCGCGGTACCGGTCAGTTACCTAAGTTTGAGGAGGACTTGTTTGCCGCAATCAAAGGCGGTCAAGACGGGGACACGACGGGCCTCGGCGAAGATAACAAGCTGTACTTGATTCCCACGTCTGAGGTGCCACTAACCAACTTTGTACGTGACACCTTATTGACCGAGGCCGACCTGCCCATGAAGCTCACGGCCCACACCCCGTGCTTCCGCTCCGAGGCGGGTAGCCACGGACGCGATACCCGCGGTTTGATTCGGCAGCACCAGTTCGACAAGGTCGAGATGGTGCAAATCGTGCACCCGGATCAGAGTGAGGCGGTGTTGCAGGAAATGACTGGCCATGCCGAAGCCATTTTGAAAGCACTGGAGTTGCCGTATCGCGTGGTGTTGCTTTGCACCGGTGACATGGGTTTTGGTGCGACCAAGACACATGACCTAGAGGTTTGGCTACCCGCGCAAAACACCTACCGAGAAATCAGCTCAGTTTCAAACTGCCACGCCTTTCAGGCGCGTCGTTTGCAGGCCCGGTTTAAAAATGCGGCAGGCAAAAACGATTGGGTCCATACGCTAAATGGCTCGGGTCTGGCGGTGGGACGTGCATTGGTCGCGGTATTAGAAAACCACCAACAAGCGGACGGTTCCATACACATCCCTATGGCCTTGCAACCGTATATGGGTGGCAAAACCGTGTTGCGTTAGCTCACCGCGAGCGGGGACACCGGCGCGACCTTTGACGAAAGGTCGGCCACTCAGCGGTCATCGCAATGGAGATGGCTTAAAAGTCTATGAGTCCGGCATTACGCGCCAGATGGCTGGCTTGCGAGCGGCTCTTCACATTGAGGCGACGGAATAGGCGCCACAGGTGCACCTTGACGGTGTGCTCGCTGATGGATAGTGAATCGGCGATATCGCGATTGCTCAGGCCTTTGTCCAACATCACCAACAGTTGTTTTTGACGCTTGGAGAGCTTCTCAGGCACGGTCGGTGCGTCTTCATCCGCCTCTTCGCTAGGGCCCATGAATTCCTTGAGCACCTTGGCAATATGCGCGGCGCCCAGCGACTTCTCTACGTAGGCGTCTGCACCCGCTTCAAGCGCGAGGTCGGCGTAGTCGGTTGCAGGCGACGCCGATAACACCACCAAGGAGGTGTCGGGCAGCAGGCGACGCAATTCGCGTACGCCGGAAACGCCGTTGGTATCGGGTAGCTTGAGATCCAAGCACACCAACTCGGGTGTGCCATGGTCGGTGATGGCTTGGTTGACAACGGCGAGGCGGTCGAGCTCGACGATGTTGGCTTTGGTGCGCAAACGACGCAACAGCATGACCAACGCATCACGCATTAGTGGGTGGTCATCGATAACAAGAATGCTCATCATAAAGATATCCGTCGTAGTTGCGCTTCACGTCCTTGAGACTTGGCGGAACTAATAGTTAATTCAGTAATGCATATCCTAGCGCTAAATTAGGCGTAATTTGGGTATCGTTCGCAATTTGTAACCATTTAGGCACATCTCAATAGGCGAGGCCAATGGCCTCGCGGACATCGCGCATGGTCTCCCGCGCTACCTGACGCGCTTTATCGGTGCCGGCATCCACGATATCTCTGACCCATTTGGGGTTGTCGACAAAGGGCTGTGCCCGCTCAAGCATGGGTTGTTGCTCACGCAAGACCGCCTCGATGATGGGTTGTTTGCAGTCTAGGCAACCGATGCCCGCACTGCGGCAACCGGTGCTGACCCACTCCTGCGTCGCGACGTCTGAATAGACCTTGTGGAATTGCCAAACGGGGCAGCGTTCGGGGTCCCCTGCATCGGTGCGTTTCACCCGAGCCGGGTCGGTGGGCATGCGCTTGATCTTGATCTCAATGCTGGCCTTGTCTTCTCGCATGGCAATGGCATTGTTGTAGCTCTTGCTCATTTTTGCACCGTCAAGACCGGGTAAGCGGCTGGCCTCGGTTAGCAGCGCTTGCGGTTCGACCAAAATGGATTTGCCCGTCCCTTTAAAGTAGCCCTGCAAACGCTCCTTTTCGGAGGCACTGAGTTCGCTGTGTGCGGCGACGAAGCCCAAGGCACCTTCTAGCGAGGCGGTATCGCCGGTTTCTTGAAATTTCTTGCGTGATTTCTCAAATCGCTTGGCGGCATCCTTACCCATTTTTTCCAAGCTGACCGCTACACGCTCTGCAAAGTCGGCTTCGCGCCCGTACAAATGGTTAAAGCGTCGCGCCGCTTCGCGCGTTAACTCGACATGGCTGGCCTGGTCTTCCCCAACGGGCACATGCTTGGCCCTGTAAATCAAGATGTCCGCGGCCTGCAACAGGGGATAGCCCAAGAAGCCGTAAGTCGATAAGTCTTTGTCTTTCAGCTTCTCTTGTTGGTCCTTGTAGGTGGGAACACGTTCTAACCAACCCAACGGCGTGCCCATGGCGAGCAAGGTGAACAGCTCGGCATGCTCGGGGATGCGGCTTTGTAAAAAGAGCGTGCACTGATTGGGGTCTAAACCGGCCGCCAGCCAATCAATCACCATTTCATAGACATTTTTTTCTATGACTGCGCGGTTTTCGTAGTGCGTGGTGAGCGCATGCCAGTCAGCGACAAAATAAAAGCAGTTCAGTTCGCTTTGCAAGCGCACCCAATTTTTTAGTGCGCCATGGTAATGGCCAAGGTGCAGGGCGCCTGTTGGCCGCATGCCAGAGAGCACGCGCTCTTGGGTGTTCGTTTGTGGAGATGGTTTATTTTCTGAAACAGACATGGCCTAAAAAACGAAAAGGTGAAACGAAACGCGAAAGGCGAAAGTAGGGCGCGCGGGGTGAGTTTGACCTAGGTCAGTAGCAAACGGAACGGAGTGGCAAGCACCTCGAT
>Ga0115545_1001782_pt1 | contig 10822 bp, 14 predicted proteins | sample COGITO_mtgs_1003_FD_87188 | JGI IMG/M metagenome (GOLD analysis project Ga0115545, IMG submission 87188) | Pelagic marine microbial communities from North Sea - COGITO_mtgs_100330 | ecosystem: Environmental > Aquatic > Marine > Epipelagic | place: Germany:Helgoland, sampling site Kabeltonne...
AATACCTGTATGTGTTCACCAAGTAGGTCCACCTTATTTACTGGTACATATCCTGCACAGCACCAAGTTACTCAGACATTAACTGAGGGTGGTGTGTATTCCGATGGTGAGATTCAATTAAACAATCAAACTCCAAATATTGGTAGAATTTTAGATGATGTTGGTTACGATGTACAATACCGTGGAAAGTGGCACTTAAGTAAAGGTGCTGACGGTGGTGACCCATTGGCGAAAGACATTTCATTATTTGGTTTTAAAGGATGGATTGGTCCTGATGCTGGTGAAGATGCTAAGCCTGAAAACTTTGGTGGTGGATACCCTAATCATGATGCAAGATATGTTGCAGAAGCGATTGAGTATTTAGAAGAAGTTAGAGAGAGAAGAAAGAAAGGTGATATGACACCATACTGTTTAGTGTTAAGTTTGGTAAATCCCCACGATGTTTTGGGTTACCCAAAGTTTGTTAATTATGGGTATAGTGAAGACGAGTATACACAAAGAACTATCCCTGAGTTACCATCAACCGTTAACGAACAATTATTGAGAAACAAAAAACCGATGGCTCAATTACAAACGAACATTGCTGCTGATGGTTTATTGGGTGTTCTTAAGAATGATGATATGAAATTAAATTATCTTAATTTCTACGCTTATCTATTAACTAAGATTGATGCTCAGATTGGTGAGTTTATTGATGTGTTATATGACGACAAAGATATTAACTTGGCGAACGACGCAATCGTATTCAGATTGGCTGACCATGGAGAAATGGGAATGTCACACGGTGGTATGAGACAAAAGGCTTTTGTAGCTTATGAGGAAAACATGAGAATTCCTATGGTAATATCAAATCCTATATTATTCCCTAATGGTGAGTCATCACAAGAATTGGCAACATTAGTGGATATCCTCCCAACGTTGGCTGACATGGTTAAGGTTGATGTACCTACAGATGTTAGAGGTGTAAGTTTATTACCTATCATTGAAACAGGAGAAGGTGTTCAAGAAGAAATCTTATTTACATTTGATGATACTAAATCAGGTTCTGCGTCATTACCATCTTCGGTATTAGCGGCTAATAGATTAAGGAGTATCAGAACTAAAGAATGGAAATACACTTATTATTTTGACGCGTTAGGTAGTTACTATAAAGAATTCGAATTGTATAATCTTTTAGAAGATAAAGATGAGGTGAATAATTTAGCTTATAATCCTAAATTTAAGGAAATACGTAAAGACCTACATAAGAGATTAAAAGGGTTAGAGAAATCTAAACTTAAGATAAATGAACATACTTTTGTTTCATTCGATTGGGTTGAAACTAATGCTAACTTCGATAACTATGCATATAACTCGATTGAAGAAATTATGAACAAAGTGGTTAGGAGTGTAAATAAAGATAGTTCAAATAAAGATAAAAAATTAAAATAAAAACAAAAATGAAAAAAACATTATTAACATTAATTATGGGATTACTCTTAATGAGTTGTTCTCAACAAAATGATTTAACATTTAATGAGATGGTAAATCAAACACAAGAAGCTGCGAAAGGTATTGATACCACAGCTTTATTTTATGAGTCAACTGCGACTAAAGAATTGACAGGTGTTAAATCAGTATTTGCTGGTATTAACAATACTACCATTGAAGTATTGTGTGATTCTAATGGGAAGACAAAGTCTAAGGTTATTGACTCTCCATTTATGGAAGATGAGGTTATTCACCTACCTGTTAAAATGACTTTAGAAGAGGCAATCCAATTGTTATTAGACGCTGGATACGGTACAGGTGTTGAAGGTGAAGCTGATTGGTCGATTGTGGTATTAAGAAGACCATTGGGTCCTGATTTTACCTTTGCACTTTATATCTTCACAACAAGTAAAGGTTATGTTAGTGTGAATACGGTAACGGGTGAAGTATTACCTGCGGGTTTAGAGGGATGTCCCTGTCCTTTTAAAAACCCATGTATGTGTCCATAGTAAGTGACTCAATTGATTATGAAAATTAAAAACCCTTACAGAAATGTAGGGGTTTTTATTTTTATTTACTATATTTGTAAATAATATTAAACTACTTATAATAATGGATGACCAGTTTGAAGACTTTGTAGACTTTTACGATGTAGATGTTTATTCTGAACCTACGTTCTCTGAAGACTAATTATTATTAAAGACCGACTATGAAAAAGTTAATACTATTAGTGGTATGTGTGTTTTTTACATACACCACTTTTGCTCAATCAGAAAGGGAGCAAAAGATTCAAAAGGTAGAACAGAAACGTTCTAATACCAACTCTAATACGAATTCTTATACCAACCCTAATACCAACTTTAATCAGGGATATCAGAACGGATATAACAATGGTTATAATGATGGTAGGTGGAACAATGGTTGGGGTAGAACACCGTATTACTATAATCCTTATGACGTGGGTTATTATCCTTATTGGAATGTGAATAGAGGATGGGACAGGAGGAACTACGTGATGACCACTGACTCTGAGTTACTTCAGAAGAATACTACAAAACCGATGAGAATATCATTTGGCGTATTGGTTGAAAGAGATAACTTTCAATATCAAATGTCACCATATATTATTATAGGAGGTGAGACCTTTATGGTTATTCAATACCACACAACCTTACCTTTAATTTATCCATACTACGAAAATATTATGACGTGGGAAGTGGAAGATTGGGGTGATGAAACTGCGGGTAATGTTGAAACGAAGGGTGACTTCTCCATCGGTGCTGGTAGAACAATGGACCGATTCTCACCATTTATGACTGTTGGAATCACATCGAGAAAAAGATACGATGCGTACTACGATGAGTTATATGTATTATCTTCAATGAATCAAAATGGTATCTACTTGATTAACGAACAAAAATTGTTTAATATGAGTATACGTGGTGGATTTTTATACCATTGGAATTATTTGGAACTCATAACTCAAGCCCGTTACGATGGAAGATTCGGAGTAGGTTTTGGTATGGGATTAAAACTATAGATTATGAAAAAGCTTTTTACCTTAATTGCCTTTATCTTTTCCCTAACGATGTTGGGGTCACACCTATCGGGTGGAGATATACAATATCGTTATATCGGTGATTCTACGAACGTTGCACGTCAATATGAGGTATTACTCCGCATCTACCGAGATAACTCAGGAATACCAATGGGAAACACTCAGACGGTATATATTAATTCGTCTTGTTATTCTCAACAGAGTATGACGGTAACATTGTTAGCGGGTTCAGGAGGTATTGCACCAACCTTATTTGATTGTGTGGTACCATCATCAACCACAAAGACCTTAGAGATTTATGCGTATAAAGGTGTTATCACATTACCAGGTAACTGTAATAACTTTACCTTTTGGTGGCAACAATGTTGTCGACCTGGTGGTATAGATAACATTAATACTTCCAATGGTTCGGGTTCGGATGGTTTTTACTTTGATGCGTTATTGGATAATACTCACGGTCAGAACTCATCACCAATCTTCATCTCAGAACCTGTAAGAGCCTTCTGTGTAAACAATCCATTCAATTGGAAACAAACGGTATTGGAGACCGATGGTGATTCCATCATCTTCTCAATGATTAAGTGTCGTGAGGGTAACTATCCTGGTACAGATATCAATTTTGACGCTGGATGGACTGCTAATCAACCGATTACTTCATCTTACTTTAACTTAAATCCATCAACAGGACTTATAAGTTTCTTACCTACAATGCAAGAGATTGATGTGGCGTCAGTGTTGGTGGAGGAATATAGATATGATTCTTTGTATGGTGTATGGAATAAGATTGGTTCGGCATCGAGAGATATGATGATTCAAATTGAAGCGAACTGTTCACCTGCGGTTATGGATGGTGTTGGATTGGACTTCGATGCGCCAGGTCATTACATCGATACTATCACAGGATTACCGACTGTGGATTATGAATGTGGTGATACTGCTGTGACCATCTACTTAGACATCTTCTTAGATTGTTATTCTATCTCACCTGATGGTACAGATTTCAGAATGACATCACCAACGGGTCAGCCATGGGCAATTAAGAATCTGATTGGTAACTGTAATCCAAATGGTGAAACAGATTCGTTAACCATTGTATTGAACAGACCATTAGCTGTGAATGGGAAATACTATCTATACTCAAAGGTGGGTAATGATGGTAATACCATTCTAAACAAATGTGGTATTGAGATGGATGAGTTTGATACTCTCGTTATCAATGTGGAAGATTGTGTTAATTTAGTAATGGAATTAGAAAACGTTACGGTTGTAAATGGTAATCATCCACAGGTTCAATGGTCCGTAGACACTACAACATTCTTCAAAGACCAATTTGAAAGATATGTAATTCTACGTGAAGATATGGGTTGGGGTTCAGTAGGTAACGTATTAAATCCTGATAAGTTATTCTATGATGATTACTCGGCGAATGATGTAAACGGTCAGAGTTACAACTACAAAGTCTATATGGTTTACAACTCATTCAATATGGATACTACGAGAGATGTTCACTCTATACTGTTACAAACGAACGGTAATTGTGATACATTATGTTTCAATTGGAACAGTTACAATGGTTGGGATTCTGCGGTGTATGATATCTTTGTTGATAATGGAACGAATTGGTTGAAACTAAATCCAACACCAATTGATGATACCGTTTACTGTGGTAATTTTGACACTTTGCCTGTTGGGTTTAATATCTTCAAAGTGGTAACAACAAACGGAATTGACACGTCAGAAAGTAACTATGCAATCTGTAATCAACCTGAACCACCTGAAATATCTTTACCAAATATCATCACACCAAATGGTGATGGGTTTAATGACATTCTTCATATTGATTATTTAGATTTATATGATGTTAAGATATTGACTATTTACAATAGATGGGGAACACCTGTGTACCAAAGTGATGATTATCAAAACGATTGGGATGGAGGTAATGTTGCTGACGGTGTTTACTTTTATGTGTTAGATTTACAAAAGGGTAATATTGTTGGTACTTGTTATGGAACTTTAACAATTATTGAAAATGATTAGGAAAATATTAAGTAAGGTTAAATCTTTATTAAAAAAGTATTGGTGGGTTGCGGCGATATGGTATACGATAAAAATCGTCTCATATATAACAATTATTTTATGGTTGACCTCGTGTGAGAATACTTACAAACCCAATAAGAATTACCGTTATACGTTCAGTGGGATGTCTCACAGGGACAATCTCGGTAGAAAGATATATGGGTCTCACTATTTTATTTTGGACGAGAAGATAAAGGATATGGAATCCTTTAAGGAGTGTTACGTTAACTATCTTGAATGGTCAGGGTTAGATGAAAAAGGTTTGTATAAAAAGAACTTCTACGAGGACCGTAAGAATGTTTATTTTACCTTAGAAGATGAGGTATGGGGACGAGTTACGGTCACAGACGCAGACCTTTGTAATTAAAATGAGAAAGTATTTCAAAAGGATAAAGGATATCCTCACCTACTACGATTACGAACCACTATTGTTCTTTTTATCAATAGCGTCGGTACTATCACATATTCAAATATGGTTTAGTGATTTTAGTCATATAGAAGGTACTGTAAAATACTTTGATTTAATTTGGTTCAATCCTAATTCTTTTAACGAGTGGTTCTATGTATTTGATACGATTGTTGCTATTTCAATCGTTGGGTTTCTTCATAATCAAAAAATGTTGATAAAATTACTGGCAATCAAATCTATACTCGTTCTATACACAAACATACCTGAATTGTGGTATATCTTTAAAACAATACTTGGAAAAGAAGAGTTATCGTTTCTTCAGTATTTCACCTTAACCCACGGTGTTGCTGAATTTTATGTTTGGTCTTTTGTTTGGATATGGATTTTAGTTCAAATGAAGAAGAAAGAATTATATCAAAAAATTAGATAATTATGGATTGGACTACAATAATAACAACACTACTTACTTGTATTTTTGGTGCGGGTGCTTGGAAGTTCTATACTTATGTAGTAAAGACACGAGCTAACCAAAGAACTGAAGATATGAATCAACACAACGTTTATCGTGATGACTTACGAAAGAGAGTAGAGAAGTTGGAGAATGACAAGGACAATTGTGTTGATGAATTATCTGAGATGAAGGCTGAGGTCGCAGCACTCAGAGTTAAGATTGAGTTTTTAGAAAAAAACAATAAATAAAATAAAAAAAACAAAAAATGAACAAAAAACTATTATTTATTATCATTACTGCCGGATTGTTATTTGGTTGTAATAATGAAGAATCCAAGCCTGAACGACAGGAAAATGTATTGGAAATCCATGAAGGTGCTTTTGCCTTTTGTGGTGCATCGGGTGCGGTTCCAACAGGTAAGAAAATCACTATACAGGGTGTAGAGTATGACGAAGGTTGTGCGATTTGTCCTGTAATGACTGGTCCATCCATTTCAAACTTAGCGATGTGGGGTGAAGGTGGTACATGGGGAGAATTCAATGTAAGAAACAATCCACAAACACCTGATGGTACAGATAAAACCGTATGGTCATTCTTTTGGTATTATGACTCCACAACAGTTGTTCCACAATTTAACCCTGAAACAAAGGGTTGGGAATTATTACCACCAGTAAACCGTGCATTCATTGTAAACACAGATTCTGCTCATCTTAGTGAGAGTAATATGTTCGCAATGCCAGGGCGTATCATTGACACGTTAGACAATGGTATTATTTTAGCGGAATGTTATGGACCACTTAATGAAGCCGCAGTTCCATTGCGTAAAGCAATTCCTGTGAAGTCAGGTATGAAATCAATTACCGCAGCTAAAGAAGGTGCACCATATCCAGTGGGAACACCAATTCCAAACGGAAAAGTTTCTGCATCAATTAAATAAAAAAAAACAAAAAAATGAACAAAAAAGTATTATTAACTTTAGGATTGTTTCTTGTCCTCGTTCTCGTTGGGTATAAATTATCAACGAATGACAAAAAAGAACAACAACCATTCCCTGATTTTGGATTCATGGTTGACCCAGGTACGGTAGAGCAAAATCATATTCCTGTATTTAGGTTGAGTCAGGACTACCCGACTACAATGCCTGAAACAGATTTACCCGAATTCTTTAAGATTGACTACCAAGAGAATTGGAAGGAATATCTTTTGGCTGTACAAAGGTATTGTTTTGAAGGTAACACAGACGTTGCTTTCAGACCTGAATTAAACAAAGACAGAGATTGGTATCACATGCCATGGCAACACTATTCTGCCAATGGTAGAGAAGGTTTCCACGGTCTAACAAAGGAAGCACCTGTATCGGTAGGTCAGTTAGGTCCTGACTACACTTATTCAACAGGTGGTGCATGGGCAGTTGGTTTATACAATGACAAAGGTGGTTACACTATTGGTAAAGTATGGGAAGACCACTTACGTCCTGATGCTAAGAAGATGGAAGATATGGGAGGTTTCCCTGAAGGAACAGTAATGTTTAAGTTATTGTTCTTATCTGTACCAAAGGATATTGTTGAAGAGCAAGTCCCTTACCTTCAAAATGGATTGTGGTGGGAAGCATATGCAACATATGATTTCAACACATTAGATAGAGAAGATATTGAAGTAGTATTAATCCAAATGGATGTTATGGTTAAAGACCACCGTGCTCCGAGTGGATGGATTTTAGGTAACTACAAATACAACGGTGCGATGGATAAGAGTGATAAGTTTTATAACTTAGTACCTGTTGGTATTATGTGGGGAGATGACCCTGAGAACACTACAAACACATCTAATCCTGTTCCTGATAGTACATATATCAACTTAGATTTGAAACAAACTATTATCAACCCTGATAGAAATGAATTACCACCATCACACTTAGGATGGAACGGTAGATTGAATGGACCAATGGACAATCCTATGAGTTCATGTTACAGCTGTCACGCAACTGCGGAATACCCACAGATTTCACCTATCAGTCCATTGTTTGATGCAACTACATCATCGTATGTACCTGGTAGTCCTGAGTGGATGAGATGGTTTGACAACTATCAATGTAACAGTAGATTTGATGAAGAAGCAGTCCCAACGGATTTCAGTTTACAAATGGCTGAAGCGTTACAGAACTTCAATGATTGGAAGACAACCAAAGACGGATTCTTCTGGCAAAACTATAACATAAAAGGATTCGATAATGAACCTGAATATTTGGGTAGAAGAAACCAACCTACAGTTTATGATATCGAAGAAGAGTTCGAAGAAGAAAAAGGTTATTAATTAATCTAACTATAACAAAATAAAACCCTCACAGAAATGTGGGGGTTTTTCTTTACATGGTTATCTAATAAACTACATTTGTGATTATGATTTATTGGTTCACTGGCCAACCATCTCAAGGTAAGACGGTTTTGGCAAATCTACTACACAAAGAAATCCCCGAAGCATTTCGAATTGATGGGGATGACATCAGAGAGTTATTTACAAACAAAGACTATACGATAAATGGTCGTATTAAGAATGTATCAGCAGCACAGAATATTGCACAATATCTAAACAATCAGGGGTTTGATGTGATAGTTTCATTGGTATCACCATATGTTGACCAAAGAGAAGATTTCAAAGAGATTATGGGTGATGATATTGTAGAAATATATGTTCACTCATTAGTTAAGAGGGAAAGGTCGCATTTCAATGCAATTGGATATGTAGCACCCAAAGATAATTTTATTGATGTTGATACATCATTAGACACACCTGAAGAGTCATTAAGAAAGTTATTAAAAGAATTAAATGGATAAGAAAAATACATATTTCGTAGATATCGATGGAACCATATTTGTTTACAGAAAGTTTGAAACTTACAAATCCACCGAAGCACAGGTAATAGAAACAACAAAAGAATTACTTATCAAAGTATTTAATGAAGGTCATACAATCGTTTTAACGACCGCAAGACCTGAAGAGATGAGAGAACATACCGAACATGAATTGAGAGTTAATGAGATACCCTACAATCAATTAGTGATGGGTATTGGACGTGGTATTAGATATTTAATTAATGATATGGACCCAAATAAACTTGAAGAAAGAGCAATAGCAGTAAATTTAATTAGAGATGAAGGAATTAAAGGCAAGGGCAGATAAGGAAAGTTCAAGTACCGAAGTAAAGTATTCAATGTTTATCGGAAGATGGCAACCTTTACATAAAGGACATTTATGGTTAATCAATGAAAGATTAAAGGAGGGTAAGAATATATGTTTGGCCATCCGAGATGTTGCAACCGATGAAAAGAATCCATGGACTGCAAAACAAATAGAGGAAATGATTCACGAAGGTGAATTAAAAGAATTAATCAAAGAGGGTAAAGTCGTAACCACAATTATTCCTGATATAGAATCCATTAATTATGGGAGAGGTGTTGGATATGATGTTATAGAACATATACCACCCAAAGATATTGGTGACATATCGGCCACTTCAATTAGGGAGCAGATGAGAAAAGATGGTAAGTTATAAGAGACACTTAGCGAAAACAATTTCTTGGAGAGTAGTTGGAACCATAGACACCATAGTTTTATCGGGAGTTATAACAGGTTCGTGGGAAACAGGATTAGCTATAGGTGGGGTGGAAGTATTCACAAAAATGATATTATACTTTATACATGAAAGAATGTGGTATAAGTTTATACCGTTCGGTGTTAATAAAAAAGGGGTCGGGGATTAAATGCCGGCCACCATCAGAGAGATGTTATGATTCCCAACCTTTTACGGTCTCCCATTGTCTTTTACTCGTTTCAACACTAACGAAATCAAAATCATAAGTTTCTTCGAACCAATCAGAGACGATGTCGATTACTTTGTGTTTTCTGATACCGACATGTTTGGTCAACATATCCACAAGTCCTTCATCAATTCTTAATACATTACGAGGACCATCATTATCATCGTAATCAAAACTTTCAGAATATTCAAAAAGGATAAACATTACCTCATTACCTGCGGTGATAAAAGCATTTAATAAACTTCCTTTAGAGTACCTGTTTCTAACGGTTTTTACTCGACCACCTCTCATCTTTTCATCAAGGAAGTTGCCGACCAAACCGTCCAATTGTTCACGTGTAATTAAATATTGTTTTTTCATTTGTTCTTAAATATAATTTGCAGGTCAGGATTTATCTCCATATTATTGGATAAAAAGTCCATTACATTATCTTTCAGTTCACCGTTCAATAAATCGGCATCGGCGTCGGTCTCAATCACAATAGTATTATTATCTTTATTTACGACCTTATATCTTTTACTACGAATTCCGAGACTTTCTCTATATCTTTCAGGGGTATAATCACTCTTTAAGAATTTCCCCATCAAATCACTTAACTCCGCCCATTCATCATCAACAACGTATAAACTTACCGTAGAATTAGTGGGTCCCAATCCAACATACTTCAAAACATCTTTAACGTCTTTCTCTACCTTACTGTCCAATCCTGAGAATGGGTTTCCTGTATAAGTTTCCATCTCCTCATACTTTTCAGGTTCCACGATAACTCCAATGGCAAAGGCTTTCCATCCATCTACCTCAGATGATTTTACCATATAGTCATGAATCAAATCAGGATATTTCGGGTTAACCAAGCTAACCAAAAGGTTTTTAATTATTTCAGGGGAGATACTCATATTAATAATTGTTAGTGGCGTAGAACTCAACCACAACAAAGGCGGGGGAGATATATTTCATAACGTTTCTAATCCTACGTTCAATATCGTATTCCTCTTGTTTATCAAAATGAATTTTATCTTTCATAATAACATCAATAC
>Ga0115545_1001800_pt1 | contig 10775 bp, 10 predicted proteins | sample COGITO_mtgs_1003_FD_87188 | JGI IMG/M metagenome (GOLD analysis project Ga0115545, IMG submission 87188) | Pelagic marine microbial communities from North Sea - COGITO_mtgs_100330 | ecosystem: Environmental > Aquatic > Marine > Epipelagic | place: Germany:Helgoland, sampling site Kabeltonne...
GCACGAACAAAAAGATTGCAACGTAAAGCTCGACCCTTGTGGTAACGCTAAAAAAATAATTATTTAGATATAGGAATTTTTAAACTCACACCAGTTTGAAAATCTGGAGCATTGTTTACTTGTAAATCTTCTTTGATAAATAATGTTAGCAGATATTTTGGTGTGCCGTACGTGTAAATAATATTCCAACTAGATAGGGGTTCGTAGAGTGTATATACGCCGTTTTGCCAGCCGCCATTTATTTCTTGCCACTTACCAATTAATCTGTAATATTCACCTTCAGCTTTTTTGTTGTAACGCGATTGAATATGGTAATTTATGCCAAAAGCGTTGTAGTTGCCCTTTTTCGTGTATTTGGTGATTTCAATTTCACCCTCGAGGGAGGCCAGATAGGGGTTGTTTCCTAAATCTATAACCTCTTTAAAATTGATCATATTTTTGCGTAATAGGTTTGCGCCTACAGCTAAGTTTAGCTCGTGATTATTTTTTAAGGTTAGTTTTTTAATAGCATTTGCTGAAATACCAACGTCTATTGATGAATTATATTTTGAGGTGTTTAAGCCTAAATGCGTACCAAAATTAAGATAAATATTTTGAGTTGTACTTAGTGACAGCTTGGGGTAATAGTAGTGGTTAAACTCTAATCCGCCAATAAAAAAATCGTTGTTATTTAACTGTAGAGTGTTTCCGTTTCTATCAAAATATCTAAAATTCACTTGGTTTAAACCATAATATCGTCTTCCAAATGGATCTTCGCCGCCAACTGCATTGCTGTGAAACCATTCAATACCTTCATCACTTGTGAAAATTGAAAATGGATATTTTCCTTTAGTTATTAAGTAAGACCTTAATGTGATTCCCAATTCATGTTGTTTGTTTATTGGAATGTTTACTGTAGCCCTGAATTCTTTAATAACTGCATCAATCACAATGTTTAAATAATCGGCTGGTGTGGTTTCTTGGTCTATGAAATTGAAACGGCGATTATGCCATTTAACTCGACTTAATTGTTTTCTTATTTCATGGTTTTTCGGGTAATACGCTTCAACAAAAGGCTGGAAATTATTTCCGCTAGTATAGTTAAATGCAAATGTGGTTTTTTGAGGTGGCGCATATTTAAAATTGGTGTTTAACCGTGAACTGAATATGCCAAAGTGATGTGTTGATAATATGCTAGGGTTATCTATTCCATTTTTAATTGATAAGCTATCAGGTTGTTGTGCAGTTAGTGTTAAACTACAAAAACATAGGATAGTAAATAGTATTTTTTTTAGCATTGTGTAAAAATAGGTAAAGTTTAATTATATAGAATTATCTAGTTTTTACTTCTTATTGGGCTTGCTTTATTAGGGTTAAAGTAGTTTGATATAGGTCTGTATTATTCATTTTACCTTTCAACCAACTGTAAAAACTTATTACAAATATATCTTCTTGTGCTCCTCCAACCCATTCGAAAGAATCTTCAACTTTATTTTTAAATTTTATTGAAGTAATTATTTCTGGAGCTTTATAGTATTCATTAATAAGATTTAGGTAAGTGATTACTCTCTGTTGTTTTATTTCTAATAAAAATTTATAATAACTACGTTTAAAGCTTAATAATCTAGATTCTACTAAATCAATATTATTAAGTTCAATATGAAGCAATATTTCAATTAAATTCTTTTTTATAACCCATTCTTTTCCAACTCTTTCTATGTACCATTTATCAGTGTGATAAAACTTTGAAAATATCTTACTGGCTTTTTGAAAATCGCCTTTTTGAAAATAAATCATAACTAAGCTTAAATAGATATCTAATAACGATTCAATATCTGGATGTTTAGAAATTAAAAAAGGCTCCAAAATTTTAATGGCTTCATTTTGATTATTTAAAAAATTTAAATTTAGACCTAAAATTAGATTGTATTTAAGTTTGAAAGTATTGTGATATTTATTTTTTTTGAGAGCTATTACATTGTTCATTTTTTCTAATAACTCTAAAGATTTTTTGAATTTTTTATTTCGAAATAGGGTGTAAGCAATTATATATAATACTTGTAGATGGTAATACTGTTGTTTTTCTTTATTTCTATGACTGAGTAAAACCTCGTAGGTATCTAATAAAAAAGGTTCAATTTTTAAATAATCATTGGAGGCAAAAGCAGAAATACTTACAATCTTCATGAGCTGATATAAGGATTTAAATGACATGGATTCTTTGATATCTATGTCAAATTCTTCAAGAGTTTTATTTACCAGAGTTTGAAAATCAATAAATTCACTATTGAAATTCATGTTATTTATTGCTTCTCTGATTTTTGCATATACAATGTTTAATTGGTCTTCTGTATGATAATTTTTTTGATTGATTTTAAATTTTTCAATTAGTGTGTTTACATTAATACTTGTGTTGGCATAGGCGTATTGAATTTTTGTATGATAAATTTCATTAAGTAATGGGAATAGATAGTTGTCTTCAGCTAATGCTTCGGCTCTATCTAGGATTTTGTAAGCAACCTTATATTGTTTATGATGCAAAAATGTTCTAGAAGCTAAAATGTATTTAATGATTTGCATATCAATCGCTTTTTCTTCCTGTAAACTCTGGTTCGCTGTAAAATCAATTAAAGATTGATACAAACGTTTTCTTAAAGCATGATAGGCGTCTTTTTTTTGACTTCCGTAAAGTCTTGCACAAACATCTTTTGAGTTTAAGTCATCTTTTAATAGCAGATTAAATAATTCTATGTTTTTAGTATCATTACGTTTGTTCTTTTTTTCTAAATAAGAGATGAACTTTTGTTGATTTTCAGAAGAAAATTCAGAGATAATATCGTTTAAATTAGTCATTTAATCGTCAGTAATAGTTTGTATAACTCACTAAATATAATATTTTTAATTAATAAATTAAGGTTTATATCGTCAGTTTTATATAAATTTTGTGTTTCAAATGCTTAATGAGTTTTGCAGTTTTGCCCTATAATCATAAAAACAAAAAACATGAATTATCAAACAACAGTTTCAGTAGATGAAAAATCAAAAGAAACAAAAGCTAAAAAAGAAATTAAGGTGTATGACCAAAAACCAACATCCTCTTTTATAGGAGCATCATGGTCGGCTCTTTTAATTGGGATGACATCCTATTGTATTGGTTTATGGAATGCTGATATGATGCTAAATGAAAAAGGGTACTATTTTACCATATTACTTTTTGGGTTATTCTCTGTGATCTCTGTTCAAAAAGCGGTTAGGGATAAAATGGAAGAGATTCCTATTACTGATATTTATTATAGTATTAGTTGGTTTACTACAATAACTTCAATAGTGTTGCTGGTTATTGGGCTTTGGAATGCTGATTTACTTTTAAGTGAAAAAGGGTTTTATGGGATGTCTTTCCTTTTAAGTTTGTTTGCCGCTATTGCTGTCCAGAAAAACACAAGGGATATTCAGTATATAGATAGGAATATTAATAAAGATAACTAAAAAGTTTAATCTAGTATCAAAACAAAAAAAATATAAAAGGGTTGTTTTGATGGTTGGTTAGTTAACCCAAAATCTCGTTGCCTTTTTGGTGACGAGGTTTTAAAATACGGACTCGTTTTTTATTGTATATTAGTATTCTAACAGATTTTATTAATGCCATATTGGTTACATATTCTTATCGTTGTTTTAGTTGCTTATGTTTTAATAAGTATAGCCTTGTATTATTTACAAGATTATATGTTGTTTAAGCCAGAGAAGCTTCCAAAGGATTTTGAATTTTATTATGAAAATCAAGATATTGAAGAGCATAATCTCGAAACGAGAGATGGCGCAACAATAAATGGTATTCTATTTAAACCTAAAAGTGAATCAAAAGGGATTGTCCTATACCTTAAAGGCAATTCGAAAAGTATTAAAGGTTGGGGTAAATTTGCAGTTGATTTTACAAGACATGGTTATAACGTTTTGATGATTGATTATCGCGGATTTGGAAAGAGTACGGGCAGACGCTCACAAAAAGCCATTAAAAGAGATTTGCAAGAAGTTTATAATAAAATTAAGGAACGCACCGATGAAGATAGAATTATACTTTATGGGAGGTCTTTAGGGTCTGGTTTTGCGGCAAAATTGGCTTCTATGAACAACCCAAAAATGTTGATTTTAGATGCGCCTTATTACAGTTTGACAAAGGTAACCGCGCGTTATGCGCCCTTTATGCCATTGTCATTACTCATAAAATATCCGTTACCAACTTACAAGTGGTTAAAATATGTAAAGTGTCCTATTCACATAATTCATGGGACAAATGATAATTTGATTCCGTACAAAACCAGTGTGAAATTATCTGGAGTAAATCCTAAACTCACCAAATTGCATACTGTGATTGGTGGTGGGCATAAAAATTTGAATAACTTTGAATCCTATCATAATATGATTCATGAGATATTAAATAGTAAGCCTAAAGATATCGATTTATCAACTACGAGTATTCATGTTAAACACACCTCAAAACCAGCCAAAACGAAAGTTTAAAAAAGCGCTTGTTGTTTTAATTAGTCTCTATCTTATGGTTGGATCATTATTATGTTTTTTTCAAGAAAAAATGTTGTTTTTACCAACCGTACTAGCACAAGATTATGAATATCAATTCAACTATCCTTTTGAAGAATTGTTTTTTAAGACTGAAGAAGATGTCCTTATTAATGCCATTCATTTTAAATTAGAAAATCCTAAAGGCGTTGTGCTCTTTTTACATGGAAATGCAGGTGATTTATCCCGTTGGGGAACTCTGGCCGAATATTTTGTTGAAAAACAGTATGATGTTTTGGTTATGGATTACAGAACCTATGGAAAAAGTATAGGCAAACTTAGTGAAAAAGCGCTTTATCATGACGCACAATATTGTTATGACTATTTGAAAGACAAATATAAAGAGGAGGATATTCTTGTTTATGGCCGTTCACTTGGATCTGGGTTAGCAACATTTATCGCTTCAAAAAATAACCCGAAACAACTTATTTTAGAAACACCGTTTTACAGTGTTTTAGATGTCGCACAGTCAAGATTTCCAATGTTTGCTGTAAAACAACTTTTGAAATATAAGTTGCTTAGCTACCAATTTGTAAAACAAATTGAATGTCCTATTTTAATGCTGCATGGAACCAAAGATCAGGTTGTGCCTTATGAATCTGCAAAGAAATTATTTAATGCTTCACCAAAATCAAAAACTAAATTTGTGTCTATTGAAGGAGGAAGACATGGTAATTTAAGCCTTTTTGATAATTATCATTTTCACATGGAAAATATATTAAAATAACTTTAATGTCTTAAAAAAATTAACATAACGAATAACCAAGTCTTAAAGAAAGATTAAAATATCAATACCTAATGTTAAACATTTCTAAAATACTTCTTCAAATGGGAATAATTACCTCTATTTGTTCTGAGTTTAGTTAATAAGTTTAGTTAGTTAGTTAGTTTAAAAAAAGCCAGTAATTTTAAAATTACTGGCTTTTTTAATATTTACTATTTTCATTAGTATTAAACTACAACAACAAATAATCCGTCGTCTGTCTTCTCAACTTTAGCAAGATTATTTTTAGTCAGTTCTTTAATTGTTTTATCCCATTTTTTATTTGATAAACCAGACTTAACTTTTAAATCTACAAGTTCCAGTTTTTCTGCTTTTTGCAAAATTTCAAAAACGGCTTTTGCATCTTCACTAACAGCAACAGCTTTTTTCTCTGGTCGCATTTGTGGGAAAAACAAAACTTCCTGTATGGATTGATTATTCGTTAGAAACATAATTAATCTATCCATACCAATTCCCATACCCGATGTTGGAGGCATGCCGTATTCGAGAGCACGTAAAAAATCATGGTCAATAAATTCTGTGGCTTCATCATCACCTTTTGCAGCAAGTTTTAATTGATGCTCAAAACGCTCACGTTGGTCAATAGGGTCGTTAAGTTCAGAATATGCATTTGCTATTTCTTTACCACAAACCATAAGTTCAAAACGCTCTGTTAATTCAGGGTTTTCGCGGTGTTCTTTACATAACGGGCTCATCTCTTTTGGATAATCCGTAATGTATGTAGGCTGAATATAGTTGCTTTCACATTTTTCGCCAAAAATCTCATCAATAAGCTTGCCTTTACCCATAGTGTTATCTACTTCAACACCCAAGTCTTTTGCAGCTTGTCTAATCTCATCTTCAGTTTTACCAGTAATATCAAATCCTGTAAAATGCTTTATAGAATCTGCCATAGTGACTCTCGCATATGGCGCTTTAAAATCTATTTCATGTTCTCCAAAAGTAGCTTTTGTAGTTCCATTTACTGCAATGGCACAGTGCTCTAAAAGACGCTCGCAGAAATCCATCATCCAGTTATAGTCTTTGTAGGCTACATAAATTTCCATGGCCGTAAACTCAGGGTTATGAGTTCTGTCCATCCCTTCGTTTCTAAAGTTTTTGGAAAACTCATAAACACCATCAAAACCACCAACAATCAGTCTTTTTAAATACAACTCATTAGCAATACGCATGTACAAAGGTATGTCTAAAGCGTTATGATGAGTAATAAACGGGCGCGCGGCAGCTCCTCCAGGAATAGGTTGTAAAACTGGTGTTTCTACTTCAAAATACCCGGCATCATTAAAAAATGAACGCATGGCATTAAATAATTTAGTTCGTTTTATAAAAACGGCTTTAACCTGCGGATTTACAACTAAATCTGCATAGCGTTGTCTATATCGCTGTTCTGGGTCGGTAAATGCATCGTAAACTACGCCGTCTTTTTCTTTAGGTAATGGTAGCGGTTTTAAAGCCTTACTAAGTAGTGTGAAGTCTTTAACTTTTACTGTTTTTTCACCAACTTGTGTAGTGAATAATTCTCCCTCAATCCCAACGAAATCCCCAAAATCTAAAAGCTTTTTAAATACCTCATTGTATTTGCTTTTGTCTTCACCTAGACAAATTTCATCTCTATTAAAATACACTTGTATTTTTCCTTCAGCATCTTGTAATTGAGCAAAACTCGCTTTTCCTTGCACTTTAATCATCATTAAACGACCAGCTATTACAACCTTACTTCCTTCTTTAAAATCCTGCTTAATTGATTTTGAAGTATTTTTTACGTTGTATAAATCAGCGGGATAAGGGTTAATGCCTAATACGCGTAATTTTTCTAGTTTTTCTCTTCTTACTATTTCTTGCTCTGAAAGCTGCATCTGATGTTTTTTTGAACCGCAAAATTAAGCTATTTAAAAAAAATGATAAACTTCTTTTTAATTATTCTTTGTTTTTATTGATTAACTGATAAAAATTTAAAAAAAAATAGTTTTAGTTTATGATATTAATCATAGGTGATAAATGGTGTATTTTTTATTTTTATTCAATTATTGTAAGAGATTTTGTAGTCCATTTATTGAATTGATTTTTATAATACCTATGTTATTGAATTGACACAACTCATATAATTTAAACTTCATTCATATGAAAAATTTAATATTAAGTTCGTTTGTTTTTTTTACCGTCACTTTTAACATGTTTACACAAGAATTGTCCCCATATATAAAAATTGGAGAGTCAACAGAAAGTATTACGGAATTAACAGAAAAAGTTGTTTCTGTATTAAAGGATAATTCATTTACCGTTCTAGGAACTTATAATCCTTGTAACAAAAGTTCTTTAAAGATTATTGCATTTACAAGAACAGATTTAAGTAATGTCTCAATTAAAGTTAAAGATAGAGGTGCATTGGCCGCGGTTTTTAAAGTGGGTTTTGTTAAAAAAAATGATAAAGTAATCATTTCTTACACGAATCCAGATTATATTTTAAGAGCTTATTTAAGGGATAACTATAATACTTACAGGAGTACTTTCAAAACATTTAGTGCAGATTTGAAGACTGTGTTTTCTGCTATTGGAAATGAGTTCACTCCTTTTGGAGGAACCGTACAAGCAGATAAATTAAGAAAGTACCATTATAAAATTTTGATGCCTTATTTTTCAGATCCTGTGGTGCTAAATGAATTTCCTTCATTTGAAGAAGGCGTAAAAACAATTGAAAATGCTTTGATTTCTAAAGCGGGAAACACAAAACTAGTTTATAAGCTCATTTATAATAATGCTAAAGTGGCTGTTTTTGGTGTTGGATTATTAAATAAAGAAGATGGGGAATCCTATTTTTTACCAATTATTGGTGAAGATCATGTTGCAGCTTTGCCTTATGAAATAATATTGCAAGATAAAGTAGCGACCATGCTTCATGGTAAATATAGATTGGCATTGCATTGGCCAGATCTAACAATGGGTACTTTTATGAAAATCATGAGTACGCCGGGGGATATTGAAGATACTTTAGAAGCCCTTTGTCAATAAGTAGTTAATTCTTGTTTTAATAAAGTATTCAATTGTAACAAAACTCATAAAATGACGTCAAATTAGTATCATCAATTAAAATAAATCAAATCATGAGTTTTTGGAGAGTTTTACTGTCTATTATTTGTCCGCCTTTAGCAGTTATTGATAAAGGTTGTGGTTCTATTATTATTGTCTTTTTGTTGTGGCTTTGTGGCTGGGTGCCTGGAGTAATTGCAGCATTAGTTATACTTAATAACCCTAAAAATTAAAACATAAAAATATCGTAATTTTGCGGTTCATGAATAAGACTATTGAACTTCAGGATTTAGGGCTCAAAGACTATAAGCAAACTTGGGATTACCAAGAAACATTGTTTAAAAGTATTGTTGATACAAAAATCAAAAATAGGCGAGAAGATGCAGGTTTAGAAACCAAAAACTATTTTTTATTTGTGGAGCATCCGCATGTTTACACTCTAGGTAAAAGTGGGGATATGTCAAATTTGTTGGTTGATGAATCACAATTAAAGGCTAAAAACGCCTCTTTTTATAAAGTGAATCGTGGAGGCGATATTACCTATCATGGGCCTGGACAAATTGTTGGGTATCCTATTCTGGATTTGGATAATTTTTTCACTGACATACATAAATATCTTCGTTTTTTAGAAGAAGTGATTATTCTTACGCTTGCTGAATATGGTTTAAAGGCAGAACGAAGCCCAGGAGAAACAGGGGTTTGGTTAGATGTTGGTACACCGTTTGCACGTAAAATTTGCGCCATGGGCGTTCGTGCGAGTCGTTGGGTTACCATGCATGGTTTTGCTCTCAATGTAAACGCAGATTTGGGCTATTTCGATTTAATGATTCCATGTGGAATTCGTGGTAAAGCGGTGACTTCACTAAATGTTGAGCTTGGAAAAAAATCAATAGATGAGGCTGAAGTAAAAGAAAAACTTTTAAAGCATTTTGCTGCGCTTTTTGAGGCGGAGTTTAATGGTTTTAATTAGAATTAATACTAAAAAGGTATCTCAAACGGCGACTTAATTTATTTATAAGAAATATAGGCTAAAGCGAGCTGGTCTAATTGAAAACCCTTAAATTCTTTGTTTTTAATTCGTAAAACTAATTCTGTGTTTCCTTTAAAATAATCTGATGCCCATTTTCTGAATTTTGAATTACTTAAATTAAACATACTAATTACTGTTGGCGCTTTTTCACTTGGACGTTTGAGTAGATAGCTTGTGCCAAAATTGATATTTCTTCCTTCGTAGCTATGAGTTGTAATTATGCCCTTTCTTTTGTCTAAATAAAAAGTTTGAGTACTGATGTAAGCTTTAATTAAAGGATGACTATAGGTTACCAAAAACCATTCTTTTTCAGACAAAGAACTACTTCTATGTTTTTTAAATGGCTCGGGCGTTAATCCGAGGTTGTTTCTCTCAAAAAGATATTTATTGCCATTATAAATTGTGTATAAAATTTGATAGATCTCATCACTTTCAATGCTTAAAGCTATTTCACTTCCATTCTTTTTTACTTTTATAGAGTTATTATGATGCCTATTTTGGGGTAAAGTAGCTACGCCTTCAATAGTTTCTCCATTTACTAATAATAATTTTGCCGTATAAAAACCATGGGCTTGAATATTTAAAGCTATACACAGGAATGCTATTGATAAAATGTTGCTCATAAAAGATAAGATTTATAATGAACTTATGTTTTCTTTAAAAATATGAATCACTCTTTTGTTACTTTTAAATGTGATTTTAGGTTTTGGTTCGTTTAACAAAGGTGGATGTAACAATATTTTAATTTTTTATATCGGACTTTAAATGAAAGTAGTTGAAAATATTTATAAACTCAAGGTGTTTAATACTTATCAGGCACAAAAGTTTGATAATCTTTTGGTGGGCGAACATATGCTTTATAGTCTGGTAAATCAGGAAGTTCAATTGGATTAACATCCATTTTTTCGTAAGGAATCATGCTCAGAACATGGTTAATACAATTTAAACGTGCTTTCTTCTTGTTGTCAGCATTTACAACAAACCAAGGCACTTGCTTGGTGTCTGTATGTGCAAACATATTGTCTTTGGCTTTAGAATATTCTAACCATCTTGCACGAGATTCTAAATCCATTGGACTAAATTTCCAACGTTTTAATGGATTACCTATTCTGTTTTTAAAACGCTTTTCTTGTTCTTCATCACTTACTGAAAACCAATATTTTAAAACAATAGTTCCAGATCTTACAAGCATACGTTCGAACTCCGGACAAGATCTTAAAAATTCATTATACTCATCATCTGTACAAAAACCCATAACCTTTTCTACACCAGCTCTATTGTACCAACTTCTGTCAAAAAGAACCATTTCACCAGCAGCCGGCAAGTATTGTGCATATCTTTGAAAATACCACTGTGTTTTTTCTCTTTCAGTAGGAACCC
>Ga0115545_1001802_pt1 | contig 10764 bp, 6 predicted proteins | sample COGITO_mtgs_1003_FD_87188 | JGI IMG/M metagenome (GOLD analysis project Ga0115545, IMG submission 87188) | Pelagic marine microbial communities from North Sea - COGITO_mtgs_100330 | ecosystem: Environmental > Aquatic > Marine > Epipelagic | place: Germany:Helgoland, sampling site Kabeltonne...
AGTCAGCCGCTGAAGCGGCGCCGAAGGCAGCGAGCGCGACTGCTGATATCAATAGCTTAAGTTTCATAGTAATCCTCGAGTTTACGCTTAGTCTTTTAAACCTGGATGTGAAATTCTTTTGTGTCTGCATTGTCTAGGCCACCAAGTGTAAACGAACTGCCCTTCATTACAATACGTACTATTTAGTGTATCTATATCATTATTCTTAATAAATACGACCGCTTGCCTTCGAGCACAGGACTAATTATGACCGATGACGCCAACACACCAACGAGTAGCGGAAGTTCAGAACCCGCCGCCAAACCCAAGAAAATCGTTCGCGAAGAAATTAAAGACCGTCATACCAGCCATTGGGACATGGATATGATGAGCCGCGCCGAGCTAGAAGCGCTGATGACACAGAAGCCGGCCGCCAAGCCCAAGTAAAGGCTGGACCAGTGACGACTAACCCCGTTGTGACCAGATCAGTTGTAAAAAGGCACTTGTCCTCCTTTCTCGCCTAGGCGTAGTATCAAGCAAAGACAACTGCCCTAATAACAAGAGAGAGAAACGCATGATGCGCCGAATAAGATCTGCCGCGTTAACCCCCAAAACACTCACCTGCGCCCTCGCTGGCCTCGCGCTATTTACCAGCAGCCTGGCGAGCTATGCCGCCGACACATGGCCGGTTAAAGAAGCAGGTGCAAAGGCTGCCGGTTTCAGCGAAGAAGGCATCGCCTCACTAGATGCGGCGATGGCCAAAGTCGTCGCCGACCAAGATGTCGCCGGTATGGTCTGGTTACTCGCGCGTAACGGCGAGGTTGCCACATTCGAGAGCGCAGGCCTTGCACGCGTCGACGACCAAGCACCAATGACAATGGACTCGCTCTTCCGTATTTACTCTATGACCAAGCCGGTTACCGGCGTGGCTCTTATGATGCTGCATGAGCAGGGACTCTGGAAATTCGATGACCCTGTCAGCCTGCATGCCCCGGAACTCGCCGGTCTCAAAATCATGACCAGCTTTGATGACAATGGCAACATGGAGCTTGTGTCGCCGAGCCGCGAGCCAACCATGCGCGAGCTGCTTAACCATTCAGCCGGTTACGGCTATGGCCTCAGCGGCAACGATCCGGTGAATGCCAAATTCCGCGATACGGGTGTGCTCGCCTCAACCGATCTCGACGACCTGATCGCCAAAGTCGCGGACATTCCTTTGCTTTTCGAGCCGGGCGAACGCTGGTCTTATTCGATCTCGGTCGATATTCAGGGCTATATCGTGCAGCGTCTGTCTGGCCAGCGCTTCGGCGACTTCCTCGAGCAAGAAATCTTCAAGCCTCTGGCCATGAACGACACGCGCTTCTTCGCGAAGGCCGAAGACGTTGGCCGTTTTGCCGAAGTCCATAACTGGGACAGCGAGCGTAACCGCCTTGTGCAACGCCCCCATCGTACTGACCGTCCGAGCTATCTCGATTCTGCAAGGCTCGAATCCGGCGGCGGTGGCCTCGTCTCCTCAACCCACGACTACGCCCGCTTCTTACAGCTTTTGGTCAACGAAGGTGAGCTCGATGGCACCCGCCTGCTCACCCCCGAAAGCATCCGCATCATGCGCACCAACAGCCTCCGCGATGGGCTTAACCTGCGCGGCAGCCTGACGAGCCAAGGCCAAGCTGGCCAAGGTTTCGGCGTGGATTTTGCGGTGATTATCGACCCCGAGAAAGCAAATTCTCCCAACAGCCCGGGCACCTACTACTGGGGCGGCGCCGCCGGCACTTGGTTTTGGGTTGATCCGGTTGAAGACATGTTCTGGTTGGGCATGATTCAAGCCCAAGGTGAGACACGCCCGGGAGCAGCCGACATGCGCGGCATCGCTGCCGATATTATTTATGAAAGCCTAGTCAACTAACGGCCGCTTAGCCGGCCGTTAGGTAAACTGCCGACTACGCTTTAAAAAAACCGAGAATGCGATGCCAACGCCACGGAGTAATCAAACAGCGCCGCCAGCGCCACTTACGCGCAAAGCTACCTGCCTGTTAATCCTCGCGTGCGCCGCATTCTCACACAGCACTTTTGCAGCTGACGCACCCAACCACTTCAACGAAGCACGTGCACAAGCGCTTTTGGTGGCCGGCCAAGCCGCGCTCGAAGAAGGCGACTTATCACTCGCACAGACCACCCTGGACCAAGCGATTCAGCTACTCAAGATCAATGAGGGGCTCTATTCCACCGAGCAGCTCGTTCCAATAGAACAGCTAATGTGGGCGCAGATGCGCGCCGGACTCTGGCCGCAGCTCGACACAAGTCTCGGCTACTATTACTGGCTTTTGGAGCGCATCGAGACGACCACGCTCGATGCGCAGCTCGCCATTGCCAAAAATATGCGCAGCCTCTACTTAGAAGCAGCCGCGCATCCAAGCAATCCTATGCCGCCTCGGCATCTCAGTGCCGCACTGCGCACCAATTGGCAAACACTCAGCTACATCGAAGCCACGCTTGGCGCAGAACACCCTGCCCTGGTGCCGTGGCTTTACGACGGCATGCTTTTGCAGTTTATCGAAAGGCGGCTTAACGAGAGACAGGGGCTTACTAACTACCAATACAAAACCGATGGCAGTGAATTCATCAGCGGCTGGTCACTTTCAAGCAGAGAGGCTAAGGCTGTAAGCCATTCAATTGGGCTGTCGATGCTTGATCGAATAGAGTCTATCTCGCGTGCATCGATAATGGCCGAGGGCGCTCAGACAAACGGTTTCACCTCTAGCCCAAACGGGAAAGAGGTACAGCTGCAGCAACTCAACGCAGCACTAGCACTCTACCGAGGCGACTGGGAGAGATTAGACAACAATGAAAAAGGGGCGAGCGCACACTACGAAGAAGCCGACACCGTTGCCGCATTTCAAGCCATACCCCGCGCCTTCGAACTGTTGCCCCGCCCTGCTTTCGAAACAGATCCCACAGTCCTGACAGTGAAAACCAACGCAGCGCAAGACAGCGTATCAACACCATGGGCTGAACGATTCCCAGGCGTAACCCAGCGCCTAATCAACGCGCTTGCAAGCAATTAAACGCGGGCCACGTGACGGAGGCATAACATGAAACTCAGCTATTTTGCCTCTGCGCAAAACAACTCGGCTAACTGCCTTCTGAGGTTTAGGGTGGTTATTTTCGCGGGTTTTTCTCTGCTCAGTGCCTGTGCAGTAGCGCCCGGGGGCTATGTTCGCAAACTCCCTAACGACGCCGAAGTGGCGCAGTACAACGCCTCTGTCGAGCCCGATGAACGCATAGTCTGCCGCAGAGAAACTCCAGTTGGCACCAATGTCCCCCGCCGTCTGTGCCGGTATATCCGCGATATAGAGGACACCTCACGCTTCCATCGCGAGCAACTTAAGCGTGTTCTCCGCTAAACCTTACTCGCAACAAAGCCCCTAAAAACCAATTGCATAGACGATTCTAATCCCTGTATAGTCGGCTAGTTCAGCGCAAATGTGCGGGTTTTTATTTAGGAAGAGAGTCTGCCTTACTCTTCCTGTATTAACTAAAGACGCAGTCCGCTGATTTAAATCACACACTTAATTACTTGTAAAAGTAAGGGAGAGACGTATGCGCAGAACCTTCCCCAGCACACGCCGGGCAATAACACTCGCTGTAATTTCTGGACTATCAGTTACCGCTTTATCAGCCGCAGCACAAGACGAACCAGTCGAAGAGATTGTGGTCACCGGATCGTACTTTAGGGGCTCGCCTCTTGACGCTCCTTCGCCCGTTCAAGTCATTGACCGTTCCAGCATCGAGGCTCAGGGCGCTGCGGTAATCTGGGACGTGATCAAGAACCTCGAGGTTAACTCGGGCTCGATCTCTAACCCAGGCTCGGGTGACAACACACAAGTTAGCGGCTCGGCAAACGTAAACCTCCGTAACCTCGGCGAGAACTCCACACTCACGCTGATTAACGGCAAGCGTATGGTTCCGGCAGCTGTAACTACCCGAAGCGGTGGTGAGTTCGTCGACCTCAACTCTATTCCACTCGTGATGACTGACCGCGTCGAAGTTTTGACCGACGGTGGTTCTGCACTCTACGGCGCCGATGCGGTAGCGGGTGTTGTGAACATCATCATGCGTAACGACTTCGAAGGCTTCGAGCTGTACGGCGACATCCAAGGTGTTCAGAAAGCCGACCAAAAGTACGATCAGACTATCAGCGCCATCTGGGGCTGGGCAAGCAGCGACGGCGACACTAACCTCGTTCTGTCAGCTGAGCGCTTCGAGCGTGACCCGGTGAACGTGCGTGAGACAAACGCGTTTAGCGACCTGCAAGACTTTAGAGGCACTGTAAGTAGTGTGCCCAGCTTGCTTGCTATTAGCGCGATTGGCGCCAGATTCCCAGCGGAGTGGTATAACGCCACGGTCACTGGGCGCAATGTGGCGCAAGGCGGTCGACCTACGCCAGTCTGGACGGATCCACTCTGCGACAACACCTTTGACGGCAGCGGGAACAGTGGTTTCTACGAACCAGGCGGCCGTCGATATGATCAGGGCCAGGCGGGTGGCGCGTGCCAGACTGATACCTCTCAGTGGGTTATTGCGGCTCAGCAGACTGAGCGCGAAAGCTTTGCCGGCACACTGAATCACCGGTTCAGCGATAATACAGAGTTCTACTCGTTCTTCCAGCACTCTGAATCTACAATTCATCGAGGCGACGACGGATACAACGAGTCTCGCGGCCCAACTATCTTCTTACCCTCACCTGGAGCACACGGAGGAAATCCTGTCGGCGCTCAAGTCGAGCTCGGCGGGTTCGCTGCATTCATAGGCAACACACCTCCTGCGGTTGGCAGCATCACTAACAACCCAATGGACTTAGCCAACGGCGGCCCTGGCACCGGCGCATACTCGCAAGTTAGAAACGGACTCCTCCGCCCGGGCGGTGATGGTAATACGACTGAAACATCGAGCTCTGCTGTTCAAGTTGGTCTGCGCGGTACGTTCGACGCATTCGACCGTGAGTTGAATTACGACATCGGCTATTCGTTCAGTGAATCGTCAATGGAGGAAAACTACCGAACCTTCAACCGAGACAGGACTGAACTCGCGGCCTTTGGTTTAGGTGGAGAGAACTGTACGCCAAACGGTCAATCCGACTACGACTATGCCGGCCAATTGATTTACGGCGGCTATCTTCCAAACCTCTGGAATACAGACCTTGCAGCTTTCAACCAAACCTTCTTCCCAGGCTTCGTATTCACAACGCGCGAGAATACCGCTCTTGCACTGACGAGCAACAATCACGGGCAAGATGGATGCCAATTCTACAACCCCTGGCTTACCTCACTAAGCAATCCGAACGTCGCAAACGATCCGGCGCTAATGGACTACCTCCTCGAAGACGTACGCCGAGTCGACAAGCGCAACAAGCTTGCCGTATTCGATGCTGTAGTCTCTGGCGAGTTATTCGAGATGAAGGGCGGCACGGCACAATTCGCTCTCGGTGGCCAATATCGTGATCGCAATACGAAAGAAATTGCGAATGAACTTCACTACCCAGGCCTGCAGAACCGCATACTAGGTTACGACGAGAACGGCGTTCCAAACGACTTCCACCGCGTTAGTAACAACTACGAATGTGCGATGTGTGCGTTTAACTACAACGATGCGCGCACCACTTCAGCTGCGTTCATGGAACTCTCACTGCCGTTTATGGAAAATGTCGAGACTCAGATAGCTCTCCGCTTTGAGGATTACGGAGGCAATATCGGAAGTGAGTTGTCACCTAAGATCGCAATGAGCTGGCGTCCAACTGACGAGTTGCTCATTCGTGGATCATTCTCACAGTCGTTCCGCGCGCCTAACATTGCCATAGTCCAAACTGGCCTGCAGTCGTCATCGGTCACGTTCCAAGATCCGATTTCGAACCAGGCGGTCCGTGCAGGCCTCGTGCCACCCACGATTGCCAACGCCGAACGCGAGTCAACCTACACACTCGGTGGACCAGCACCCACGGTGGGTAACGAGTACGCGGACACCTACAGCGTAGGCTTTTTGTGGACACCAAGCGGTGCCCTCGAGGGACTAAGCCTCGGTGCAGACGTGTGGCGTTTCGAAGTAACAGACCGTGTGTTACCAGAGCCACCAATCAATGCGCTTCAGCCTGAGCTCGACGCGTTCATGGTGGCGTCTCAAAACGAAGCAAACTACGTGCTTAACGACTCGCTCTCTCTAGATTCGCCCGTCGTAAACGTGCCTTGTTCACCGTCTGCGATCGAAGCTGAATTTGGCCGCGATTCTGCAGAGCGCTTGAACTGCGTTGTCGCTCCATCAAGCTACATCGTTTCTGGCATTCAGCGTCCAGTGGGTGTCGAAGATGGAGGCCTTGTCACTCTCACTTTAAGTGCCGTTAACGCCGGTGAAATAACTGCCGATGGTATCGACTTTAAGGCCGGCTACGGCTTCAGCAACGACTTAGGTCAGTTCGCTGCCAACGTCACTTACACACACGTGAATCAGTACACGTTCGGTGGTGTACCTGGCATGGTGAACGGTCTCCTCGACACAGGCGAGTATGACGCCGCCGGCACGACTGGTGATGGCAACCTTGTACGATCACAGCCTGACAACAAGGGCACAATCACTATGAACTGGCGCAACGGGAACCATGGCCTGACAGTAATCAACCGTCACATCGGCTCTTACCGAGACCTCGGCTACGAGGCTGCCATTGTTGTTGCCAATGACTTCACGCGACCTTTACTGTCACGCGAAATCGGCAGCTACAACACATGGGATGTGCAGTACAACTACAACAAGGCATGGGATAACTCGCGCTTTGGTAGCACAACTTTCACAGTGGGCTTGCTCGATGCCTTTAACAAGACTCTGCCTTACCGCGAGCTAAGTGCGCTGAACTATGACGCCGCTGTGTTCGAAGGCCGTGGTAAGCGTTGGTACGCTCGCGCGCTCTGGTCTTTCTAAGCGTCAGACGATACTACTTAAAGCCTAAAGATTAAGGCTAAATAAAAAACGGCGAGGAGAGACCCTCGCCGTTTTTTATGAGAAAATTTCGTTGACCCGCCACTAAATAGTATTGAATTTTTGTTTTACCCGTGGTTTATTCACACTAATACGCATGCAGTCGCGAGTAGTATGTCTCTAGCAAGTAGTCCGCAGATGCTAATAATAAAAACTCAAAGCTCATTTCAAATGAGGGAGAAGCATTATGCAGACAAAATTCCCAAGCTCACGTCGAGCGCTCACTATTGCCATTATTGCTGGCATGTCATTTCAGGTATCTGCGCAAGACACACCTGTAGAGGAGATTACCGTCACAGGCTCCTATTTCAGGGGTTCTCCCTTAGACGCGCCTTCTCCAGTTCAAGTAATTGATCGTTCTAGTATTGAGGCTCAGGGAGCCGCAGTAATCTGGGACGTGATTAAAAACCTCGAGGTTAACTCCGGCTCAATAACCAACCCCGGCTCTGACAACGGACAAGTGGAAGGTACCGCCAACGTAAACCTGCGAAACCTCGGCGAAAACTCAACACTCACGCTGATCAACGGCAAACGAATGGTCCCTGCAGCCGCCGTAACGCAGAGCGGCGGCGAATTTGTCGACCTTAATTCCATACCGCTGGTCATGACCGACCGCGTTGAAGTGCTCACCGACGGCGGCTCAGCTCTTTACGGTGCCGATGCGGTTGCTGGTGTTGTCAACATCATCATGCGGACGGAATTTGAAGGGCTCGAAATTTATGGCGATCTTCAGGGGGTTCAAGCTGCTGACGATGCGTACGACGCTACCGTAAGCGCTATCTGGGGCACATCGTTTAATGATGGCGCTACAAATTTAGTCCTTTCGGCTGAGCGCTTTGAACGCGACCCTGTTGCGGTTAAAGACGGCAACTTTTTTGGGCCTTACTCAGAGTTTTTAGGGACCGTATCCGATGCAGGCGTGTTGCTCAACAGCCCAGCCTTTGGCGCTCAATTTAATTCAGAGCAGTGGCTTAACACAGAAATATATGCTCAAAACTTAGCCGAAGGTGGTCTGGCGAGTAACTACATTTATACAGACCCCGGATGCTACACAACCACTTTAGCCGACGGCACAACGCCACAAATTGGCCGATTACGTGAAGATCGAGGTGAAAAAGCCGGCACTTGCCGTGCCGACGAATCGGATTATACCTACATCACAAACACGACAGAGAGAAGCTCGTTCGCAGGCTCGTTTTCTCATGAGTTCAACGACACGACGGAGTTCTATTCTTTCTTCAGCCACTCGGATTCTGAAACAACTCGATCTGACACAGGATACAACCAATCACGCGGGCCAACCGTCTTCTTGGCCCCTCCTGGAGCCTATGCCCGTAATCCAGCATACGGTTACAACGCTATAGGCCAAACTCTGGAATTAGGTTTTTTTGCGCCGCAGGCTGGTCTCACCCGGCCCACTCTTGCCGATGTGCCAAATATGCCGATGGCAGGAAGTAATGGCGGCCCTAATGTAGCGATGTATCAAGGCGTTCGCGACGGCATCAATCGCCCTGGAGGCGACGTAAATGTCACAACAACGAGCACGGTCAGTGTCCAGGCAGGTATAAAAGGTGAGTTCGATGCGTTTGATCGGACCTTAAACTATGATGTTAGCTACTCATGGGGCGGATCTTCTCTAGAGCAACAATATAAAACATTCAACAGAGATCGTTCCGAATTGGCTGCTAATGGGTTAGGAGGTCCGAATTGCACACCTAACGGTAGACCTGACTTTGACTTTGCGAACGAGCCAGGCCCCTTCGGAGGAGCTGTTCCCCAAGCGTGGGATTTTTATGCGCCCGGACTAGTCCAAACATTCTTCCCCGGGTTTGTGTTTACCACGCGGGAAAATTTATCTTATGCACTAACTAGCAACAATCAGGGCCAAGATGGCTGCATGTTCTACAATCCCTATCTCAGCCAGCTGTCTGATCCTAATCTAGCTAACAGCCGAGAGCTAATGGATTGGATGAACGTCACAGTCGATCGCGTCGATAAACGAAATAAACTCGCTGTTTTTGATGCCGTTGTTTCAGGCGAATTAATGGAGATGAAAGGTGGTGTGGCACAGTTTGCGGTTGGTGGACAATATCGCGAGCGAAATACAAAAGAAGAAGCCAATGAGTTACATTACCCGGGTTTGCAAAACCGGATTCTCGGTTACGATGCTAACGGTGTTCCAAACGAATTTCACCGAGTGAGTAATAACTTCGAATGCGCAATGTGCGCGTTTAACTATAATGATACACGAAAGACTAAAGCGGCCTTCATGGAGCTTTCGCTCCCTTTCATGGAAAATGTAGAGACTCAAATCGCGCTGCGATTCGAAGACTACGGTGGACAGATTGGAAGTGAGTTATCACCAAAGATTGCGATGAGCTGGAGGCCTATCGAGTCTCTGTTAATTCGCGGTTCTTTCTCGCAGTCTTTCCGTGCCCCAAACATAGCTATTGTTGAAACCGGACTACAGTCTTCTAGCTATACGTTCCGAGACCCTATCTCTAACCAAGCCGTTCGCGCAGGTCTGTTGCCTGCTATCGATGCAAACGCAGAGGCCGAGGCCACCTATACTTTGGGCGGCCCTGCGCCTTACGTTGGAAACGAATACGCAGACACCTATAGCCTCGGCTTCCAGTGGACGCCAGATGGGGCGCTGGACGGGCTTTCTGTTGGTGCGGATTTCTGGCGCTTTGAGGTCAGCGACCGCGTATTACCTGAGCCACCAATTCGGGCCATCCAGCCTGAAATAGACGCGTTTAATGTGGCGGCAAAAGATGAGTCTAATTACGTCTTTAACGACACCATCCCCGCAGATTCGGCTCAACCTTACACACCGTGTAGCCCTTCAGCTGTCGCAGCTGAGTTCGGCGTGGACTCCCAAGAGCGCCTCAACTGCGTAGTCGACCCACGTACTTATGTTGTACCCGGTATCCAGAGGGCGTTTGGAACTACAACGGCAAACCTGATTACAACTACACTAAGTGCGATTAATGCTGGAACGATCACGGCTGACGGTGCTGATGTAAAACTTGGTTACAACTGGTCGAATGACATGGGCCTCTTTAGCGCACGCGTTGACTTCACTCATGTGCGTCAGTACACACTGGCTAACGTACCTGGGCTTGAGCGTGGTTTGTTGGATACCTACGTATTCGATGCGGCAGGAACAACAGGAGACGGTAACATTGTGAGGTCTCTTCCTGATAATAAGGGAACCCTGACTATGTCTTGGCAGCGAGATAGCCACGGCGTCAGCTTGATAAATCGGCATATTGGCTCGTATCGCGACCTCGCTTATCAGACTGCTTATGAGGCAGGCTCTGATTTCACGCGAAGCATGCTCGATGAAAAAATCGACAGCTACAATACATGGGACTTCCAATACCGATACTCAAAGGATTGGGGTGGCCGAGTAGGCAGCACTAACTTCTCCCTGGGCGTATTAGATATGTTCAATGAAGATATCCCTTACCGAGAAGTGGGCGGGCGAGACTATGACACTGTTGTTTTTGATGGGCGCGGTCGCCGCATCTACGCAAGAGTACTGTGGCAACTTCAATAGAGCATTTTGATTAATTGCTAGATCAATAAAAGCGTCTGCCGAGTCTCAGGACTACGCAGGCGCTTTTTTTTTGCACCTTGAAATATTGCGTTATACTCTCCGCGGCCGTCCAAGATACGGCTCCTAAACGCTATGCCTCGGCGCCTGATTCAGCCCTATCGGAGAATTCGATGAATACCAAAATGAAGTTATTGCCTGCA
>Ga0115545_1001803_pt1 | contig 10763 bp, 7 predicted proteins | sample COGITO_mtgs_1003_FD_87188 | JGI IMG/M metagenome (GOLD analysis project Ga0115545, IMG submission 87188) | Pelagic marine microbial communities from North Sea - COGITO_mtgs_100330 | ecosystem: Environmental > Aquatic > Marine > Epipelagic | place: Germany:Helgoland, sampling site Kabeltonne...
ACAAACTTAATGTTGGTCTTTACCGTGACGAGGGCGTCAAAAATAGGGATGGCAGCGCCTCCGGAGTATCCGAAAATATATTCGATCCCGAGATCGTCGAGGGTCTTGATGAGTGCCTGGGCACCGTCTAATTGATTGTTACTCATGCGAAAATAGTTATTTCGCACGCAAAATAGGCTAAGTCGCAATTAATGTAAAACAAAAACAGCCCTAAAAAGGACAAAAATGATACATTTAAGCTATCTTAAGTATTTAAAAAGGCTTCTTGGGGGCTAAACAACCTACTTTCAGATCAGGCTCTTGATCAAATCCTCAAGTTTGACGATATCTGCGGAGAAGTTGCGGATTCCTTCAGCCGTTTTCTCAGTAGCCATGGCATCTTCATTGAACATGAAGCGGAAATCCTTCTCATCGAGGTGGATTTTCTCAAGATCCGAAGCCTGGGCATTTTCGTCAGTGAGTTTTTGGGTCAGTTCTCCAGGAGTATTCTGAAGCTCTTCAAGTAGTCCGGGACTGATGGTGAGCAGGTCACTACCGGCGAGCTCGGTTATTTGACCGCAATTACGAAAGGATGCTCCCATGACTTCGGTGCGGTAACCAAACTTCTTGTAGTAGTTGTAGATTTTCTGCACGGAAATTACACCCGGGTCATCAGCGCCTTGGTAATCGATACCGGTGTCTTTTTTATACCAGTCATAGATTCTGCCTACAAACGGTGAGATCAACTGGACTCCTGCTTCTGCGCAGGCAACGGCTTGAGCGAATGAAAAGAGAAGTGTGAGGTTACAGTGAATACCGTCTTTTTCGAGCTGCTCTGCTGCGCGAATGCCTTCCCAGGTAGATGCCATCTTAATGAGGATACGGTCACGGCTGATGCCTTCTGCCTCGTAAAGTGCGATGAGGTGGCGCGCTTTGGTGACGGTGCCTTCAGTATCGAAAGAGAGACGGGCATCAACTTCAGTGGATACACGGCCGGGGACGATCTTGAGGATTTCTGATCCAAAAAGGATGAGGATGCGGTCTATGATGCTCTCGATCAATGCGGCTCCAGTGAGTTCTGAGCTAGAATGTTCGTTAACGGCCTGCTCGACGAGGTGCTTATACTCTGGCTTGGCAGCAGCCTGAAGGATGAGGGACGGGTTGGTGGTGGCGTCCTGAGGTTTATATTCCTCCATTGAGGCAAAATCTCCGGTGTCCGCGACAACAGTCGTGTATTGCTTTAACTGCTCGAGGTGATTACTTGCGGTAGCTGAACTCATGCCGGATACTTAGACACTGAGGATCTTGCATGCAAGCAGGATATCTGGCATTTGCCAGATTGACCCAGCCTATAGAACTAAAACGTTTACCGCCAAAATCAGGCCGCATCCGCACGCTTTTTGCGAAGAATGGGTGGCTTTTTACCTTCCACGACTGAGCGGTTAATGGTGACGGAGACGATATCGTCTCTACCCGGAACCTCATACATGACATCGAGCATGATTTTCTCAAAGATGGCGCGGAGTGCTCGAGCACCGGTGCCCCGGCGGAGTGCTTCTTCAGCAAGGGCTGCAAGACCATCTTTAGTTACCTTGAGTTTCACCCCACTCATGGCCAGTAGCTTTGAGTATTGCTTGATCAGTGCGTTTTTAGGCTGAGTAAGTACCTCGATGAGTTCGTCGGTGGTGAGTTCACGCAGGGAAGAAATGATGGGTAGGCGGCCAATGAATTCTGGGATAAGGCCAAAATGCAGCAAATCCTCAGGCTCGGCTTTGGCAAAGAGGTCGATGGTCTCAGGATTCTCCTCACCCTCCGCTTCTTGGCCTTCGTGGAAACCAAGCACATGCTTGCCCAGACGGCGACTAATCATGTCGCTTATTCCGACAAAAGCTCCACCACAGATAAATAGAATGCGCTCGGTATTCACCTGGATGTATTCTTGCTGTGGGTGCTTGCGGCCACCTTGTGGCGGGACGTTGCAGACGGCACCCTCAAGGATCTTGAGCAGGGCTTGCTGCACTCCTTCACCTGAAACGTCGCGGGTAATGGAAACATTTTGGGTAGTGCGTCCAATTTTATCAATCTCATCGACATAGATAATGCCACGCTCAGCGCGCTCCACATCAAAGTCGGCAGCTTGGAGTAATCTCAGGATGATATTTTCCACATCGTCTCCGACGTAACCAGCTTCGGTGAGCGTTGTCGCGTCAACGATGGTGAAGGGCACATCTAAAACCTTGGCAAGGGTTCGCGCTAATAAGGTCTTGCCGGATCCCGTCGGCCCCAACATGAGGATATTGGATTTTTCTATATCTACGTCGCTAAACTCAGATGAGGTATCGCCGTTGTTTTGACGCAGGCGCATGTAGTGATTGTAGACGGCGACGGAAAGGACTTTTTTGGCGCGTTCCTGACCTACAACAAACTCATTGAGTTTCTCAGATAGTTCCTCGGGAGTAGGCACTTCACCCTTGGGTATATGAGTTTCAGCAACAGTGCTTTTGTTTTCGCCGAGCTCTTTTTCCAAAATGGATGAGCAAACTTGAATGCATTCATCACATATATAAACAGCGGGGCCTGCGATGAGTTTTTTGACTTCTGAGTGACTTTTGCCACAGAAGGAACACATGGTAATATTAGATGATCGGGCCATAAGAGGATTTTAATGAGACGCTTGAGCCTCGTTTGTTGGGTTGTCTGATCTTTACAAAAGAAAAGGCGTGCATGGTGAGAACCACCATTAACACGCCTGTATATTAACCTAGAATGATCCTAATGTCTCATTTTTTTGCGTCATCTGCGTCATCATCAGCAGGGAGTTCCTTGCGGCTTTGGAGAACCTTGTCCACCAAACCGTATTCAGCAGATTCCTCAGCAGACATGTAATTATCACGGTCAGCATCTTTTTCCACTTGTTTGACCGTCTTGCCAGTGTGCTTGGACAAGATGTCGTTGAGTTTCTTTTTCAAATTGAACATGAAGCCGATTGTCCTTTCGACATCAGCTGCTGTGCCTTGAGCGCCACCGGAGACCTGGTGGATCATGACGTGTGAGTTAGGCAGACAGAAGCGCTTGCCTTTAGTTCCAGCTGTAAGCAGAACAGCGCCCATGGAGGCGGCGATGCCGATGCAGTAGGTGTTCACATCACATGTCAAAAACTGCATGGTATCATAAATGGCAAGGCCAGCGGTGACGGAGCCACCAGGTGAGTTGATGTAAATATGGATATCCTTTTTAGGGTCCTGCATTTGCAAAAACAGCATCTGAGCGATGACAGAGTTCGCCACGCCATCATCAATGCCGGTGCCAATGAAAATAATACGATCCTTGAGTAGACGGGAGTAGATGTCGAACGCACGTTCGCCGCGCCCGTCAGATTCAATAACGGTGGGGATGTAGTAGTTGTTTACAGGTGTAGATTCCATGGAGAGTTGAGATGTTGGATTGATTGTTTTGTGCATGCTGGTGGTGATGTCTTCTTATGCCTTAGCCGCTTCAGCTTCGACCGCTGCTTCTTCAATCTTCGCGTTCTCGATGAGGAAGTCAATGGCCTTGCCGATGAGGATGGAGCTTCTCAGACTAGAGATGCGCCCAGAACGTTGCATCTCTTTGGCGAGTGCCTTGGGAGACTTTTTCTGCTGCTTAGCCATCGCATTAACACGCTGGAAAACCTCGGCATCATTTACTTCGATGTTCTCTGCACGAGCAACTTCTTGAAGGATGAAGTTTGTTTTCAAATTGTTGCGGGCTTGGACTTGAGCTGCGGCAATGATTTCTGCTTGCTGGGTGGCGATGTCTTCGTCACTCATGCCAGCTTGGGCACCGCGCGCGACCATGTCGTCTGCGCTACCTTGAGCTTCAGCTGCCACCATTTCCTCAGGAAGTGCAAAATCAATCTTAGCGAGCAAGCTCTCAACGATTTGATTCACCTTAGACTCTTCAGCCTGCTGCTTTTTCTGTTGAGCGATTTGCTCAGAGATAAGCTCTTTGAGGTCATTGAGTGTCTTGTCCTCGCCGAATTGGAGTGTCTCCGCGACAAAGGCATCATTGACCTCGGGGAGCTTTTGTTCCTTGATGCCTTTGATGGTGACATCAAAAAGAAGTTCTTTGCCGTGAAGTTTTTCTACAGGAAATTCATCTCCCACAGTGCATGGCACTTTAAGTTGGTCGCCGCAAGAAGCACCTTCAAGTTGCTTGGTGAAACCTGGCAGGAAGGCATCATCCTTAATTTGGATCCAGTAGTCTTCTTTGCCACTTAGAATCCCAGCTGATTCGCCGAGGGCCTCCTCGAGGGCTTGGCCGTCGAGAGTGGATGTGAAATCAATCACTGCAATGTCATCGGCCTTCACAGCACGATCTTCGATGTCTGTATATTCGGCGTAGCGCTCTGCGACACCGTCTATTTCACGTTGAACTTCCTCGTCACTGGCATCGGTAGGGGCGATCTTGATTTCGATACCCTTATACTCAGGCAACTCAAAGCTGGGTGCCAAAATCATAGGCATGACAAAACTAAAGGAACCGTCTTTTGCGTGGTCAAGTGTTTCAGGGTTTTTGAAGTTGAGCACCTTGAGCTCTTCATCCTGCTTCATCGCTTCGCTGCAAGCAGCGCTGATCAGGCGAGATTCGAGTTCTTGCTTGATGTCATTGGCGAATCGCTTTTCGATAACGGAGATAGGCGTCTTACCTGGTCGAAACCCGGGGATTTTTGCCTGTGATCCAAAAGCGGTAACGATGCTTTTGCGTTCGCTCTGAACTTTTTCGGCTGGGATTTCTGCACGAAGGGTTGCGGTGCATTCAGGTTGCTTGTCGACAGTAATGTTCATGGTGAAAATCTAGTGTTTGAATTATGTGACTGGAATGTTGTTTTAAAAAGGCCTCGCGATTACCGAAACAGGGAGCGAGGCGGAAAACTAGTGTTCGTAGAGCCCGGAGTCAAGAACCATGACAGGCATAACCATCGATGATTACGACGGGGCTCGTATTTGTTTCATGCGATAAATCGGCTTTCCGCTAAATATTTAAATGATTGGTGATAGAAGCTTGGCTTTTCCACAGTAAATCAATAATAGCTCCTCGCTATCATTCAGACCATGAGCAAACGCTTCACTCTTATCAAACAGGTATTTTTGGTTCTAGTCACTATTTTGACAACGGGTCAATTTTCCTTATCCAATCCAGCTGTTGAAACTCCAGTAGCTGCGCAGACTTCCACAAATCAAGATTCCGCCCGCAGTAATCTCCGAATCAGAGATTACACCTTTGGCTATTGGCAGAACGGTATGCGCAAATACAAAGGTGATCCATCGGCAGACGTATTGTGCATTGAATCAGGTCATTATGGAATGGCGCTTGATATGGCTCAGCTTGATAAGCCTAAATTTGGTCTTTTTGATACGGTATTGGATTATTCAAACGCACTAAAGCTGAGGGACAGCAGGATGAACCAGCTTGCTGAGGCGCAACTTGAAATTGAATTTGAGCAAGGTGGTAAAATATACCGAGCCAAGCGCTGTGGTGCTGCAGCTGAGCGACTGGCGGAAGGCCGTATGCATAGTGCTCGGCTCTGGGAATCTGCCCGCCTAGTCCAGCATTATGATTTTCAAGGACTGGAGTTTACCGACGATAATGGAGAAGAACTGGTAACTAATGCCAAGCTCGATCTCGTAGCATGGCCTGACTCGCTTACGTTCAACGTCGAAATGGAACCCGTGATTACTCTGGGTGACAATCTGCAGCAGGGGATTGTAGGAAAGGGGCAGGGTGTTTACAACAGTTCACAGCTCATTGCTCATCAGCCAGCCCTTGAGCACGAACAATTCACGGTGGAAGCATGGGTCAAGGTCCCTGAAGCTTATATTCATAAAAACAGAAGTTGGATCGTCTCAAAAAATGGCAGTGAGAATAAGGAGGGTTATTTTGGCATCGCAATCCGAGGGGATAGCCTCATTGCTGCTCTTAATATAGGTGGCGTTGATCGACGCAACTACTACGAGGTGAAAACTGAGCGGCATTCATTGATCGGGGGTAAATGGCATCATGTAGTCATGACCTATGATGGTAAGACACTCGAAGTCTACCTGGACGGGAGAAAACGCGATGGCATCGAGCTTAATAAGAAAAGAGTTCTGGGTAGTGGAGACATGCGGATTGGTAAAAAAGCCAACAACTCAGGCCAGTCAGCTCGTGTTGTCGTTGACCAGCTCAGGGTATGGAGCAAAGTTCTAAACCGCCATGAGATTGCGAAAAACGCGCGCACCCCGGCAAAGATTGCAAACCGCGAGAGCCTTGCATATGTCAACGACTTTGAGACTGGTGCTGATTTGAAACTTCCGGTCTGGAATAATTCGAGGATTAAAATATCTTTGAGCGGCGCTGGTAAAAAATGGGTATCGGAAAAGGTGGTGAGCCAAGCCTGGGGTATTGGTCAAAAACAACTATTTACGCTCAATTGCCGTCTCAATCCGAGGGATCGAGGCAAGGAAAAGGTCCAGGCTTTCATGAAGCACAATAATCAGCTCCAAGTTAATTACCGCGATGATTTTGATTGTTATGTAGCCTCCATCAAACGACCCAAACGAAAGGGCAAGTCAGGGTATAATGATATCCGTGACTACGATGAAATTGATATCACGGTTGATTCACAGACCGGGACAAGTGTGCCCTTTCTTATGGAGATCATTGAGCCTGCCAACATCACTGGGATTTGCCCCGTTCTGTGTGACGAGCAGGGGCGGCCCACAGGGATTCCTGTGCAATTGAGCAAGAACTGGCACTACTCAAAAATGGGAGCTTATCTTAGGGCTTACGCGCTGCTTCCGGCCACCAAAGGCCAGAGCAAATACAAACTCAAGCTTGTTTACGGATTTTACGGCACTCTGCCATCAGCCTCACACGCCCAGCTTTCTCTCGTCGGCTACAATGGTAACGGGCGCTGGGACCAGCTTGCCATTGGCTGTTGGGGGGAGACCTACTGCATGGATGTGGATATGAGTTGCACGGATGTGGCAGTTACAGATGTCAGGTTGTTGATGGTCAGAAAAGATGCAGAAGGCGTGAAATGGGGTTGGACGGATGCTGGATGGGGCGGAGACTGGCTTGGTTTAAAAGATGGCAATCAACAAAAACTCCTCTTCAACGGTCTTAAAACAGCGTATCGGTCACATGGCCCGTGTCTGACCGAGGTGGAGTATAATGGGTTTTATGGCGCTGCACGTGAATTGAGTTTTGACTCTACTGTGCGGACATTGCGCACGGATGACTACGCGCGCACCTTCACGACTTTGAATTACACATTCGACAAAAAGGTTTCGGCCGAGGGTTGGATTTTTAAGGTAGGGCGCACGGGGCACTATATCACTCCAAGAATTGCCTACGGAAATGCTGCTGGATTGGTCAAAGAGCATGTGGTGTCAGATGGCCTGAAGAAAGGGGAAATGCACATACCAGAGACAACCATCATGGGTGCAGCACCCTGGTGGGTGTCGTTCCCAGGAGGCTATCACGATAGGGACGGATTTGCGTCAGGATACCGGGCACTGGTCATCCGTTCTTTCAGAGCGGTAATCAGTGGCAAGGAATACCTCAATCCGACCATTGAATTGCCTGCGTATCATATTAGCTCCAGTGGCAAGGCCGGGCTTGATTTGCATCTCAAGGCGCCAGTCGGAATAACTGAGTTTAATCCAGGGGACCAAATTCACTTGGATGTGGAGTGGATCACGCTGCCTCGTCAGGCGGCTGATTACTATGGCCCGAACGCGGCTTTCAGACAACATCTGCAAGCGTCACCATCCTCATGGAAGACGGCTCATCGGGAAGCAGCGGGTAACGACCTGAAGGTGAGTGCGGAGGGTGGATCTGTGAAGAGTAATTACCCTGTTATCATTCAAGCGCAGAAACCAAATGTGACGGTTAACCTCAAAGGCGGCGTTGGCTATGTGCCTATCCGTTTTGATGGGCTCGATTCCGCTCATGGCTATGAGCTCTACCAACGCATCAATGGCCAAGAGCAAAAGCTCGATCAGGCCGTTCACGGCAACGATTTCTGGCAAACTGATTACGATGCTCAATCGAAGACCTATAAAATCACTTATAATCTACCTCTGGACGGGCTGGCTCAATCTTCATGGATACTCAAAAAGGCTCCTTTGAAACTGCCCGTCGCAGAGATTAGTCCTGTGCCTGAAACCGCGCCCGAGCCAAAGCAAAACAATCCTACCGAGTAAGACCACGCAATATGCATTAATTGCGATTTTAGTGGAAAAAATTGATACCGCGAGTAGAGTAAACATTGATGGTTGATTGATAGTCGGTCATGCCATCACCCCAATAAACAAAAACAAAAATTGATGAAAAAAGTAATCCAAAATCTATCCTTTATGTCTGCAGTCGCAATCTCTGCCTTTGCCTTGAGCTCATGTGCAGCGACAGGCAGCTGTGCTTCCGACTGCAAAAAATCTTGTGGCACCAAGTCTTGCTGCTCAAGTGATGCTTCCAAGGGCTGCTGCAAGAAAAGCTCATGTGCAGCTGACTGCACCAAGGCCTGCTGCGCTGAGTAACAAAAATATCTTTGAAATAAGATCAAGCGTCCATCTCCTTAACAGGGGGCATGGGCGCTTTTTTTATCCTTTGCATATCAAAGTGGTGAAGTATGCAATCTCACCAGTAGTTCATGATTCAGCTGATTAAAAACATTAATGACCTCGCGTCCATCAAGGAATCATTACACCTTGCCTTGGGTGTTTTCGACGGCCTGCATATTGGACACCAAAAGGTCATCGGCACCGCTGTTGATGCAGCTAAAAATGAAGGCGGGCTGGCAGGCATTCTCACTTTTGAACCACACCCAATAAGGATTCTTGCTCCAGAGCTGGCGCCTCGCAGGATCCTCGCCTCGCTCAATCATAAACGCGAATTACTCAGTGAACTGGGTGTCGATGTGATGGTGGTGGTTGATTTTAATAAGGAATTTGCCGACTGTGAAGCTAATGTCTTTTTGCAGTCCTTGATTGGTGCGTGTCACGATCTTAAAACCCTTTCGATTGGTGAGGATTGGAAGTTTGGCAAAAAAAGACGTGGTGATATTACCATGCTTAAGGAGGTAGGTGATTCCCACGGCATAACGATCAACAGCAGTAAAGCGGTGATGCTTGACGGAGAGCGGGTCAGCAGTACGAGAATTAGACAGGCAATACGTGATGGTAATATGATCGCGGCTCAGGCCATGCTCGGCAGGCAATACACCGTTCTCGGTGAGGTGATCAAGGGGCGTCAGCTAGGACGCCAGCTAGGCTTTCCTACGGCAAACCTTAGAGTCTTCAACGAGCAGCTCCCGGCAGACGGTGTTTGGTGCGTTTCAGCGACACTTGCAAACGGAAAAATATTCAATGGGGTCGGCAACTTAGGCGTAAGGCCGACGGTTGAGGGCGCTGAGGCTAAGCGCATGCTTGAAGTTCACCTCTTAGATTTCAAGGAAGATATCTACGGGGAGACCATGGAGGTTAAATTTCTCCAATATATTAGATCTGAGCAGAAATTCAGCTCCATCGAAGATCTCAGCAAGCAAATACAACGTGATGTTGAGAGCTGCCGTGCGTTTCATGCAGCTCACCAGGAATGAGTTTTCTCGACGAAAGCGGGCATATCGGTTTGACCTTCGCTTCAAGCTGTGAATATTGCGTCCTCACTTATCTTATTTATGAAAACACCTATCACCGTCTCAGTAACGGGTGCAGCCGGACAAATCGGCTACGCACTACTTTTCCGCATTGCTTCAGGAGCAATGTTTGGTCCCGATCAACCAGTCAACCTACGTCTCATTGAAATCGAGCCAGGCATGAAAGCTCTCCACGGAGTCATCATGGAGCTCGACGACTGCGCATTCCCGCTGCTCAACGACATCGTAGCCACCAGTGATCTCAATGAAGGATTCAAAGGAACAAACTGGGCTTTGCTCGTTGGTTCTGTTCCACGCGGCCCGGGCATGGAGCGTGGTGACCTGCTTAAAATCAATGGCGGCATTTTCACCGGCCAAGGCCAAGCCATCGCGGCCAATGCTGCCGATGATGTTCGCGTGCTTGTTGTAGGTAATCCGTGCAACACCAATGCTCTGATTGCTATGAACAATGCCGAGGGTGTGCCAAATGATCGTTTCTTTGCAATGACTCGTCTCGATGAAAACCGTGCGAAGTCTCAGCTTGCTGATAAAGCGGGCTGTCACAACAGCGATGTTACTAACTTGTGCATCTGGGGTAATCACTCAGCCACGCAGTATCCAGATTACACCAATGCCAAAATCAAAGGTCAGCCTGTCACCGATGTCATCACTGACACAGAGTGGCTTCAGGGTGAGTTCATCGCAACTGTGCAGCAACGTGGCGCCGCCATTATTGCAGCCCGTGGTGCCTCTTCAGCTGCCTCTGCCGCTAACGGCGTTGTCGACACCGTCCGCAGCTTGACGACTCCAACACCTGAGGGTGACTGGACTAGCGTTTGCGTCTGTTCTGATGGCTCCTACGGCATCGACGCAGGCCTTATCGCCTCTATGCCTATCCGCGTAGATGCAGATGGTCGCTGGGACGTAGTTCCTGGTGTTGAGCTCGATGAGTTCTCCCGTGGTAAGGTTGACGCTACTTTACAAGAACTTCGCGATGAACGTGAGGCTGTTGCCGAGCTCATCTAATTCACCGGCCGATTACAATATTTACCACGCGGGGTTTGCTTATAGGCAGCCCCCGCGTTTTTTGTCGCTACTGATGTAGAATCAGGGCCCGGGTCTGGTA
>Ga0115545_1001806_pt1 | contig 10751 bp, 19 predicted proteins | sample COGITO_mtgs_1003_FD_87188 | JGI IMG/M metagenome (GOLD analysis project Ga0115545, IMG submission 87188) | Pelagic marine microbial communities from North Sea - COGITO_mtgs_100330 | ecosystem: Environmental > Aquatic > Marine > Epipelagic | place: Germany:Helgoland, sampling site Kabeltonne...
CTTGATAATCGATGAATCCATTCTCGTCCACACCATAGGAATGTGCTTTGTATATTTTTCCTGAAGCAGTCATTGGCGCACCATGAGTTAGATGCCCGCCAGAAGCAAGGTCCATACCGAGGATTGTATCACCCGGTTTTAGAAACGCTTGATATACAGCCATGTTAGCATTAGCGCCAGAGTGAGGCTGTACGTTAGCATACTCGCATCCATAGAGTTCTTTCAGTTGATCAATCGCCAACTGCTCAATTGAATCCATATACTCACAGCCGTTGTAGTAACGCTTGCCTGGATAACCTTCTGCATATTTGTTAGTAAAACAACTACCTGCTAAATCCATTACTGCTTGACTAGCAAAGTTTTCACTTGCTATAAGCTCTACTGTAGTTTCTTGCCTATTAAATTCTTGCTCTAGTATTACACTAACTCTAGGGTCTATTAACTTTATCCTCGCCTTATTCCAGTAATATAAAAAATCACTCATACTCTTCATCCTCATCCCAATCAATCTCATCGACAAACTCTGGGTCATTAACTAATTCGCCGCAGAAGGGGCAAAAAGTTATTTGATAATGATGTTCGTCCATATTATGTGCAATTTTAAACTCTGCTTCACAACCATTGCATACTATTAATTTCAAGCGACTGCCTCGTATGCGTCATCCCAGTTACCTGATAATCCTGCCACTTCATATTCTGTGACACGGTTCTCAAAGAAGTTAGTATGATCTGCACCATTCAGCACCCACTCTAACCAAGGCAGAGGATTTTCCTTCACCTTGAAATTGGTTTTTAAACCTAACTGCAACAAACGTCTGTCTGTTATATACCTTATATATGATTTTACTTCAGTTGCATTTAGACCTTCAATCTCACCAATTTTATATGCAAGGTCAATGAATTTGTCTTCTAATTTAACTGCAATACGAGCCATTGAATAAATGTCTGCCTTGAAATCATCATCTACTACCTTGGGATGTTCGGCACAAAATTGACGAAACAGTTTAGCATTTCCTTCGACATGCATGGACTCGTCACGAATAGACCACTCGACAACTTTACCCATACCCTTCATCTTACCAAACCGCTGGAAGTTGAGGAGCATAACGAATGATGCAAACAATGCAACACCCTCGTTAAACACAGACTTCGCAAGTGCAAGCCCTAGTCCCTTCATGGAAGAGTTGTCTGATTCCTGCATGAACTCAATCTTGTCCATCATCACTTTATACTCTAAGAATGCATGATACTCACTGTCTGGTAATCCAAGGGTTTCGTTAAGCAGAGCATATGCACGCTGATGAATACCTTCACGAGCTGCAAAAGAACCAAGCATGTTACGAATTTCATTGTTCTTGAATTTAGGAATAAACTGATCATAGTAGTTCTGACCCACTGCCACATCAGACTGTGTGAACAGACGTAAAATGTTGGTGACATATTCCTTCTCAGTTGTAGTGACCTTACCAGATTTCCAATCAGATACATCCTCAGACAAATCAAGTTCATCCTCAATCCAATGTGCTTTTTCATGACGTGTAGTAATCTCTACTGCCCATGGATAGTGAAATGGTTTATAGGTTTCACTGAACTGCAATAATCCACCACCGCTACGTTTCTTTAATAGGTCATCACTGATCTTCATCAGATCATCATATCCACCAATACGTTTGCCATCAATATAGATTTGAGGAACAGAGTTAACCCTGCGAGTGTTTGTCATACCTACCACTTCGGTGGCACCATTGATCGTCTGATAGAATGCAAGACGTTCTTCTTCGTTATCAATCAACTCCTCTTCATATTCAAATGAATGTTCCTTCAACCAATTCTGCGTCATATGGCAAAACGGGCAATGAGACTTTGTTACTACTTTAATATTCATACTATACTCCAAAACTTTCTCCGCAGCCGCAGCTGCTAGTGCTAGTAGGATTCTTAACTGCTAAATAAGAACCGCCTAATTCAGTCACATAATCTATTTCACTACCCAAGACATACATTTCTGCCAAAGGGTCTACTACCAAAATATTCTCAATAGGATCAGACCACTTAACGTCTGGATGATCACTTCTAAGGCCCCAAACATATTGAAACCCAGAGCAACCACCACCCTTTACTGCAAGAGAAACCTTATCTCCATTATAACAAACACTTTTCATATACTTTTTTGCTGATTCTGTTAATACTATCCCTGACATGCAACACATTCCTCTTGTGTCATTGCCTGTGTTTCGTAATCCTTGAGTGCATCACGAACAACTTTGGTTGACACATTTTCAGCTTTGTTAGATGTTTCCGTCCTCAAATAATACATTCCTTTACAACCTTCTTTCCATGCTTGGTAGTGGACTTTATGTAGGTCTTTCTTCGATGCTCCAGCAGGAAAGAATACGTTTAGAGACTGACCCTGGCACAGATACTTCTGTCGATCAGCACTCAAAGATACGATTGCTCTTTGGTTAATTTCAATAGCAGTCTTGAACACTTCCTTAACCTCAGCAGATAGAAACTTTAGATGCTGCACAGAACCGCCATTGGTGATGATAGAACTCCACGTTTTAGCATCGTTCTTATCCAATTTTTCCAACTCTGATTCAAGATATTTGTCTTTGACCAGATGTGAACCAGCACGAGTTCTATGTGTGTAAGCATTTGCCTTACTAGGTTCAATAGATGGAGATGTTCCACAGATAATAGAACTATTCGCATTAGGTGCAATAGCAAGAAGGTGAGAGTTACGCCTTCCTGTGCCTTCCATATCAGGACATTCACCACGTTCTCGTGCTAATTTTTCTGTCTCAATCACTGCTTCTGATTTGATATATTCAAAGATTTGAGTATTCTTGTCTATAGCAATTTCAGACTCAAAAGGAATACTATTTTTATGCAGATAAGAATGCCAACCCATTGCACCTAAACCAAGACTACGTTCTTGTGCAGCAGAGAAACGAGCACGATGAATCTCATCACCTGCATTTTCAATGAAGAACTCAAGTACATTGTCTAAGAATCGAATAAGGTCACGAATCATTGTGGTGCCCTTCCAATCATCAAACTTCTCTAGATTGACAGATGACAAACAACACACAGCTGTGCGGTCTTCGTTAGTGGGAAGATGAATCTCATTACACAGGTTAGACCCATTGATCTTCAATCCTTTATCTTTCATGGTTTGTGGTAATGCACGGTTAGCAGTATCTATAAAATTAAGATATGGTTCACCTGTACGATAACGTGTCTCTAACACCGTTTCCCACAATTTTCTAGCCTTCATACTATCACGAGCATCTTGTTCGTTTGGATCAACCAAATCCCACATTTCATCTCGTTCTACAGCTCGCATGAATGCATCAGTAATATTCACCGCATGGTGTAGATTTAGGTTCTTACGATTAACGTCACCCGTTGGAATACGCATGTTTAGGAACTCAATAATATCTGGGTGGGATATGTCCATGTATGCAGCGTATGACCCCTTACGGGTCATCCCCTGACGATAGGCAGTCATATCAGCGTCTACTGTATGAATAAATGGCATCGGGCCGGGAGCCTTATCTGACACTGCACGAACATCACTCCAATGACCACCAACACCACCACCCTTGACTGATAACCAACGCAACTCAGCAGAATGATCAATCAATCCCTCTAGAGTATCGGGAACATATGTGAGAAAACAAGAGATAGGAAGAGCTCTTGTATTTTCCCCCGGCATAGGAGCATTGGATAGAACGGGGGAAGCAAACATGAACCATCCATCACTTACATAATTGTAAATTCTTTGGGCAAGTTCCATATCACCATATGAATACGCAACCGCTGCTCGTGCATATGCTTGTTGTGGTGATACTTCTTCTTTAGTCTGGTAATAATCTGTAAGTAATTTTCTAGCTTGTTCTGATAAAAATTGATCTTTTGTTCTGTCTATTTTAATTCCAACATAGTCTTCTGTGGTTTCGAGATATACAATTTCAGCGGTGGCAGTGTTCATTTTTTTCTCCTATATCCTTCTCCATTCTGCGAACCTCAATTTTGCCGCAACGCCTGAGAAAGTATTATTTGTTATGATTTCTTTGATTTCTTCTTTACTATATCCCGAAATAACCATATCGTTAATATCCTTACACTCCATAGTATCAGGCCATAAACATACGTTCTTCCCTTGATCAATCATTTTTGCTATTTGTTTGTTTATCTCCTTGTTTCTTGGTTCGTTGTCATAGATGACTGTTAGGTCACCTTCCATATTATTAAAGTTTGCTCCGGCAACTGCAATGCAATTATCCAGAAAAAGACTGTCTAACGGTCCTTCAACAACAAGAATAGGTTTATCCTTATCTACCTTGTTCAGACCAAAAATCTTGTCACGATCAGCATCAATCTTGATGGTGATATACTTAGGTTGTTCATTACCAAAGGCTCTGCCCTGATAAGCAAACACTTCACCATCTTCACCACGAAACGGAATAATCAACCTTGGATGATCGCCACCCAAAGAAGGAAATTTACCTTTAATTATCGAATTCGTGAATTTATAAAATGACTCGCATAGAAAGAGATCGCAGAGAGATTGTTCTGGGAGCTTTCTTTTTTCCACGATCTGTCTTGCTGGATGATCTTTGGATAAGTCTTTAATAGATTTAAGACCTTCAAAAATATCCTTTTTACGGAACACTGGTGCATTAAATTTAAACTCCGGCTGGGGACTACTACGAGTCTCAACCCCTTTTTTGTATCGTTCCATTATATAGTCTTTGTGGATTTTTGAGTCTATTGTCTTAACCAGATTGCCCAAAGACGCACCAACACCACAATTATGACACTTGAAGAACAGGTTATTCTTCTTACGAAAAACAAATCCTCTTGCCTTAGTTCTTGATTTATGGGAATCCCCACAATAGGGGCAACGAAAATTCCATAGATTATCGCCCTTCTTCTTAAATTGTTGAAGTTGGGAACTGATAATATTTAGATATTTGGTATCAATGTATGACATTCTTTCATATTAACAGGTTAATATTAAAATGTCAAGTAAGATTCATCATCTTATGTAAAATAAAACCGGCAACGATTGAACATCCAATAAGGACATGTCGCCATTTCTCTAGGACGCCTACCCTTGCAGCAAGTTCGTCCTTGATCTTTTGTATCTCTTTGTTCTGTTGTGTGTGTTGTGCTGATGCGGCAGTCATAATCTCTTTGGTGTTTGTGGTGATACGAGAGTGTAGTTCGTCTATCTTTGCAGTTAGTTCTGTGCGACGAATCTCTAGTTTTGTATCTGCTGCTGCGGTGGCCTCTTCCTGTCGAGCAATCTTCTCTTCATGTACGGCAAGCATACGATTGATAGAGTTGGAGACATCAGTTAGTTTTTCAATCGCAACGTCCAAACGGCCGTGTATTTTTGCTTGGTCTTGCAACTCCTTTTTAAGAAGTTTAACTTCTGTCTCCAACTCTGCCATGATATTAGTCTTCTGATTTAAACATTGTAACAGCACCCCATGCGATTGCTGCCATGGCAGCATACTTCGCAAAAGGGCCGAGGAACAACACCACAAGACCAACAGCAATCATTGCGCCCCCGTCCCATGAAGTACGTTCCATTACTCGATTTTTAATCCAATTAATCATTATTTTTTCTCCTCTAGTTGTTTTATTCTGGCTTCTAGGCTGTCAATTTTTAAGCTGACATTTGGATGTTTTGTCTTCCAATTCGTTTCATTAGCAAGAACCTTCAATCCCAATTTCCTAGATGCCCATGATGCAACATCATCAACCTTACGATAGAACCACTTACCCATCTTGGTATCTGCGAACCAAGAATCTGCGGCACTACCAATTACGGCAGAGGCAATACTACTAATTAAAAAGAACCACATATCAAATTTCTACGTTGCTGGGAGTGCATTTACATACACCACATCCACACGGAACATATTTTTTAGACATGTCTTGTCCTATTGGATAAGAACAAACAAGACTGTCGCAATGACAATCATGATTACACTTATTGCATTTTAAATTACTATAACTTCCAAGTCTGTGCAGGTCTTCATACATTCAATTCACCTGACCTAAATCAGAACGATTTGGTGTGCATTTACACACAACACAGCCGCAAGGGATGCTTTTATCAGACATTCCAATACCAACAGGTTCCGTACAAAAAAGACTTTCGCAATGACAATCATGATAGCACTCACTACAACTTGGTACATCAGGACTCCCTGCCATGTTAGTCTCCTTCTCTTGGAATAATCGACCAGCGACCACACAGAACAACTGCATAATATGCTGCGTACATCTTCCATTTCGGAACTGCTGGGTCTGCATCTTTCATTGCCATCAGGAACACTTTGTCTGATGATTTCTTTGCAGCCTTGTAGTTACTGACAACTGTGTCTGCTGTGGGGTGTGCTTCAAGATCACCCTCTTTTGCACGATACTGACGAATGCGTTTATAAAGAAGATCATGAATGATAGCAGCACGAGCAATATCCCAAGGGGAAATCAACCACCAAATTGCTCGTGGCACACTTGCCAAGTCGGTTACAAACCCCTTTGAGCAAGTAATTCTACTAGCAGGACATTTTACACCAACTGTCTCTAGCACATCCACATCAATCTCTTCATTTTGATAGGAGAGGGCCCGTTCCAAAATCCACTTCTTGGGTGGGTGAAATTCTGCTGAAATTTTATTATTGAACTTTCCCATCTTCCTCTTCCTTCTCTGGTGTTACTGCCGTCTCATAATAGACAATAATTTGTTTTTGTTGTTCTATATATCGTCTCAGTTCAGCAAAGTTTAGACTAAGGTTCTCATAGTCCTTCACTGAAATGGCAATATAAGAATCTGCGCCATTCTTCTTCGTATATTCCTCAACAAATTCCTCGTAGTTTACTTTAGAAACCACATAGATTTTTACATCATTTAGTTGGACTTGCTTCGGTCTTGTTACTATTGGAACTTCCGTCTTTACTGTTCTTGTTACCGTCACTACCTTTGGCTCCGGCATCATCCCGCACCCCATTAGGGTCAGTGACAACAGCAAGATCGTCCCATAAACGATTGGTCGCATTTTGCATCCTCTTCTCTATCAAACCTGGCTTCTTATTTGCCAAGTGTGTTAGGTTGTGTTTTCGCAGAGTGTTACGCAACTGATCACCATACTGTTCTGCAACCTGTAACTGCGATTGTAGTTCTCTATTTAGTTCTGCGTTTTTTGCGATATCATTTTGTAGAATTGATACACTCTCTTCACTGATCTGAATAGCTATTTCCAACTTTGCATTGTTCTCAGTGAGTGTAGCAATACGTTGCTGAGTATCTTTGTAATACAAATACCCGCCGTAACCAACAGCACCAATCACACCCATAATAATGAGAAACAGATAAATCTTAATCATTATATTCTCTCAGTTACTTATTTCTTTGCTGGAACTGGTGCTGCTGGTGTTTCAACAACTGGTGCTGCTGGAGTAGGATAGATTATTTCACCAATCTTATCACCACAAATAAAGAACGCAGCAACACTAAGTGCAATAACAACCAATACAGGGATAATAAATTTAATCATTAGTTTTCTCCTTTTTTCTTTTTTTTCCTGCATATACAGGTTGAATATCTGCAACAGGTTTTGCTAAATCATATCCAGAACTATATGCAAGTTCTGAAACTGATTTTTCTTTAACCTTTTCAATGAACTTACTCTTGTTCTTTCTCTCTTCTCGTTTCACCCGACTAGCTTCAAGACGAGCACGGTGTTCACGATATGCCTTAGTGCGAGCATCCATCATAGAACGATCAATCAAAGTTTTTTTCTTTTTCTTGACTGCATCAGGGGGCATAGACACGTCACCACTACTTGCATTATTAGCAGGAGCATCTTCTTCTATTCCACTATATGGTGATACTTCTGTCCAGCTTTTCATTTTATGTCCTCCAAACTGATATAAATCTTTTCTTGTGTTTTAACATGAACAATAGGAAATATGTCAATACCGAGAACCGTATCTAACGGAGACTCATCGTCAAACGCAATTACTTTATCACCTTTCTTAGCACTCAACTCTTCCTCTTCAGTGCTTAGTATATCATTGACTAAGGTATACTCACCCTTGGGCAACAACTCACCAAATCCAATGACTTCTTCTGAAATTGTGTTGTCTATTTCGTATCCTTCTTCTTTGAGATACTTCATGAACTCCTTCTCAAAAACATCAGGGTCTTCAACGTGTTCTTTGAATGTATCTTTTAAGAGGAATAGAGCAGCAGCATAAGTTCCCAACTTAGTCCTAAGTCCAGGCACTTTACCAAAAATCTTTTTGATATTGAATACGAGTTTGTGAAGAATTGTGTATGCTGACCTTTGTTCATCACCTATGAGTACAGTAGGTTGCATACCACGGGAAACAGTCTTTTCTTTAATACGATTACCATCTTTATCGATAATACCCAGTTTAAAGGCTGGAGTCTTATCAAATGGTGTTACAAGTAGTTTTATAAATCTATATGTAACAAATAAGTCTATAGCTCTACCCATTAAAGTTTCCTTAATGTTTCTAAAACACAATTGTCAGATTCAATGTCTGACAATTCATCTTCTCTAATCATATTTAGGAAAATTAGAAATGACTTCAAGACACTAAGGTATTCTTTTTGTGTCTTATAAAGAAGAAGAGTGACACAAGCCTCGGTCCCAAAAAGGTTTCTGAGAATGATAATATGATTGAGAAGTAACCGTTCTTTTAGTTGTCCACCCAATGTATATTTTTTAAAAAGACGTTTAATATACTTAAACCTCTTCATATCATCATGAAACTCTTTTTCTCCTTCACATTGTGGGTTATCATAATGTTTAATAGCATACATTACAAAATTATCACTAGTTATATTTTCATACATTCTACTTAATAGAAGCAGTCAACCTACATGAATTATCCTCTTGCATTTCGTATCCTAGTACTAGACTTAAACCACCCTCTATCTGATGCGAGATACCGTCATCCTCTGCAAACTCATCATATGGGGTATCCAAACCTTTACCGAAACGACCACCAAAACTGGTTAGAGGCAAAGTGTAAGAACCGCTTTCACCTTCCATCATTGGGACTTCATCAAAGGTCAGTCCAATCTTACTCAGAGAATTCCTCATCTTACTGATGACCATCTCAGGAAGCATTGTTCCATCCATTGTAGCCCGTGTTACTGTACCCACGAAAGTATTAAGTGCTTTGACAACTCTAGGGTCAGAATAGTTACCTGTTGGTACGTCCTGATGCATTGCATTCATAGTTGTGTTGAATGTTGCCTCATCTAATACGAATTTTTTAAATGTTTTCATTTTTCTTCGTCCTTCGGTTCTACGTCACAGGGATAGTAATCTCTAATCTGTTCTTCAAGGAATTTAGGGTCTTCTTTTTTCTTAGTAAAAACTTTGGTAACCGGCTCAACTGCCTTGCCCCAATTTACTTCTGATAAAACTTCAACCATTAAATTTTCCAATTTATAAAAAATGATGGGGGGAGCGAATGCTCCCCCACACCAAAGTGTACTATTAAGCAAGCACCGGACCTGTGCCCGTGTCGCCCGTGGCACCCGTGCCATGACCGATAACTGCCCAACCGTCTGTACCTGTCCACTGAACCATGATGGATTCACCAACAGCGTTGAATGTTGCTTTCACATACGCACCAATAGTGGTTGAGAAGTCAACGTCTGTCGTTGTAGTGACAGTCTTCGCAACGATTGTGTGAATCTGACCAACCACGGTCGCATCAGCCAGCGTTGTAGCAGCGTTCACAAGAATGTGAACACCCTTTGTCAAGTCGAGAGCAGTTGCCGTAGTAACTGTCTCTACCGTGTTCGTCGCAAGAGGAACAGGAATGAAGTTGAATACGTTTGCTACGGAAACCTTCTTATTGATCGGTGTACCCGTTGGGTCATCGATAACGTGAAACAGATCAGCAGTTGCAATTGCACCAGCAAGGTCTGTGAGAGCTGTAATTTTCTTATCTGCCATAATGGCTTCTCCTTATATTAACCCACGGTATTGTGGGAATGCTATTGTAGATATTAATCCTATTCTGAACTATTCTCTACATCACTAACAGATAAGTCTTCATCTGTTTTAACATTATCTAATTCTTTTGCAAAAGCATCACACTGTTGAAATGCACCCATCAGTGCATTCAACAATGCTTGGTCTTCAGCAATCTTCTTTTGAGATTCGGCAACACGTTCCCGAACCATATTAATATCAGTTTCAAGAACTGTTTTGCGCTCATCAAGTTTTTCAAGATTAATCATAATTTTCCCTTTCATTATCAATTATGTATAGTTATTTATAACACTTATGCGGCAGCAACTGTAATTCCATTAAGAACCAAAGCACTACCACTGCTTGACCCTGCCTGTGTATACAGAGCAAGACCAGATGTAAAGTCTTCCAAGTCAAGTTTTGACTCGATATCTGTATCTGCAGCGCTGGCATCAAGAAGGATTGCATCTTCGCCATCATCACTATCTGGTGTACCCACTTCAAGAAGAATACTGCCACCCAACTCTTCACCAGTTCTGGCAATTCCAGTGATATCAACTGCACTACCAGCCGCAGCAAACTCTGGACCAGCAACTTGGAAATCAATACTTTCTGCATTAACTTCTTCACCACCGTCTGCCATTGCAAGTAGAATGACATTATTTGCAACTGTGATTGCTTCACTAACTGTTACACTTGTTTGTGATGCAA
>Ga0115545_1001810_pt1 | contig 10733 bp, 9 predicted proteins | sample COGITO_mtgs_1003_FD_87188 | JGI IMG/M metagenome (GOLD analysis project Ga0115545, IMG submission 87188) | Pelagic marine microbial communities from North Sea - COGITO_mtgs_100330 | ecosystem: Environmental > Aquatic > Marine > Epipelagic | place: Germany:Helgoland, sampling site Kabeltonne...
ATACAACCTCGGGCAAATTACCTCAATAGCTTTCAGACAAGCCCAGCTTAATTTACTGAATGCACAGGTCAACTATAATAACGCACGTTACAGTGCCAAAAAATCTGAACTCGGTTTACTTCAATTGAGTGGTGATCTTTTACAGGCGAATTTTTAAAAGCCTTTTTTTTAGCAATTTTTGATACCATTTGATAAAAATAAATAAAATGATCGTTAAAATCAATAGACCTATTAAACTACCTCCCAATGGATCATCGCTGATGGAAAAACTCCATTGAACCGCTGTTAATACCGCAATTAAAATACCGATCAACGCCTCACCCGTGATGAGTCCTGAAGCCATTAATAAACCTGCGTTTTTAGCTTGATCCACAGAGATGGATTTTTGAGCTTTTTGATACCCCTTCTCAAGCAGCTAAGCAATCAATCCTCCTATAAATATAGATGAGTCAAATTCAAAGGGTAGATATAAACCAACCGCTACCGCTAAAACGGGCATTTTAAAATTGCTTTTTTTCCGTTTTAAATACTCATCTGCCAAAATGATTAAAACACCAATAAAGCCCCAGATAACAATGATATCCCAAGGTAAATTACCATCAAATATACCCGAAGCAACACTCATCATTAGGGTAGCTTGGGGTGCTGAGAGTGGATTGGGATGTAGCAACGTAGGTAGGCCTATTCCCTTAGATACCAATAATAACTTTAAAATAGGTGCGATGAGCAAGGTCCCCGAAACGACCCCTACCATTTGCATGATTTGCTGATTTCTTGACGTTGAACCTAAAATATGTCCTGCTTTCAAATCTTGCATATTGTCCCCCGCAATGGCTGCAGCGCAACAAACGATGGCTCCCACTAAAATGGCTCCCGCCGCTCCTTTTGCCGGATCACTAGTACCCATTAATAATAATAATAAAGCGGTAGTCAGTATAGTTGCAATAGTGACTCCTGAAATAGGGTTATTTGAAGAACCTACCAGTCCCGCCATATAGTCCGCAACGGCAGAGAATAGAAACCCTGCAACAATCATGATCAGGACATGAATAGGGTGATTGGAACATCTTTTATATGGGTCAAGCAAGTTAAAAAGATGGGTATAGTCATGACCCCGATACCAATCAATACCCATGACATCGGAGTGTCTAATTCCGTTCTGGAGGTCGTTGAAAGGGATGTACTTCCTTTTTTAAAAGCCTCAAGTGCTGCTTCAAGTGCTTGTCCAAGTGCGGATCGTAATCCCACTAATGCCCACAAACCTCCTACAATCATCGCACCTACACCTAAATATCTAATATGAGAACTGCATATCTCTCCCCCTATTTGAACTGCTGAAAGCTCCTCAGGGGCACCTCTCAGTAAAATATATAGGGGAATACCTACATACCAACTGATGACCCCTCCTAAAAAGACTAGAAAAGAAATATTTAACCTTACTATGTAGCCCACCGCCACGAGTGCAGGTGACAAGTTTAAACTAAAATAAAGATAATAACGCTCTTTGAGAAGTATGGCCTTTTCAAAGAGGCCACTCCATAGATTTAGCGCCTAAAAACCAAACTTATAAAGCCCCTAATAGACTACCTATGATTAAATATTTTATCGAATCTCCACCCTTTTCTCCCGTCTTGAGGACTTCTGCCGTGGCCACACCTTCGGGAAAAGCGAGTTTTTCTTTAACGATGAGCGCCTTTCGTAAAGGAATCGTAAATAAAACGCCCAAAACTCCACCGAAAATAGCAATCAAGGTGGTTTCTAGATAATTAAAGGACTCCCAATAACCCATAATAACCAAAGTAGGTAGGGTGAAAATGATCCCTGCAGCTAAGGACTCTCCAGCTGATGCTGCAGTTTGAATCTAATTATTTTCAAGAATATTTGAATTTTTAAATGCCTTTAAAACAGCCATAGAGATGATCGCAGCAGGGGTAGATGCAGATACCGTCAATCCTGAAAAAAGTCCAAAATAAGCATTGGCTCATCCCAAAACAACGGAAAGTATCACCCCAATAATAACGGACTTAAGGGTCAACTCATTGCTCTTAGTCTCAGGTGAAATATAGAGTTTGTTCATGATTTAAATAAAATTGATAATGAGAAGACAAAGATGAACTTCCTTTATTATGCTTTCCTATTTAAAATGACGAATTTATCTCAAAATATCATTAAACAAATCAATTTGGTCTTTTAACCCATTCCGCCATTAATCGGATGGACTCTTTGAGGTAAGGATCTTTACTGATTTTTGCTCTATCTGATTCTGCAAAAAAAAGTTCTGTTTTAGCAACTTCTTCATCAAGTTTTTTTGATGACTCATTGGCCTCAGCTTCTTTTTGACGCATCGATAAATTTAATGACATAGACTTATCTTCATTAGCTGCTCTCTGCTCATTAATATCGTTAACCAAATCTATCAGTTGTTTATCCTCTACTAAATGCTTTCTATATTCATCATAAAGGTCATCGAGAAGTTCAGACGAAACATCATAAGTAGATGAAAATTTAGAGGAACCTATCTCATCCCACGATAAAGCTGACGGACTTGAGCTCTCACCTACTTCGTCCGATGTGAAATAAGAAGGAAAGGCTATATCCGGTCTCACTCCGGTGCGCTGCGTACTGCTTCCAGAAGCCCTGTAAAATTTTGCCAAGGTCATTTTAAGCTGTCCAAGGCTGATTTCTTGATTTTTAACTTTATCTCTCAAATCTCTCAAATCATCATTTTTTGAAAATTGATTGACTGCAATCTGCCGGTTGATGTAATTCAAAACAGGACGCTCCAAGCTCAGTAGACTTTGAACTGTCCCTTTTCCAAAGCTGTTTTCACCAAAAATGACTCCTCTTTTGTAATCCTGAATGGCTGCTGCAAAGATCTCTGAAGCACTGGCACTGTATCTATTTTCTAATACAGCCAACGGTCCTTCATACATAACCTTGGAGTTATCATCTGACAAAACATCTATACTGTTGTCGGTATTGCGAACCTGAACCACGGGACCTGAAGGAATAAATAAACCAGTCAAATCTATTGCTTCATCCAATGAACCTCCTCCATTATACCTCAAATCAATAACTAATGCATCCATCCCTACCTTATTAAGACTGTCTAATAAAATACTCACATCTCGGGTCGTACTCTTGTAATCTTCAATACCTGCACTTCGCTCTTCAAAATCAATATAAAAACTAGGTAATGTAATCACACCCACTTGATAAGTCGCATCATCTTCAAAATAAGAAATGATTTCTCCTTTGGCTGATTCATCTTCTAATTTTATCTTTTCCCTAATCATGCGTATCGTATCAGGCAATGCCGTCAAATCACCCTTACTCAATGTCTGAATCCTTACTACTGTTCCCTTGGGACCTCTGATCTTTTGAACCACTTCATCTAACCTCAAACCCACTACGTCAACAAATTCACCGTAGTCTCCCTGAGCAACGGCTATGACTTTGTCTTTTTCGAAAATTCGCTTACTCTTAAACGCAGGACCGCCAGGCACGACTGAAACAATTTGTGTGTAATCTAGCTGCTGTCCTAATACTGCACCAATACCTTCTAGAGACAAACTCATATTGATTTGAAAGTTGTCTGAGGTAATCGGTGAAAAATAACTCGTATGGGGGTCATAGGCCGAGGTTAAGGCATTTAAATAGACTTGAAAAACATCTTCACTCTTGTTTTGATACAAGGACTTGATCCGTCGCTCATTTCTATCTGATAATATTTTCTTCGCCTCATCCCAGTCTTTTTTTGCCAGCAATAAGTTCAAAGCCCTACCTTTTACAATCAGACGCCATCGTTCATTGAGTTCTTCTGCACTGCTGGCCCAATCTATTTCATCAAGATCTAAATCATAGTATTCCTCCCTTTCATAATCAAACCCTTTTTCCAACATTTCAGGGATACGTGCATACTGATCTAATACCCGCGTTTGGTAGAGATTAAATATTTGAAATCCAAAATCTAATTTTTCTGCTAATAATTCATCATCTAGTTGAAACTTGTACTTTTCAAAATAATCAAGATCTGATTGTAAGAAAAAAACTTTTGAGGGGTCTAATCCCTCAATATAATTGGCAAAGACTACCGCAGACAGTGAATCATTTAACTTTAATTTTCGATAATGGTATTTTTCAAGATATGCTAAAGTGATAAATAAAGCTTTTGAATGTTCTGGTAAGGGGACTAAAGTGACAAGCTCTTCCTCGGCGGCTGGCTGCTCTTGACCGGTTATTGTCGCCAAAACGGAAATTAGAACAACTAAATATATCAATAATCTTATCTGCATTAAAAATAATTTAAAAATGTCTAATATCAAGAAGTTAAGGATTCTGCTGATTCCAAACTAAAGCCGCTGCTCCCAAAATTGCTGCATTTTTATCTATCATCCCAGAGGGCAATAACTTTACTTTTCCTTTGTAATAAGGTAAAAGATTGGCTTCAAGATATCGCTGAGTGGGTTCGAAAATCCATTTACCTGATTTCGCCAAACCTCCCAGCAAAAAAATAGCCTCAGGATGGGAAAACGTAACGAAATCCGCCAACTGCTCTCCTAAAATTTTACCCGTCATTTCAAAAGCAGCACAAGCAATTTCATCGCCATGCTCTGCAGCTCTAGTTATATCTTCACCATGTAAATTATTAAAAGAATAATTTCTAAGCTCGCTATCAGATACGGAATCTGAAAGTAATTCAAATATGGTCCGTTTTAATCCTGTTGAAGACACATAAGCTTCTAGCCCTCCTTTAACACCTAAACCGTCTAATCTACCCTCTCTATCAATAGAAATGTGACCCAATTCACCAGCCATGGCATCGTGTCCATAAATCAATGCCCCATTGGCGTAAATTCCTGATCCCAAACCTGTACCTAATGTGATTACTATAAAATCACGCATCTTTTTGGCATCCCCATAGACTACCTCTCCAATAGCTGCTGCATTGGCATCATTGGTCATATAAATAGGCACATTAAAATGGGCCTTCACCTTACTCACAAAAGGAATGATTCCTTTCCATTCTAAATTAGCAGCATGCTCAATGGTCCCACGGTAATAATTCGCATTAGGAGCACCAATACCTAGACCCACCATCTCAAAATCAAAAAAAAGCTGTTTTTCTAAATATTGGATTTTTGATGCCAAAACTGACATATACTGATCTGCATCAGGATATCCCTGAGTTGGGAAATCTAAATGAGCATACATTTCACCTTTTTTATCGACGAAGCCCACCTTGGTCAAGGTACCTCCAATATCAATCCCTACTGCTAATTTTTTTGACATTTTATCCTTAATCATAATAACTAAGTTGCAATATGGTAATTGTTTAGATAATTAGGAATTGAAAAAAGGCAAATATTTTTTTTTAACAAAAAATATGAAAAATCTTTTAAAGAATTATTAAAGAGATTAAACCCGTCGTAATCGTAAACTCCTTTTGTAAGGCAGAATAGAGCAACTCCTAATCGATAGTTTTATCATGAAGCAACTGTCTTTTAGTTAAACGTCAATAAATTACCCTAATTGTACGTTTTTACCGGCAAAAAATAAATATATTGTCAGCGAAAATAAAAACAATTATGTCACTTGATTCACCAACACCTATATCGAACCGTCTTTATTCCTTAGATGCCTTACGTGGGTTTGATATGTTTTGGATCATGGGTGCGGAGGCAATTGTTCATTCAATCCATCAAGTAAATCAAAATCCCATCTGGGAAACCTTAGCTGATCAAATGATCCATCCTGATTGGCATGGATTTGCTTTTTATGATCTAATATTTCCATTATTTCTTTTCATAGCAGGGCTGGCTTCACCTTACTCGGTGGTAAAAGAACTAGAATTAGGGAAATCTAAAAGTCAAATGACTTTACGGATTATCAAAAGAACCATCATCCTCATTTTATTAGGTCTAATCATCAACCAAGGCATTCATATCATGCCCATTTCAGAAATCAGATTCGGTAGTGTACTCGGCAGAATTGGCATCGCTTATATGTTTGCTAATTTCATATTTATTTACAGTAAAAAAGAATGGATGAACTACCTCTGGTTTGCAGGACTATTGATGGGTTATTATTTGATCCTGAAATTCACATCAGCCCCAGGTTTCCCGACAGGTGACCTTACACAAGCAGGAAACTTCGCCTCCTATCTCGATCGCCTCATCATGCCCGGTAAATTATATTTAGGCAATCATGACCCCGAGGGATTAGCTTCTTCACTACCGGCCATTAGTACCGGTATTTTGGGTATTTTAGTAGGAAATTACATAAAAAACAATGCATCAAATGGTACAAAAAAGTGTCTTAGATTGGCCATTGTTGGCATCATTTTTATTTTAATTAGTCTTATTTGGAACCTGGATTTCCCCATAAATAAAAATCTATGGAGTAGTTCATTTGTGATGCTCACAGGTGGTATAAGTATCTTGCTTTTCACCCTATTCTACTATATCATTGACGTGAAAGGCTATCGGAAATGGGCCTATTTCTTCAAGGTCATAGGCGTAAATTCTATCCTGATCTATATATCTGGAACTTTTATTGATTGGGAATATACTACCCAAGGATTATTTGGATGGATAGTAGAATGGATTGGAAACCCTTTCAGTATTGTCGCTATGTCTGTATTGTATGTGGGAGTAAAATGGGGATTCTTAAATGCCCTTTACAAGATGAAAATCTTCTTGAAAGTTTAAACCAAAGCAGTCGCATCATTGGTCTCATAAAGTCTTAAACTTTGGATCAGGCCATAAGGCTATCCTTATACTAACAAGGCATAGCAACTCATAAGGCTTACTGAAAACACTGAAAAAAATTAGTCGATCCAATGATCATAAACCCGCTTTACTCCATTAATACTCTTTTCTTGTCAGTTCAGCCAAGACAGATGTCCTTGTGAAGACTTAGAGCCAATAAAGAATTAGAATAGATTAGGACAAAGAAGCCTCTACTACAATCGAGACATCAAGTAATTTTGAAATTGGACAATTTAAACGTGCATCTTCTACCAAATCATTAAAGGTTTCTTGATCAATTCCAGGCACCTCAGCTTTGATTACTAATCGAGACTCGTTGATTACAAAATCTTCCATTTTTATGGCACATTGAACGTCTAGTTTAGCTGGAGGGAAATCCCGTTCTGATAAGTTGAAACTTAACTTCATAGAAAAACAAGCTGCATGAGCAGCAGCAATCAATTCCTCAGGACTTCCACCTGGGGCGCCTTCAAATCTTGATTTTGATGTATACTTAACATCATTTAGTAAATCACTCTCTGTTGACATCATACCATGTCCCTCAAGTCCGTTTCCATGCCAGATGGCCTTCGCTTTTTTGATCATAACTTTTTAAATTATATGATAAAATTAACGAATTCAAATTCAATAAATGAAGAACAGAAAATAAAATTTAAACATTTTTAAAACACAAATTTGGCATTTAATCTCTTCCATCTCATTATAAAAAAAATAGAAATTATTCATTAAGCTGAATAATTATGTCAATGCAATATATATTCAGTTTTTATACTCCATTTATCAGCTTACGAGTGGAAACATAATATGGCTGAAAAAGAAAAACCTTTCTGAAATTTCTGATCTAATGCTTTTTATGAATTGCTCATTCCGGTACTTTTTCAGCCTTCCAAATTACAAAAATTAAATTACCTATCTTTAATCAAATTAATGAAGCTTTAAATACTAACTTTTTTTTTGAATTATGGAAAGTAATAACTCCCTCTTTAAACTAATCATAATAACATTACTAACCGTATCATTAGGATCATGTTCTCAAAACAATGAGATCATGATCGAGGTTACCTATGATCCCGCTCTAGGTACGGAAGATTTTGACGGAAGGCTCCTAATTATGATCTCCAAGGATACCGTTACCGAACCTCGGTTTCAAATCAATGATACAGATCAAACAGGTATTATATTAGGTAAAGATATTCAGCAATGGCTCCCGAACACATCCATATCTTTCAGTAAGCAGATACTTGCCTACCCCATAGAAACCCTAGCAGACCTAGAAGCAGGTGATTATTTTGTTCAAGCACTTCTGCATAAATATGAAACCTTTCAACTGGTAAATGGTCATACGGTACAATTACCCATGGACCAAGGCGAGGGGCAACATTGGAATATTAGCCCAAAAAACATTTACAGTAAACCCATTAAAGTCACTATAGGTAAAAAAGACAGCCCCATTCAAATAGTACTGACCAAGGAAATCCCTTCAATAGCGGCTGTTCAGGATTCTGAATATATAAAACATATTAAAATTAAGAGTGAGCTACTCACTGAATTTTGGGGTAGACCTATGTACTTACAAGCCAATGTTCTGATACCCAAAGGTTTCTCGAAAAATAATGCAGACCGTTATCCATTGATGGTTTTTCATGGACACTTCCCTAAAACAATAGGTGGATTTAGAACCGAACCACCCACCTCTCCAAAACAAGATACCGTCTATAGCAGTCGATTTGGCATTACCGGTTATCAATACATTCAAGAAAAAGAGGCTTATGACTTCTATCAGCAATGGGTATCAGAAGATTTTCCTCGTTTTTTAGTCCTTGAAATTCAGCATCAAAACCCCTACTATGACGATTCATACGCAGTAAACTCGGCCAACCTAGGGCCTTACGGCGATGCCATTACTTATGAGCTGATACCTCATATCGAAGACCTATTTAACGGCGTAGGAGAAGGTTGGGGACGTTTCCTTTATGGGGGTTCTACAGGCGGTTGGGAAGCTTTAGCGGCCCAAGTATTTTATCCTAAAGAATATAATGGATGTTTTGCGGCCTGCCCTGACCCCATTGACTTTAGGGCATATACTGTGGTAGATATATACAACGATGATAACGCCTACTATACAGAAGGTGCTTTCAAACAAACCTTAAGGCCAGGTAAGCGTGATGGTAAAGGACACCTGCAGGCCTATTTGAAAGATATGAACCGTCGTGAGTATATCTTAGGAAACAAAAGTCGTTCCGGTGACCAATGGGACATTTGGCAAGCCGTCTATTCACCTGTCGGAGAAGATGGTTACCCAAAGCCCATTTGGAATAAGCTCACCGGTGAAATTGATCGGGAAGTGGCTAATTATTGGAAAGAAAATTATGATTTACGGTACATTATGGAAAGGGATTGGGATCAAATAGGGTATGACCTCGAGGGAAAAGTTCATATCTATTGTGGTGACATGGACAACTACTATCTTAATAATGCGGTGGTACTGACCGAAGAGTTCTTAGAAAGTACTACTAGGCCCTATTACGGTGGTGAAGTGGCTTATGGCAATAACCAAGAACACTGCTGGAACGGAGATCAAGAAAATCCGAATTACCTCACGCGACTTCGCTATAATAGCCTCTATTTAGACAAAATAAAGATTCTATTAAAGGCATCCGCACCCAAAACACATCACCTCAAAAATTGGGAACTTTAGAGAGAAGAATAGAATTATCAAAGCGAGCATTATTACTCGCTTATCTTATAAATTTCAAAAAAGATTAATTAAAAATTGCCGGTCCATTGAATCGCATTTGCAAGCAAATGCTGAAAATTATGATGCCTAAATGTGATCGGTGAATGCCCCAGTGCAGTGTAAAATACCTTGCCCTTTTTTTGCTCGTGATACCAAACAATCGGATGGTCTTGCCCCATACCCCAATTTTTATCTTTTACAAGAAACCTGATATTCCCACTTAAATCATAAGTAGATTCATCTACAGTATACAGTACCGCAGTCGTTTGAGCTCTCGGATTGTCATAAAAACAATACCATTCATCGGCCAAATCAAAAGTATCTAGTAAACCTTCAGATAGCTGATGGTTCACAGCATCCATGTCTAAATACAACATTGCGGTGTCTAAATCTTGACCTATATTGTGATGCGAGAAATGAGCCTGAAGTACCTCATCTTCATACCATCCCCATTGATGAGAATCATCTCCTGCTGCATGAACACCAATAAATCCTCCACCGTCCTCGATCCATTGTTTAAAAATAGTCCGCTGATCATCCGTTAATACTTTTCCACTCGTATTGTTCCAGATTACGACTTGAAAATGTGCCAATTGATGCTCATTAAATACGCCAGCATCCTCTGTCGCAAAAACCTTCCAGCCATTGTCATGACCCATTTGCTCAAAGATAGGCAAGGAAGCTTCGATCGCTGCAGAATGCCTAAATCCATTGGCTTTTGAAAAGACCAAAATTGATTTTTCACCTAAATTCAAGGGTAATTCGATGGGATCCGTATTGTAAAAGTTGATTCCCCGTTTTGCTTTATAAATGAAGGTTCCTATGAACAATAGGACACATAAAAAAACTCCGAAAAAACCACAAAAAAGATATTTTAATATTTTTTTCATTTGAAGTGTCAAGTGAATGACAGAAAAGATGTTACTGATGCGTAAGATTTATTTGTCAACGTTCCTCACATATATTCATCAAAAATATAAAATCCTATTATTGTGTTTTTTTACGCAAATAAAGATAGATACTTATATCTGGATTCAGCCATAAAATTTCAGGATTAAAAAAAACTACTCTGAGGATCATTTACAATTAAAGTATGCTCTGATGGCTAATAAGAAATCACATAACTCTATATTGAATTGAACGACCTAGTCATCGGATCATACTTGCTCGTAAAAAATTTTTAATCATTCAAACTTATGTAGACCCTCAATCTTCTACAAATAAAC
>Ga0115545_1001815_pt1 | contig 10722 bp, 10 predicted proteins | sample COGITO_mtgs_1003_FD_87188 | JGI IMG/M metagenome (GOLD analysis project Ga0115545, IMG submission 87188) | Pelagic marine microbial communities from North Sea - COGITO_mtgs_100330 | ecosystem: Environmental > Aquatic > Marine > Epipelagic | place: Germany:Helgoland, sampling site Kabeltonne...
GGACCAGGAGGAAAGGTTTTTATATCTGCAAATAAAACTAGAAAGTTAGTAGAAAAAATTATGAATTCTAGAAAAGGAGGCAACAAAGCTCGTGTAGATTTTAATAGAGGGCAGCAACAATTAAGAGCTAACGAACCGCAGGGTGGAGATTTAGTAAATAAATCTAGAACTAAAATTTCAAATTTTGCCAAACAAGAACAAAAGGCTAGTATGGAATTGTTAAAATCTAAAGATTTAAATGACTTTAAAAATAAAGTTGGATTAGAAGTAGTTGAAGGTTTCAAAAAAACAGGAAGAGTAAACCCTGCTACACGAAAAATTTATACCGATAACGAATTAGAAGAATTGGTTATGAAAAAGGCGGCTCAAAGGCTGACATATGCTTTTGAAGCTTTAGAAAAAGGTGGGAATCCTGCTAGACAAGTCATTAGACAAAATCCAGATATAGTAAAAGTTTATCTCAAATCAGGTAGAGAAATACCACCAGCACAATTAAGACCTGACCAATTAGTAGAATATAGAAAAGGACTAACGAAAGGTATCGGCAGAGGTAGAGAACGTGGCGACTAGAGCAGAGGTACTTGAAAAACTAAAAACGGCAGCTTCCGAAGGTAACATTCGTGAAGCTTATCGTGAGTTTGAAGAATTACCGATAGTAGATCAGTTAGCTATTAGCATTTCTCCTGGCGTAGGAGATGCGTTGGCAGTCTACGAAGTTGGGGAGTTTGCAAAGAGAGGATCTGAAAGCTTATAAGTAGACAGTTTCCTTGGAGCCTTAGGTAATTACGGTATATCAGCGTTAGCCGCTGCTAGCTTGATACCTATCTTTAGATTCTTTAGAGGTGCCAGAGCTGTAAAGGCCGCTCCTACGGAAGAAATTAAACTGCTACCAGACCTAGAACCTACTAAGGTTGTAGAAGAAGCTACAAAGGATGTACCCATACCTAAGGTTGAAGAATTCAAACCGTTATCATTAGATGATCAGATGTACCCAGGTACTATGTTTGATAACAAAAGAATAGAAGGTGCTGGTCAGGTTTTAACAAACAAAGGATTAACTTCAAAGGCCGCTAAGTTTGTTAATACAAATAAAAAACTACCTAATCAAGGCAAGGCTATAGCTTTTATTAAAAAAATGCAAGATAGCGGAGTTCCTGATGGAGAACTACGATTGCTTAATGTAATTGATGAAACAGGTGAAATACATCCTAAGTTAATGAGTGAGCTTGAAATAAGAAACCCTCAAGGCAAGATTACCCGACAAAGATTAGCTAACTATATTAATTCTAATCAACAAGGAGCTTTAAGCAGAAGACGTGTTTCTGACAATATAGCTACCGATCAGGTTACTGCATCAGGTATAGGCCTTTCTTCTGTTAAAGAAAATACTTACCACATCAGAGGTTTAGATAGAAAAACACAATTTGATCACTACAGTAACGTTGACGAGCATAGAGATAATTTTGTTTTTGATAGTATTGCTGATTTAGATTTGGATGATATTGCTCTTACTGGCAGAACAGGCGTAGATGAAATAAAAGATTTTGTAGGTGGTAATAATTTATTAAACGTAGCAAGGATTCAGTCTGATTACGCAGAAGAGATTAGTAAAAAACAACAAGAAAAATTAGTTGATAAATTAAATTATCTTAGGGGGTCTGAAGTTTTTAAAGATATTAATGAAAAAATGTTACCAAGACAAAGTGTTCATGGGGTCAGCATGTCTAATTATATTTTACAGACAGTAAGACAATTTCCTGGATTAAAAACAGGTAAAGAGTTAAAAGAAAAATTATTTGAACAATTAGAAAATCCAAAATCGCAAATTGTTAAAAGTCTTGAAAGTAGAGTAGGTAAACAATCTGCAAAAAGCGATATAGATACCTTAAAACAATATAAAAGCAGTTTTAAACCAGATGATTTTGAAAAGTTATCTATTGTAAATAATGAAGCTACTTTGCGATTTCCAACAAGCCCTTATGTAGATCCAAAAAAAATAGCTGCTTTGAAGAAAGGGTTGAATGAATACAACCAGAACGTACCCAAAGTTAATAAGTTAGCTCAAGATAAATTTAGAATACAAAACGAATTGAAGGCATCTGGATTAACACCTAATTCACCTTCTTATTTGAGGGTAAGTGACGAACTAGCAGAGATAGATAAGCAAATATCAGATATATTTCCTGAAGGCATATTCAATAAATTTGATGGATATACTTTAAGCAAAACAGATCTAGAAGAAACTACAGGCAAACCTTTTACTGAATCGCTTGGTAAAAGCGTAGATGAAATATTTTACGACTTAGAACGTCTAAGAGGTGGAGATACAGGACCCATAAGACAAAAGTATGGGCCAGGAACTCCTGAAGAAAGAGCTTTGAAATACTTTAATGAATTAGTTAATAATAGCGACCAAACTTTTAATCTTGGTAATGGGTTATTTATGCTCAAAAAAGCTACTAAAATTAATCCTGATTTAATAGATGGTTATGCAATAGATCCTTATGCAGCAGGAACAAGAAGTATTACAACAAAGTTTCCAATACGATCTAACTTTTTAAGAGCTGTTACAGAAGGCAAGAGTGGTATGTATCTTGATTCTGCATCTAAAAGATTAGGACAAGAAGGTGGAAAAGAATCTGACATATTACAAACTACTTACAAAGAAGCTGAAAGTGAAATAGCTAGAATTATTAGAGAACTAGGTGAAGATCCTAAAAAATACGTTAAAAACTTTGATGAAGTAGATTTTGGTCTTGATGGTACTTACGTTAAGATTGATGATGAAATAAGAAAGTTAGTTCTAGATAAAGGCGTAGATGCATTTAAAGATGGTGGTCCTGTCAGTATAGAAAATATGTTAGCTAACTTATGAACCTAGCTCACCTTTCCGATCAAGAGATTAAAGAAACCTTAGTTCTGAAAGAACGTCTAGAGTTATTAAAAAAACAAAATGGTTGCCAAGAAACATTCTTAGAATTTATTAATCATATGTGGCCAGAATTTATTTGTGGCCGTCATCATAAGATATTTGCACAAAAGCTAGAGGACGTTGCTAATGGTAAGTGCAACAGGCTTATCATCAATATGCCGCCAAGACATACGAAGTCTGAGTTTTGTTCTACCTACTTCCCTGCTTGGATTATGGGTAAGCAGCCAAAGCGTAAGATTATGCAAACAACTCACACAGGAGAGCTAGCTGTACGATTTGGTCGTAAGGTTCGTAACATGATGGATACTGAGGAATACAGACAAATATTTCCAAAGGTTAATTTACAGGCAGACTCTAAATCAGCGGGTCGTTGGGAAACCGACAAAGGTGGTGAGTACTTTGCCGCAGGTGTCGGAGGAGCAATTACAGGTCGTGGTGCGGATCTATTAATTATTGATGATCCACATTCAGAGCAAGACGCTCTTAGCCCTACTGCTATGGAGGCGTGTTGGGAATGGTACACTTCTGGACCTAGACAGCGTTTGCAACCAGGTGGAGCTATCATACTGGTAATGACTCGTTGGAGTTCTATAGATCTAACCGCAAAGCTATTAGATTCCCAGAAAGAGCTATCGGCTGACCAATGGGAGATTGTAGAGTTCCCTGCTATATTCCCTGAAACTAACAATGCTTTGTGGCCTGAGTTCTGGTCTATGGATGAACTAGAAAAGGTTAAAGCATCTTTGCCGGTACAGAAATGGAATGCACAATGGATGCAGACTCCTACATCTGAAGAGGGATCTATTGTCAAAAGGGAGTGGTGGAAAGCTTGGGAAAGTGAAGTTTTACCGCCAGTTAGTTATATCATTCAAAGTTATGATACTGCGTTTAGTAAAAAAGAGAATGCAGACTATTCTGCTATATCAACGTGGGGTGTATTTAGACCTACGCCTGATTCTCCTGAAAGTATTATATTGTTAGATGCTCAAAAAGATCGTTGGGACTTCCCAGAGTTAAAAAGAGTAGCATATGAAGAATATCAATACTGGGAACCAGATATGGTATTGATAGAAGCTAAAGCATCTGGAACACCTCTGACACACGAACTTAGGAGGTTAGGCATACCGGTAGTTAATTATTCACCAACTAGAGGACATGACAAATCTACAAGAATGCACTCAGTTGCACCTATCTTTGAATCTGGTTTGGTGTATGCACCTGAAAAGAAATTTGCAGATGAAATGATAGAGGAGTGTGCTTCTTTTCCTTTTGGAAAAAATGATGACCTATGTGATACTATGACGCAAGCTCTGATGAGATTTAGGGAAGGTGGTTTAGTCTCCCTTGATGATGACTACTTAGACAAAGAGAAAGCACCAGTAAGGAGAGTATACTACTAGGATTATGGCAATAGAAAAAGATATAAACCCAACCGTTCTTAACGAACAGAATCAAGTGCCACTTGGTCAAGAAGACATGAGTGTTGCTATAGAGGCAATAAAAGACAGAGGTACTGAAGGTTTCCAAATACAAGATGATGGTAGTGCTATTCTTGAATCTACTGTGGTTGAAGAAATAGATACAGATTTTGATAGCAACCTAGCTGAAGTTTTAGATCCTCAAGATCTAAGGAATATCTCCAACGAACTAATTGCTGGTATAGAAAAAGATAAAGCTTCTAGAGAAGATTGGGAAAAAACATATAAAGACGGTCTAGAGTATTTAGGTATGCGCTTTGATGAAGAAAGATCAGAGCCTTTTGCTGGCGCTAGTGGTGTAATCCACCCTTTGTTAGGAGAAGCCGTTACAACCTTCCAAGCACAAGCTTATAAAGAATTATTACCTGCGGGTGGTCCTGTAAAAACACAAGTTATAGGTGCATACGATTCATTAGCCGAAGAACAAGCTCAAAGAGTTAAAGAATTTATGAATTATCAAATAACTCACGTTATGGAAGAGTTTGATGAGGAATTAGATCAAATGCTTTTCTATCTGCCCTTGGCAGGATCTGCATTCAAAAAGGTTTATTATGATGAAAGTCTTGGTAGAGCTGTATCTAAGTTTATAGCACCTGAAGATCTTATAGTTCCTTATTACACTACCGATCTTGAAACATGTAACAGAATTACAAATGTCATTAAGATCTCAGAGAATGAGGTTAGAAAACTACAGTCTGTAGGATTTTACAAAAAGATAGATATAAGTGGTGGTGATAGTACTGATGAATATAGTGGTGTTAAAGAAGAAATAGACAAACTATCTGGTATGGAGCCTTCATATGATGATGGCGAAGTATCTTTGCTATATGAAGTACATTGCAATCTAGAACTAGACGGTTTCGAGGATACAGACGAAGAAGGTCAGCCAACAGGCATAAAATTACCGTATATAGTTACTATTGATGCTAACTCAAACGATATACTTTCTGTTAGAAGAAACTTTAGAGAGGATGATCCTCTTAAAAATAAAATAGAATACTTTGTTCATTTTAAGTTTTTACCAGGTCTAGGGTTTTATGGATTTGGTCTAACTCACATGATTGGTGGTTTATCTAAAGCATCAACTTCAATAATGCGTCAGTTAATTGATGCAGGAACTTTAGCTAACTTACCTGCTGGTTTTAAAACTAGAGGTATAAGGATTAGAGATGAAGATACTCCCATACAGCCAGGTGAGTTTAGAGACGTAGATGCTCCTGGTGGATCTCTAAGAGATTCAATACAACCATTACCTTTCAAAGAACCTAGTGGCACTTTATTACAACTGTTAAATATATTGGTAAACTCAGGACAAAAGTTTGCATCTATTGCTGAAATAAATACAGGACAAGGTAATCCAAATGCACCTGTAGGAACCACATTAGCATTACTAGAAAGATCTACAAAAGTATTGTCTGCAATCCACAAACGTTTACACAATTCACAAAAGAAAGAATTTAAAATACTATCAAAGGTGTTTCAAGAATACTTACCGCAGGAATATCCATACGCTGTAGCTAATAACGAAACAACCATCAAACTATCCGATTTTGATGAAAAAGTAGACATATTCCCAATATCCAATCCTGATATATTTAGTCAATCTCAAAGGATTGCTATGGCACAAGAGATGATGCAGTTGGTTCAATCCAATCCTCAAGTACATGGGCCTAACGGTACATATGAAGCTTACAAAAGAATGTATGCGGCTATAGGTGTTGATAACGTAGAGCAAATACTTACACCTCCACCTCCTACAGATCCTCTTCCAATAGAAGCTGGGTTTGAAAACAATCAATTGTTATTAGGTCAACAAGCTCAAGCATTCCCACAACAAAATCATGATGCACATATTGCAATCCACATGTCTTTGTTAAACACACCTCCGGTACAAATGAATGCACAAGTACAGGCTTTGATTCATTCACATATCATGCAACATTTACAGATGAAGGCTGATATTCTTGGTGAGCAACAAATGCCACCAGAAGTTATGCAACAGTTCCAACAACTACAACAACAAGCTCAACAGGCATCTCCGCAAGAGGCACAAAACTTATCCTTGCAGGCAGGAGATCTATTGGCACAATTCTCATCACCTATACTTGCTGAACTGTTAGTTGAATACAATCAGAAGGTTTCAGCACCACAAGATGAAGATCCGTTAGTGGCTATCAGAAAACAAGAACTTGCGTTGAAAGGTCAAGAGCTATCTATAGAACAGCAACAGTTCTTAGCGGCTGAACAAAGAAAGGCTCAAGAAGCTCAACAAAGAATTAATGTTGATAGAGAAAGAATTGATGCTCAAGAAGATATTGCAGACCTGAGAGATGAAACGGCTAGAGCTAGGTTAGAACAGCAGGCAAGGTTCAAACTTATGGAACAGGCTAATAAACAACAATAGTGCCTAAGACTTTTGACGTTCAAAGAATACAAGGTGTTAAGAAAAAAACATCTATCGGCAATAGCGCCTTGAGCAGAGGTGCAGGTACCAACAAAAGAAAAACCAAAAAGAAGTACCGAGGGCAGGGTAAATAAAACTTGCAAATAATTAGGTTGTACTGAATAATTAAAAACATGATTAAAAGAACTGATATTAGCCAACAAAAAACTCCTACTGTAATGAAGAATAAAAATCCTTACAGTAACAAAGGTTCTGTGCCTCTTAAAACAGATGCAGGTACTTTTGATGCTAATACTTCACCTAAACCTGGAATGGGTAAAGGTAAAGCTAGAGGTATGGGAGCTGCTGAATTTGGCGGCAAGTTTTCTGGCGTTTATTAGGTGTCGGTAGTTTGGATAAGCCAAAAGTTTTTAAAAGAACTTGAGGCCCAAAAGGAAAGCGTAAAAGATGTAATCTTAGCTGGCACCAAAGACTTTGCCCAATATCAGTATCTGTGTGGACGTTACAGTTCTCTAGTTGACACAGAAAATTCATTTAGAGAACTGCTAGGAAAAATACAAGAAGATGTCGAAGATACAGATACCTGAACATGTTGCACAAGCAATAGAACAAGAAAAGATCCAAGAAACAGAAACTCCAGAAATAGAAGAAACTCAACCAGAAGAGATATTGCCTTACGTAGAACAGGCGGCCAGAGTTTTAGATCCAACTCTCCTGGACAAATCAATTTTAGAAAGAATGCCTCAACCTACTGGTTGGAGGATACTTATACTTCCATACAAAGGAAAAGCAGTAACAGAAGGTGGAATACACCTAGTACAGTCACAGGTTGATAGAGAATCTTTAGCAACCGTTGTGGGTTATGTCGTTAAAATGGGTCCTGATTGCTATAAAGACTCCAGTAAGTTTACTGAAGCCTGGTGTCAGGAAAAACAATGGGTATTGATCGGCAGATATGCTGGCGCTCGTTTTAAACTCGGAGATGAATCTGAATGCAGAATCATTAATGATGATGAAGTGATAGCAACCATATTAGATCCTGATGATATCCTTGCAGTATAAGGAGTAAAAATGAATGAAGAAGCAAAACAAGAAGAGCTAGTAGATGAAGGGGAGGTTGTAGAAGTAGATCTTCCTGAAGAAAAAGCTAGCGGTAAGATAGCAGATCTTGCTACACCAGAAGAAACTGATCAAGAAGCAGCTAAAGCTATTGATGATGTTTCTGAAGAACCACAACAGAAGTCTGAAGATGAATTAGAAGACTATTCTGAAAAAGTTAAGAAAAGAATTGGTAATCTTACTCGTAAGTTAAGAGAGGCTGAAAGAGGTCAAGAATCTGCTTATGAATATGCAAAAAGAATTGCAGAAGAGAATCAAGTCCTAAAAAGTAGATCTACATCTTTAGATAAATCTTATCTTAATGAAGCAGAAAGCAGACTTAAATCACAAAAGGCTCAAGCACTAGCAGCTTTAAAAAATGCACATGAAGTTGCAGATTATGACAAGGTTGCAAAAGCTCAAGAAGTTCTTGCGAAGATAGCCGTAGAAGAAAATAAAGTTTCTGATTCTAAGGTTGTAATTCAACAACAAGAAGATCAACAAGAAACTTACCAAAATTACTATCCTAACCAAGTTTATCAAAATCAAACACAACAACCTGTTTTTCCAGAGTTAGTTGGAAGAGACAAAGAGTGGGTTGATAATAATGAATGGTTTGGTCAGGACGAAGTAATGACTATGGGAGCTATGGCAATCAACAAACAATTAGTAGAAGAAGGGTTTGACGAAGGTTCAGTAGAATACTATAGTGAGGTAGATAAGAGAATTCGTAATGAATTCCCACAGAAGTTTAATGATTCTTCTGTTAAATCTAAGCCTCAACAAAAAGTGGCTTCAGCAGGTAGAGTAGCTGGTAATACTGGCTCAAATAAAAGACAAGTTAAATTGTCTCCGTCTGAGGTTGAAATGGCTAAAAGATTAAACGTACCCTTAGGTGAGTACGCTAAATACGTTAAAAGGTAAAACTATGACAGAAGAAAATAAAGATTTAAACAGAACCCCACGTTCTGCCGACACACGAGCCAAAAAAGTTGCTCGCAAACCATGGAGTCCACCATCAATGTTGGATACTCCTCCTGCACCTGAAGGTTATACCTACAGGTGGATCAGAGCTGAACTCGCAGGTAGCGAAGACAGAAAAAATGTAACTTCTAGGATGAGAGAGGGTTTTGACCTTGTCAGGGCCGAAGAGTTAGATGGATTTGAACTTCCTACTTTAGATGACGGTAAACATGCAGGAGTAGTTTCAGTTGGCGGTTTGCTGCTGGCTAAGATTCCTAATGAAACGCGCGAAGAAAGAAACTCCTACTTTGAAGGTCGTGCGCTTACACAGCAAGATGCTGTAGACAATGATCTTTTAAGGGAATCAGATCCAAACTCTCCAATCTTGAACCCGGAGAGGTCAAGCAAAGTAACTTTTGGAGGTGGTCAACGTAGTTGATCATCAATTTTATTAATTTTAAATAATATAGGTAACTTATTATGGCTAACAAAAATGCCCCATTTGGAGCAAGACTTGTAGGCAAATTAGGTTCTGGTGTCGCCAATGGCGGAACAACAGAATATGAAATTGCTTCAGGTGCTTCAGGGAATATTTTTTCAGGCGATATAGTAAAAATGCTCAATACTGGTACTATTTTAGTAGCAGGTGCAGGTGATGAACCGCTAGGTATTTTTAGAGGATGTAAGTTTACTAATAGCAGCGGAGACGTTGTTTTTAGTTCTCATTTTCCTGACGGAACTGTATCGACTGATATTGTAGCATTCGTAGAAGATGACCCTAATGCTGTATTTGAAATTCAGAGTGCCGGTTCTCCAGCGCAGACTGATGTAGGCTTGAATGCAGATATTTCTTATACCGCTGGCTCAACCAAAACTGGTATGTCAGCTATGGAACTATCTGGAACAACAGCCGCAACAACTGCGACTTTCAGAATCATGGGCTTTTCCTCTGATCCAGATAACAGCACTACAGGTTCAGCTAACGTGAATGTTATAGTTAAGTTTAATGAGCATTTCTATGTTGATCCTACAGGAGTTTAATCATGGCAATAAATAGGTCGCAATTAGCGAAAGAATTAGAGCCAGGCTTAAACGCCTTGTTCGGCATGGAATATGCTAGATATGAAGCAGAGCATGCAGAAATCTTTGATACAGAGAGTTCTGATAGAGCGTTTGAAGAAGAAACTTTAATCGTTGGGTTCGGTAATGCTGAAGTAAAATCAGAAGGTAGTGGAGTCAGATTTGACAACGCTAACGAAGGTTATACTTCTCGTTATACCCACGAGACGGTTGCTTTAGCATTCGCACTAACAGAAGAAGCTGTTGAAGATAATCTGTATGATCGTCTAGGTGCTAGATACACTAAAGCACTAGCTAGATCTATGGCTAATACAAAGCAAATCAAAGCTGCGTCTGTATTGAACAATGCGTTCTCTACAACTGGCGGTGATGGCAAAGTATTAATCGCTACAGATCACCCGCTAGGCGGAGGTGGTTCTTTAGCAAATAGAGCTACAACTATGGCGGATCTTAATGAAACTTCTCTTGAAGATGCATTAATTAATATCTCTACATTTACTGATGATAGAGGTCTTAATATTGCACTAAGAGGAATGAAATTAATTGTTCCACCTCAGTTGCAGTTTGTTGCTGACAGACTCTTACAATCCCCAGGGAGAGTAGGAACATCTGACAATGACATTAACTCTATTAGAAATCAGGGAATGATTCCTGATGGCTATGTTGTAAATCATTATCTAACAGATACAGATGCTTTCTTCTTGAAAACAGACTGTCCTGATGGATTTAAGTATTTTGAAAGATCTCCAATGCAAACTGCATTAGAA
>Ga0115545_1001821_pt1 | contig 10697 bp, 18 predicted proteins | sample COGITO_mtgs_1003_FD_87188 | JGI IMG/M metagenome (GOLD analysis project Ga0115545, IMG submission 87188) | Pelagic marine microbial communities from North Sea - COGITO_mtgs_100330 | ecosystem: Environmental > Aquatic > Marine > Epipelagic | place: Germany:Helgoland, sampling site Kabeltonne...
GGGGAAGTACATGGGAGGACATAACAGCAGGCATCAAGGGTATCGGTCACAAGCTACTCTTGCAGTCTCTAGGGTCAAGAATTCAGACAATCCCATACGGTTCAGCATTGATCGCTACCTCTTCAAGCAAAACTGAAAAACCCAGGCTACAGACCAGCTTGCCCAGTATAGACAACATTCGCGTCGGCACAATAGGCAACTTAGAAATCGAAGATTTACATTTATTCATCCCACCAAGTGATTCACGCAATCTAAAAAAATTACACAAGTCTTTAGTATCTAGAGTGTCAAAAGAAGAAATTGATCGATTTGTTGATTCAACGATCAAAAAACCAGAGAGGATGAAGTTTTTTAAACAAATACTTGAAAAGTCTGGTGTGGCTCAAAACCAGTCTATAAGACTTCTTGCAACTTTTCTTGTTCATTCCCCCACAGTTGAAGATTTTCAACTCGATAGTTACTTTGACTCTTTTTCAAGCTTGATGTCTTTTTCAATGGGCCGAGGTCTTTCAACAAAGTATAGACTTGAACCTTATCAAGTCGGTGGCAAAGATGTTTATCGATATCTTAAGTTTGAAGAAAGAGAAGAAAAATTTAGAAAAGCGGAAGATATTTTTGAAGTAATATTTGAAAACAGAGCAACAGTCGAAGACGTGCGGGACATAGCTTCCTTCTTAGGTCTACTAAGAATAATCAACAGGTATCTTTCTCCTGAAAAGAAAATTAAAGTTTACGACGGCCTTTTTTATTTTTTCTACGAATCAGAAAACTTCATGTCTGCGCACGATATAGAAGATGATCTTGCACCAAAAGAAGTTATCATGAAGGCTTTTGAAAACAGCACACCAGAAGTAAAAAGGTCAAGAAAGTTTCTAGACAAAGAAGCACTTATGAAAGTTTGGGTCGACCGATATGTTGAACGACTTAATAAGTAGATTGAGTGCAAATATTATAATTTCCTACTATAATAAGAGTAGGAGAACAAGCAATGTTGGCAAAGTCTAACTATAGAAAGATTGTCCAGAAAAACTTTCTTTCTCATAGGAAGTATACTAGAAAGCAGCGATATGCAGAAAAAATGAAGTCTGCACAATTTCTGCCTATTTCTATTGGGTGCGTCAATTTTATGCATGATGGCAATCTGGCTTTCTTGATCAGGTCAGCTGTTTGTTTTGGTGTCAAAGACGTGCATGTAATCGGATCAATCCCGTCGAGAGCAGATCTTAGACGCCTATCAGGGTCTACATGCGATTTTATCAATCTTATTCAGCACAGTTCGCCTGGCGCTTTTAATCGATGGACAGAAGAAAACTCAGTCCAAGTCGTGGCTGCGGAACTTTGTGATAAATCAAAGAAATTAAGGAATTATCGTTTTAATTTTGATCAAGAAGTCTGTATTTTTACTGGGCATGAGACATCTGGTGTGCCAGTTGATGTGACTCAAATTGCTGATTGCGTTGAGATCGACATGCCTGGACCAGGATTCTGCCTAAACACCGCGCAAGCAGCCAACATCGTGCTGTATGAAGCATCAAAGCAATTTTTGGAGAGATAATTGAAGAAAGAAGCTGTCGACCACCCAGATCATTACGGCGGTAAAGACAATCAATACGAAGCAATAAAAGTTATTGAAGCTTGGGATCTTAACTTTAGTTTAGGCAACGTCTTGAAGTATATCAACCGCTCAGGAAAGAAGTCTGACAAACCCCTAGAAGATCTACGAAAGGCTGCTCAATATTTAGACTTCGAAATCGCAAGACTTGAAAGAGAACAACAATGAAAAAATCAGAACTTCGACGTTTGCTTGCAATGATTGCAACACCAGACACAACCCCAGACGCGTTTGACTTTGTCTTGAACAGAATTTACGCAGTGTTTTTAGGAAAAGAATCAAGTGGAGATGACGAATGAGCGAAGATCGTATTTTTGTTGGTTGGTCAGGCGGATACTTCATTACAACAGCTGACTTGGACTTTCGTAAAGGTTTGCAAGAAATGGTTAAAGATTTAGGGCCACCTACAATCGTAGAGTTTCGGTCTTGTGACGAAGGGTATCTTGAGGAGAACGAAGAATGAACTTTTTTCTATTCACAACAACCTGCCTGTTGGCTTACAATGCCTATCTCTTACTAAAGGATAAACAGAGCCTTATTTCTTTTGCACAAAAGAAAATTACGAGCGATGATTGCAATACCTCTTTGTTCTCTTGGCCCAGCAAAATGAAGAAAAGACACGATGCATTGGAAATACTTTTACACAAGACGCTGCCAATTAATTCTATAGTAAGACTAAAACCCTACGGAAAAGTAAAGATTGTTGACTTTGATCGATACGATGAGCTAGGGAAGTTTGAAATTGTGTTCTTGCTTAAGCATGATTTTGGTTATGAATATGGCCGACATGTGACACTTGAATGGGACCAGTTTGAGAAGCTACTGTTTCCAAAATATCATGAACTGATGGGAGGCGTAGAATGAGTAAGTTTAAAGTTCACGATCTGGTTTGTATTCGCAATACTAATGGTCACACGACCGGTTTTATTGCCGACATTATCGAACCAAAAAAATATCTGTTTTATTCTTTTATTAAATGTAAATACTTGGTTATGGACGAAGCTAATCTCGAACCAGAAGAGCCTAATCATAAATTTAAAAAGGGCGACTATGCCGTCAATAAGGGTATGCCGCATGGTCATGGTCTCGGATTTGTTGAATATGCTTATCCTCAAGGCTGGTATTTGATTCGCCCTATTACCGGAGATTGCGAGGACCTCCGTGAATCCGGCAAATACCTTTGGTTTTATAGGCAGGCAAGACCAGACTCGGGAAGATACTGGACATTACACGAAAAAAAGAAAGAGGAGAACGAAGAATGAGTAAAGAAGCCTGTATACATGGTGTTGACTTGGACATTGCTTGCAATGAGTGTTCACCACCTTTTGTTGATTTTGATTTTTACATTACTCCAGGCAAAGCTAAGCCTCGCGAGTTTTCGCAAGAGCAAGAAGATAAAGACATCGCTTATCTTGTAAAGAATCTTCTTGAATCACTTAAAGCGCCAAAAGAATTTCTTAAGGAGAGCGAAGAATGAAAATTGAAGGACCGATTTGGCTTGAATCCAAACCAAAAGAAGGCTCCCTTGTTGGAACTACACTTTACAATCAATTTGTTTCTTTTAGTGACAAAGAGATAGACTACGAATGCCCCCATCATGCAGCAGAAGTCATGAGTGTCTTAATGACGCCCCGAGATGTAGAGATGATAGGCGACAAAGACCCAAGTTCTCTTTTCGCCACCATCGGCACTATCCCGTGGAGTTCGATACCTGATTATTTACAAGCACTTTTATCAGATTTGAATGTGTTTGGAGAAGATACAATTGTTGTTAGACGACATTGGGTTCTTAAAGGTGATGAACTTTATCCTGTTGTTGTAGGGGAGGACGAAGAATGAGTTATTTTTTTGTTGATGTAGAAGCAGACGGCCCATGCCCAGGACTTTACTCGATGGTGAGTTTTGGTGCTGTCAAGTTTGATGACGATCTTGAAACCACGTTTTATAGAGAAACTTTTCCAATTACAAATAATTACAAGCTAGAAGCTTTGCAGATCTCGTGCCCTGATCGAGAAACTCATGAAGGATACGGAGATCCGCACAAGGCTATGATAGACTTCGAGCAGTGGATCTTGAATAACAACACAGGTTCACGCCCGATCTTTATGTCTGACAATCCTGCATTCGACTGGCAGTGGATCAACTACTACTTCCACGCTTACCTGGGCAAGAACCCCTTCGGATACTCAGCTCGTCGCATCGGTGATGTTTATTGCGGAGCGATGGGTAACATGCGCGCAAAGTGGAAACATCTTCGTAAAACTGTTCACGATCACAATCCTGTCAATGACGCGAAGGGTAACGCTGAAGCGTTCCGTGTGATGCAAGAAATGATGCGCGAAGTAAAACAGCTTCGGAAAAAGAATGTGTAAAACTTTGTGTGTAAACTTTACAACAACAAAGTAAAATATAATTGTACTTTCATGCACTAAGGAATCATGTCTGATTTACTCAAATATAAAAAGCTAACTGACATTGAGCATGTTTTGCTTCGACCCGGAATGTATGTTGGCTCTATTAAACACAGAACCGACAACATTTCTGTTTATGATGGCGACAAGTTCAAGACAGAAAGTGTCACATACAATCCAGCTTTTCTAAAGATTTTTGACGAGATTGTATCAAACTCTGTTGATGAACATAGGCGAAACCCAAGAAAACTTAACAAGCTTGACGTTTTAGTAAATCCTGAAAAGGGCGCCATTTTGGTCAAAGATAACGGTGGTATCGTTGTTGACAAGCATCCCGAGCATGACGAATGGATTCCAGAACTAATTTTTAGCAACCTAAAAGCAGGTTCAAACTTCGACGACAGTGAAGAACGATTAGTCGCAGGGACCAACGGTGTCGGCTCAACACTCACAAATATCTTTTCAAAAGCTTTTCGAATAAGGACTAGCGACGGAAAGAAAGCTTTTTCTCAAAAGTTTGCCAACAACATGACAAGCAAAGATACGGCTGAAGTGTCAAAAGCGAAATCAAAAAAAGGCTACACAGAAATCGCTTTCATGCCAGACTTTGAACGTTTTGAAATGAAAACAGTCGACGAAGATCACATGATGATGCTTCAAAAACGAGTCATCGATTTAGCGGCATGTAATCCTAAACTAAAAGTAACTTTTAACAAAGAAGACTATTCTTTCAAGTCTTTTGAAGATTATTGCAAGTTATACTCTGAAGATGTGATTTACGTTGAAGGGCCTCGATGGAAAATTGGAATTGCATCCTCACATGGTTCAATGCAACATGTCAGTTTTGTCAATTCAGTTGAGACTTCTGACGGAGGCACACATGTTGACTATATCGCAAACCAGATTGTTACACATCTTCGTGCACTAATTAAGAAGAAACACAAGATTGATGTAAGACCGCAAGAGATTAAAAATCATATCTTCTTGTTTGTCCAAGCTGACATTGTAAATCCTATCTTTTCATCGCAGACGAAAGAAAAGCTTATTACTGAACATAAACAATTCGGTTCAGAATTTGAATTTTCTCCTGCAGTTATTAAGAAAATTGCAGGTTCTGAGATTGTTGAAAGAATTCTTGATTGGGCACAGCAGAAAGCTATTGCCGAAGAAAAGAAAGAACTAAGAAAGCTTAATCGATCTTTAAGTAAGTCCAAGATTCTTAAGCTTATTGATGCAAAAGCAAGAACTCGCCGACAAGACTGCTCTTTAGCAGTCTTCGAAGGCGATTCTGCTTCTTCTGCATTTCGCAAGTATCGCAATCCAAAATTACAAGGTGCCTTTCCTCTTCGTGGAAAGTTTATCAATGTTTCAGGTTTAAGCCCGCTAAAGGTTGTCAAGAATAAAGAAGTTACTTCGCTACTCGGTGCCATCGGTCTTAAACTTGGTGAAGAAGCAAAGAATTTGCGATACGGAAAAATTCTCATCTATTCAGATGCCGATCCAGATGGCGACTCGATTGCAGGTCTTCTCATTAATTTCTTTGGGCGTTACTGGCCTGAGATGTTTGAACAAGAAATGATTTGCAGAGTTGTGACTCCAATTGTTGTTGCTAAAAAAGGCAAAGAAAAGAAGTCTTTCTATACAAATGAGGAATTTGAGCCTTGGGTTTCAAACAAATCAAAAATCAAAGGCTGGGAGATTGAATACAAAAAGGGTCTTGCAGCGCTTGAAGATGAAGAATACAGAGAGATTATTAAGGACCCAAAGATGTTTGTTATCGAAAAAGGCGACAACTTTCACTCGACGCTCAACCACTGGTTTTCAAAGAATCCACTTCATAGAAAAATGAAGATTCTTGGTCGTGATCTAAGCGACGAAGAAGTTGACGAAACACAGGATGAAGAATGAAAATTGGCGACCGAGTAACAAAAGAAAAAGTTCTCAATCATCTCAACCCATCAGGTACGGTCATAAAGGTTACAAAAAATTACACTGTGGTTGTTTGGGATGAAACGCCAGGAGACTGGCACTATACAATAGAGCAGTCAGATCAATTAAAAATCACAAACAAAAAAGAGGAATAGCATATGTCAGGGAAAGCAGGGATCAAAGGTATCAGCAAATCTAATGAAGTAGTTGTTACATTTAAAAAAGAGCATGACGGAACTTACACCAAGCAGACAAAAACTTTGACTAGAGATCGAATAACAAGTGCAGTTAAATACTATAAAAAAGGAAATCCTGTGGTTGAAGACGGCCCATTTATTCGTGTAAGTGCTTTAGAAGAGTATGATGAAAAAATGCAATTTGAAGATTATGAGGGTAACATGACTTTTTTATATTTTAAAAAGACAGATCCTGTGCAAGCAGAAGAATGAAAGTCGGTGACAAAGTCAAAATGTCTCATCCGGGCAAGCGTGACGGAGCAGTAGGTACAATAGTCAAGCTGGGCGTACCTTTAGATTCTCACTCGTGCAACCCGTGCAAGTGCGGTGCCCAGATAAACATTGAAGGGGAAGACTGGTCAATCCACAAAAACTTTATAAGTCCAGTCATGACTACTTTTCGATCCTGTGAGTTTATTGAATCAATCAACATTGATGTTCTAGGAAATAAGATTGAATCTGTTTTTGTGCCCAAGCCAACAAGTGTCTTTGGCGGCTGGGCAAGACACCAGTGGTTAAAGCGCTACTTCAAGAAAGAGTGTTCAATTACCAGTCCAGGATTTTGGAAAGTTCTTATTGAAAGACATGGAAAACCAAAGACTTTAATTGAAGAAGACGGAGTCTTTCGTGTAAAGGAGAACGAAGAATGAAACCGCTTCGATGGGAAATTGAAAACTTTGCAACGACTGATTTTTGCCAAAACATGATTGACTATGCTGAAGAGGTAAGTTTTGAAAAAGCCACAATCACAACACCTGCAGGGCCAGTTCTTAGAATTGAGTATCGTCACAATGACCGAGTAATCTTTGATAACCCGGGCCTTGCATCTGAACTCTTTCAAAAAATTAAGAACGATCCGAGATTGCATAACCCTGGGTGGGAGTGCATTGGTCTTAATGAACGTTTTAAGATATACAGGTATTCAGGTCCTGATCAGTACTTTGCCTCACATTATGATGGCAGCTTTGAGAGGGTTCCACTTGTTGAACAAAGTTGGGTGACAATGCTTGTGTATTTAAACGAAGACTTTAAAGGCGGCCAGACTTCTTTTATTGATGGAGAGATCGAGCCTAAGACAGGTTTAGCTGCTTTCATGACACAACACAATTATCTTCACGAAGCCCGTGAAGCAACAGGCGGAACGAAGTATGTGCTAAGAACCGATGTAATGTATAGGAAGTTAAAAGAATGAAAGTTAAATCTATTAAATCGATCTACCTTACAAAAAGTGAACTCAAAGATGCTGTCAAGATGTGGCTCCGAGCCCACGGGCACTCTGCCTTAGAAAGACACCTAAAACTCAACGGGTGCGAGTTTGAATGGTCCCACCAAGATGATGGGGAATGTCTTGCTGTCGATATGGATGGCACATTTGAGGAGGACGAAAAATGAACATAGTAACAATTGCCAGCCTCATTTCGATTATCGTAGAGAGCGGTGTTATTGGCTTTATGCTGGGATGTTATTTTACATCCCGTATTTGAGGAGAACGAAGAATGAAGATGAACAGAGAAGCGTACGAAGAGCTCATACTCAGGTTTGCGAAAGAGTTGCATGAAATTGGTGTGTCTGACAAGTTAAAACAGACTGTTGAGTCGCAGTATAATAAATACAATAATGCTGCGTCGTGCGAAGCACGAGAAGAGACTGACAAATTTCAGTATCGCTTTGGTGACTATCAAATCGAAGCACAGCGATCTGTCAAGCTAGTCGTAAAAAAGGTGTCATGAACAAAAACTCTAGAGGACTGACAGCCCATCAAACTATTTCAGTTCAGCCAATGAGCATGCCATCTGGGGGCATCTTTTATTTAGACTTCGTCTACGATTCAGACTCTAGCAATACACTTGCTGATCTAGTCGACTTAGAAAAAGCTTTTAAGCAGGGACAAACAATGACCATGCGTAACTTTAAAGACGGCGACATTGTTTATGTCGTAGATCACAACGGTAATATTGTCGACACCGGAATGTACTTTGGGAAGAAACGTATTAGCAATATACATCACTGGCTGATTCTAAGTGAGAAAGGTCTTCGAGAACTTAATACATCTTATCACACTCTGATTAAGACAGAACCTATTGAGGAGAATAAATGAGTGCAGTCAAAAGAAAAGCACAAGACTTTTTCGATACTGAATATCTTGGATACGCAAGGTACGTTGTCGAAAATCGTGCCATCCCAAGCTTAGTAGACGGTTTCAAACCAAGTCAGCGCAAGATTGCTTATGCCTCTCACAAGCTCTGGAAGACTGGAAAAGAAAAAGCAATGAAGGTCTTTCAGCTTGGTGGGCAAGCAGCAGCAATCTCATTCTTCCATCACGGTTCTCTTGACGGAACCATTATCGGAATGACTCAAACATTCAAGAACTCCATGCCTATTTTTCAAGGCGTAGGCCAGTTTGGATCACTTAGGTCTCCAGCAGCCGGCGCACCTCGATATATTGGTGTAAAGTTTAATGACAACTTTCGACGCTTATATATGGACTTTGGGCTAACAACTCCAAAGTTTGAAGAGGGTCAGGAAATCGAACCCAAGTATTTCCTCCCGATTGTTCCCACAGTGCTGCTTAACGGTGGCTCAGGGATTGCTGTAGGGTTCGCAACTAACATCTTGAACCGTAACCCATCTGACATCATCGAAGCTTGCCTGGATCATCTGTCGAACCGGAAGATTAAACGACTCAAACCATGGATTAACGGATTTTACAGTAACGTTGTCCCTGTTCCTGATACACCACGCAGCTGGATTTTTCATGGTGACTATAGCGTAAAGAATACTTCGACTGTTATCATTAATGAAATTCCACCTAGTTGGACATATGAAAAATATGAAGCACACCTTGATAAGCTTCAAGAGAAAGGAATTATCACGGGTTATGATGATGAATCTTCAGACCGTGTAAAATACACTGTAAAATTTCAGCGTGTCAAGTTAAAAGCGCTTATTACAAAAAACAAGCTCGAATCCACACTTAAGCTTCAAGAGCGTCAAACAGAAAACATTACAACACTAAACGAAGAGGGCGGTCTTAAAATCTTTGAGACTGCTGAAGAGTTGCTTGTTTATTTTGTAGACTTTCGCCTCGGTTACTACGTCAAGCGCAAAGAGTATCTGCTTAACAAGATCGATCGTGATCTGTTTGTCATTAACAATCGGGTCAAGTTTATCAAGGCTATCATCGATGCAAAGTTAGAGTTACGCAACAGAAAGAAAGCAGACGTTGAAAAAGATCTGCCGCCTCTTGACATTCAAAAGCACGAAGGGTCTTATCGGTACCTACTTGACATGTCCGTTCACTCTCTCACAAAGGAGAAGTGGGAAGAGTTGCAGAAGCGAGCTGTTAGCCTGAAGAAAGAACGCGAAAAGATCGAGAAGACTACGCCTAAAGAATTCTACAAAAAAGATCTGCGAGATCTGAAAAAATTCATCTAGAAAGTCATATTTATCTACATGAGAATCAGTAGAAGAAATCTAAGTCTGTTAGTAGAAAGCCTTCTGACAGAGGGCATGTCATACAGTGAAGTCGAAAAAGGTGCTGTTAAAAAAATCTTAAAGATGTATCGTTCATTCATATGGAAATGTTTTCACGAACCTTTAGAAGCTGCTGGCACTCTCGACAACATGCGGCCTGAACCAATAGATGCGCTGCGCAGTTTTTTAATAAGCAAACACGACTTTGATATTAGTAAAGACATGGAGGCAGCCTATACAAACCCAACTGTAAAAGAAGCACTTCAGAAGTTAGCCCTGCTTTTTATAAGTAACATCCCCGACATCGTGGAGTCCGACAGACTCACCCCTCGGGATCTCATTGGTCGCGGAGAAGACGAAAGAATTAGAGATGTGAACAGAGGCAAAGTTCTAAGTTGGGCTTTGAAAACCGCAAAACAAGACATGACTAATAATACTGCCATGAGCCTCTATGATGATTATATGAACGCGCCTATTGGAGACTGGTCACAGCTTAAAGTAATTACTAGCCCAATAACTTGGAGAATTTTTGTTATTTTAGATTCGATGAGTCGATCTATTTTGCATGCTAGCAGGTATAAAAGAAATCTGCCTAGAAAGATCAGTGACATAAGAATGCTTAGAAGAATGGATAACTGGACAAACGACGTAGAACTATTTTTTCAGTATCGTCATCTTTTACCTGACAATGCGCAAGAGATCGCAGACTACAGAGGGCATGTTGAAATAAGTCAAGCAATAAGCGAAATCCGTAACGCTATTGATCGAGAAAAAGAAGGCAACGAGTCGGAAATAAGCCTGACAATCCGGCAGAAAGAGTCTAGAGCGGCGAAAGCAGGACTAAATTTTTACCGAGGCAGTTTGTACGCAAACAATCCACCAGGTTCAGCTTACCTAAAGACACGCAATCCTAACACCGGATACTATACAAAACCTGACGCCTCGGGTGTTGTTGTTGCTAACATCCTAAACAGGGAGGCAGCAAAGCTTGTGGGTAGTAATCGACCTGCACCTCGCGGTGAAGATGAAGGAGAA
>Ga0115545_1001822_pt1 | contig 10693 bp, 4 predicted proteins | sample COGITO_mtgs_1003_FD_87188 | JGI IMG/M metagenome (GOLD analysis project Ga0115545, IMG submission 87188) | Pelagic marine microbial communities from North Sea - COGITO_mtgs_100330 | ecosystem: Environmental > Aquatic > Marine > Epipelagic | place: Germany:Helgoland, sampling site Kabeltonne...
AGTCAAAGAAGTAGTAACTGAAGTTAAATTATCAAAAGAAGGAGTAGTTGTAATACCATCTGCTGTTGCTGTAAAACTAACAGTCTGAGTTACTGTTTTAATTCTATTCATTACTGTTTGAAGCTTAACAGCATCCATATCAGCAGTCTGTATAATTGTAACAGTCTGGTTTACTATGTTTAACTTAGCACCCAAAGCATCAGCAAAATCTAAAGTTGCGTCATCAATAATTGATACAGCAGTAGAATAGATGTTGTTTTGGTTTAACAAATCTGTTAAATCAGATTGAACAGCGGCTAATGCAGTTGTTAAAGTTGTAATCTCAGCAGTAGTAGAAGCACCATCCAAAGCAGTTTTCAACTCAGCCAATGTAGCTTGAACAGCTTCTAAAGAAGTTTGTAAAGCAGCAATGTCAGTAGCGTTAGTATCAGCAGCAGTACCGTTAGCAGCAATAGCATCAGCTAAAGCAGTTTGAGCAGCAGCTAATTCAGTGCTAATAGCAGAAACCTAAGCAGAAGTTGATGCAGAAGCTAAAGAAGCTTGTAATGCAGCAACAGAAGCTTCTAAACCAGAAACATCAGTTGTTGTAGTTGGGATTGCTGCTACAGCGCTCTGTAATGAAGCTACAGTTCCTTGTAATGCAGTTAATCCAGAAGATAAACTAGAGAAACCTTCGATTTGAGATTTCAATGAAGTTATCTGACTGTTTAGATCATCAAATTGATCATCATAGTTTGTACATGATGATAATACCACCATGGACGAAATTAATAAGTAAGAAAATAGTTTTTTCATGTTTGAAATGTTAAATAAGTAATTAAGTGTTGAATTTAAAGTGAAATTCTTTTGTTCTAAAATTTGATTAGTAATCGTTTTTTGGTTCATAGTCGAAATTTAAAAAGCGTAATAATGCGATTTGAAAACATCTATACGGTGCAAAAGTGTAAAACTAACCAATGGTTGTTTTAACTTTTTCGACGAAAATTACATTACCTATAGACGAACGGTGATAAATCGTCGCCCAAAGAAACAGTAGTTTCGCTGTATAAAAATTTTAAAAATGGCTGTAACGCCTATTAATGTTCAAATGTACATTATTATTTAGATATTTAAAATTTTTAATGCTTAAAATAACGTACAGCACTTGCTCTGATTGATAATAAACTTAATACAGGCATACTATTTCATTAAATAACTTGAGGAACTAGTAAAACCTACTAAAATCTCTACGATTTCTTGATCTATTAGGTGAAAGATCAAAATTCACAAAAATTTCAAATGCATTTGGAGATGCAAATTGGTTTGCTCCTGTTGGAATAGTATAGTTAAATCCTAAGTCAAATGTATCTAACTTGATTCCAGCAAATACTCCAAGCTGAAATAGATTTCCCCCATTGAGTCCAGAAATATGCTCGTTTACACCTACCATAAAGTTTGATAAAGTAAGTTCCTGATATAAATCTAATCTAGTGTTAGGGCCTTGTTTACTAAAATTTTGAAATAAATATAAATAAGAGAAACTAGGTAGTCTTCCTTGCTGATATCTATTTAAGTTTACTTCATATGCGAATTGAGCTCCAATGCGCATATTTAAATTTATCTCTCTTTCAGAAAAATCAGATGATATTTTTGGCTGGTTTAGATGGCTTACGGAAAGACCAAATGACATGTTATAATTATTATGCGCCATAAAAGAAGCTGCAAAATCTAAATATCCAATATTGTCGGTGGCTATTATAGGGTCTGAAGTAATTGTATTTACCTGTCCAGAAAGTATGTTTATCTGATCTAAAAAAATCAAATTACCATAATCAAAATTAAATCCTGAATAACCAACAGTTACTCCTGGATATAAATACCAATCATTCTCTAATTGTAACTTATAAATATAGCTAATACGAACATTAGAAAGACTATAGCCAGAATTGTCTAAACCTGTGTTCATATATTCTAAACCTAATTGAAAATCATAATCTTCAAAAAAAGTAGTGCCATATGCATACTGATGTTCAGAAACACTATTATCCTGAGAGCTTACAAATTCTGAAAGCACTCCTATTTTAGAAGGATCCTTAAAGCCAAAATAACTCGCATTTGCAAAATGAGGAAGATTACTCAAATTATGTATAAACCGATCCTGAGCAAATGATGATTTACTAGCAAGAATAAAGAAGATAAAAAGTAAGTATGTGAATTTTATATCTCTCATTATCTCAAAATTGTTGCCTCGCCATTATAGCTGATTTGTTGATCATCATGGGTGATTGCTGTAAATCTGTACCTAAAATTTTTATAAGGATAAATTTTATTTGTTTTATAGCTTCCATTCCATCCCCAATTTGCCTGTACAGGAAGGTTGTTTATTTGATTACTGAAAATAAGATTTCCCCACATATCAAATATTTCAAGATTAAACGATTTAATCCCAGTATATTTTGGCTCAAAAATATCATTTATACCATCCCTATTGGGTGTAAATGCTGAAGGGAAAATTACAAGATACCCTTTGCCAATTCTAATTTCTTGTTCTACCTCTTTATAGCATCCCAAAATATTGTAAAATCTTAATTTTACAGAAAAAGATCCAGGATTGCCGTATGTGTGTACTATTTCAGTAGTAGCTTCGTTTTCTGGTGTAATTTCTAAAATTGAAGATCCATCTCCAAAATCCCACTCCATTCTAATATATGAATCTGAAGAAGTGTTGCTGAAAGTAACTTTTTCATTTGCACTAATGAGTCCTGTTTGCTCCAAAGAATTAGAAGTATATGAAAAATCTGGATTTCCAACACCTGTAATGATTGGAAGAGAGACACCACAACCAAATTGATTGGAGATAAATAGAGAAGATTCTTCAATAGGTTCGTCAATAGCTATTTCATATGTGTCATCTCCAAGGAAATTACCTGATACTAACTGATTATTGTAATAAAAACTTAATTCGCTAAAACTTTTGTCAAAAAGCTTTATTTGTATTGTTCCAGAATCTCCTATACACAGTGATTTACTTAAAAATGGGCCGCTAATTATTTCTATTGACTCTTGAGGTAAAAGTGTATAAAACTTTGTAACACTTGTTAAACTAGTATTTGAACAAAATTCTGTAGAAGATTCAACTGTCAGTCGATATCTACCCTCTGATAAATTATTTACAGCTAACAGATTAGTTCCAATAGTTTCATAAGTGGGAGAAGGATTGTTTGATGAATCAACAATTTCTTTTTCCCATGTTATTTTGTAAGGAGCTTTACCTCCTAAAATATTAATAGAAATTGAACCCTCATTATTACTTTCTCCACATCCTAAAGGAATGATGGATTCAGTAATACTTATTGGAGTTTCATTATAAGAAAAATTAAATATGTATGGTGATGAAACACATCCTGATGCATCTTGAATTACTAATTCATATGTCCCCTCAACTACATTTATTGGACTAGTAGTTAAAGCTTGAAAATTATCTGGTCCCTTCCAGGAGTAAATATAGGTTTGGTTTCCATCTTTGTCTACAAAAGGATCTCCCCCACTCACAAGTAATGGACTAGGAAAGGTTTCTGTGTTTTCACAAACATCTAGAATAATATTGGTGTTACCCGAATATGTAATTTGATCATAAGCTTCAATATTAAAATCAATGAATTTTTCACACCCAAGCTTGAAAGTATCTTCAAAAGGAATTTGGTCAACTATCTTTAATAGATAGTTGCCTGATGATAAATTTGAAATAACATGAACATTATCGATAATATCAAAATCAAAAGGATTTGAAGGTGAGTTATTTGTCGAAATTTCAGTGCCGTTCAAAAAATATTTTACAGAATTTGATGATTCTACCTTAAAACTAAACTTGCCTTTTTCATTATCACATGTTGGGTTTGTAATGCTAGTATTTGAAACTATCAGATTAGATTTTTCAATTGAAAAAATTTTTGATACTTCATTACAACCCGATGTGTTCGAATCTTGAACTTCAACCCTGTATTCACCATGGCCTAAACCTGTTAGGTTTAATTTTCCTTGACTCCCAGCTATAGGAACCCAACCATAAACTTCGTTATTTGAGTTATCAACCTGTTGAGAATTAGAATTTTCTATCTTTTCCCATTTTTCCCAATTGATTATGTATGGTGAAATTACATTTGAAGATATAAAAAGTGAAATACTTGAATTTTTATTTTGATCATCTACACACTGCTCACTGTTTACAACACCTTCTATTGTGAAAATTGATGCTGTATCCGGCATATTAACATTTATAGTTTCACTACATTGATTCTTATCAACAACTGTCACTGTATAATTACCTGGTTGTAAAATATCATTTATCGTAGGTGTAGTTGATGTGGAATTATAATTTTCAGGGCCACTCCATGAATAAAAGTATGGTGGAGTACCGCCGGTAACAGATACTGATAAGCTACCTGGTGTATTACAGCCTATTGGCACAACTTGATTCTGCTGAAAATGGGAAATACTAATTGGATTAGGCATTGATATTGAGACAGACAACTCTTCAACAGAACAAGAATTACTATCAGTAATGGTAATACTGTGACCACCTGGCTTTATATTTTGAATTGTAAACGTAGTTTGTGATGATCCGGCTTGACCAAATGATACTGATTCTTGATTATCAATACTATAAAAATATGGAGCTGAACCACCAATAACTCTTATTATTGCAGAACCACCCTCTGGCCCATAACACAATGGATTATTAATGGATTCTAAAACAACATCGAAAAGACCCGTAGTAACACTAACTACATTGATTGTAGTGACATCAGAAAAAACAGAACAATTTCCATTAGAGCCAGAAAAAATTAGTTCACGTTTAAAATAATAGGTGCCAACCTCACTTAAACTAGGGATATGTGATTCACCCAAGCTTCCATCTATTTTAGTGAAATTATTGTTATCGGTTGAAGAATACCATTGATAGGAAATATTCTCATTAATTGAAGATCCAGATACATTTATAGCAGAAGGAGTTTTCCCAATACAAATATCTTGTGATGATGAAATAATTCCACCATTTAATTCAATTACAGAAACTTTTATGGGTGTTGAAATAGCAGAACAACTGACTCCATTGTTTGTAACAGTGGTAATTCTTCTAAAAAAAGTAGTCCCTGGAACACTAGTGTCAGGAGTAAATTCAGCTTCGCTTTTATTTCTACCCTCTCCAGATGCATTTACAAATGTTTCTGGATTATTAAATTGCGAAAACTGCCATTGATATGTGATTTCTCCACCAAAATTTGTTGCTCCATTAACTGATAATGGAACAGCTGAAGTATCATTTAAACACAATTCTTGATTTCCTTCGCCTTCGCCCCCTAAAACTTCCCCAAATACTTGAACTGTAATTATATTTGATTTTTTTGGCACATCACAAGTGGAACTTGTTGCTACTCTTCTGTAGTAAATTGTCTGCGTCAAAGCCCCTGGTGCATATGTAGTAGAGTTGTTTTCAAAAGCTTGCCAAGTAACTTGATCATCTGTTGATCTTTCCCAAGTATATGAAACATTCTCACCCATTGCATAAGCATCAACTATACTTGTAAAGCTCTCTGGGGTCTCTCCATAACAAATACTTTGACTGCCATTTATCTCTCCTGGAGTTAAATCAATTACTGTTATACTAATTGAATTTGTATATGCAGAACACGACACCCCATTTTTAGATATTGTTGTTTTTCTTCTATAATACTTTACTCCGGAGGTTTGACTGGTAGGAGTAAATGAAACACCTGTTTGCCCTTCTATTAAGGAGAAATTTATATTATCCTCTGAAACCTCCCATTGAAATGATGCAAAATCTAAGGAAATATTGGAGACAGTGATTGGTGCCAAAGGAGAGTTGAGACAAACTTGTTGACTTTCTGAAATTTCACCAATATCACTATTAAGTGGCATTTCATCTGAAGTAATTGAAAATATTGAATAATCATTTTCAATTCCCAAAATAGGATTACTCGATGCATTATATGTCAATTCACCTGTTGCGCCAGAAGTGTTAGTTGATACAAATAATCCGCTAATTGTAAACTTATCTAAACTATCTGAACTTAAAACATCAAAGGATATTTGAACCGTTTGAGAATCTATCAATGTTGCTTTAAGATTAGAAATATCATCCCCAAAGTCAGTGGCGACAGGATCACCAGATAATGAAAAAGGGACAGGTAAAGATAATGTGAAGTTATTACTTGTGCCAATCACAAAATCTGTCACATTGTTTTCCTCAAAAACTATTGTCTGTAGTGAAATCTCTGAGGACGGCAAACTACAATATGATATAGAAATATCAGGAGTCGAAGGAGGTGTGATTTGTGCAAATGAAGCTGCTAAGCCAATAAAGAAAAAGACTAAACAAACCCTAAGTAATTGTGGATATATTTTCATGTGTTGTTTGGAAACTGAAAAGTCACCAATAATTCTAAATTTATTTTCAAAATTAGACCTTATTTAATCGACTAACAAAGATTTTATATGTTATTGCAATATTAATTCTTGGCTGCTTTTTACTTTTCCAGCACTTAAAACCACTTTATAAGTTCCTTTTGGCAAATAAGTATTGCCGTCTGCAGCAGTACTCAGCTTAATCTTATTTTTCTTTAAAAAGGCTGTTTTTCCTAATTTAGAAAAATTCATATGAAAAGGCGCACTGTTAAAACCAGCGTCTGCTTGGAGCGTCATAGCATTCACTTCTATGCCATTGGCGTCTTGAACAGAAACGGAGACTTCCCCAGCCTGGGCTACTAAAAAGTCTATGCTTATTTCTGGCGTATAGGGATCTGAGAAACCTCTGGCCATACCCCATCTAGGAGACACGCGCTGTTTGTCCAGCGCAAAAAGTTGCACCGCTGGAGTCTTTCCAGCCGCCATTTGTGTAGCCAAGGGTCCTAAAGCCGCAATGTCTGCTTTAAAAATAGAACGGCCATGGGTCCCTGCCAGGAGGTGTTTATCCCTGGCTTGTACTACTACATCGTGTACCGCAACAGCAGGTAAATTCGAAGAAAAAGAATGCCATGTAGCCCCCAAATCTAAGGTCACATAGAGGCCATTGTCTGTTCCTGCGTATAAAATATGATCATGGTTGGGGTCTTCCGTCACGGAATTTACGGCGCCAAGTGGTAGGTTAGAAGCTATGTTTTTCCAGGCATCGCCCCCATTTTCTGACAAGAAAATGTAAGGGGTAAAATGATCGTTTCTATACCCATTTAAAGCGGCCACCACACGGTCTTTTTTATGGACCGACGCCTCCAAACTACTCACCCATAAATCTTCAGGCAATCCGTTAGAAATTTTTGTCCAAGAGGCGCCACCGTCTGTGGTGCGGTGCAAGAGACCGTCATCCGAACCGGTGTATAATAAGTCAAAATCAAAGGCCGACGCCCCAATGACCGTTAGCGTACCAAAGGCCACATTCCCCTTCTTGCCCCCCTGAGTAAGGTCTCCAGAAATGGTCTCCCAACTGGTCCCCTGATCCATAGATCGGTGCAGGCGATTAGAGCCTAAATACAGTACGTCTTGGTTGTGAGAAGACAATAAAATAGGGGTTTGCCAATTAAAACGAAAGGGCGCGTCTCCCAATTCGTGTTTGGGCTGAATATAGGTTTGTTTCCCACTACTGAGGTTCAATCTAAAGTAGTTTCCAAACTGGAATCCGGTGTAGACAATGTCTGAATTTCTGTTATCTATCTGCACCTGCATGCCGTCTCCGCCCATAATAGATTCCCAAGGGTTTTGCCCCGTAGCATGCCAGCGGGTGTTTAATGGTGCGTTGTTTACCGCCTTCCAAACCCCGTTGTCTTGCAAGCCACCATAGACATTATAAGGGGTTTCGTTGTCTGTGTTTATATAGTAAAACTGCCCTACAGTAGGCGTATTATTCTTGATCCAATAGGCCCCACTGTCGTAGGTGATATTAATCCCACCGTCGTTCCCATTGATCATATGGTTTTGATCTGCGGGGTTTATCCATACATGGTGGTGGTCTGAGTGAACATTGTCTCCCCCTATATTTTTAAAAGTTTTCCCGCCGTTGGCTGATGCCAATAAAGGGACTCCTGAAAGTACTATATAGTCTTTATTCTGCGCTGCCACCGATATTTGTGCAAAATAGTAACCGTAGCTGAAAAACAAGCCTTCAATAGGCTGCTCGTTTTGTTTGGTCCAAGTGCTCCCACCGTTGCTGCTGAGGTACACCTCAGCACCGGTCACGGGTGTGTTAAATAAAAGCGCGTTGGCGTCTTCCAAATAGGTGGCCAAATCTGCGGGCTTCACCGTACCCGCCTGCACCAATTGCTTCACATTCTGGGCGCGGTATTTTTCTTGAAATCCATTGGATTTTAAATATTGGTTTAATTTGCCGTCGGAAAGCTTCATAAAGGCTTTGGCGTCCATGGCTTTAAAATCTTCTTTGGTAAGCGCCTCAGATTTTCTGGCATTGGAATCTTTTTCTGTCTCGATTCTAAACTGGCTGTCGTGCACGGCGTAAACAGTGTTAGCGTCGTAAACAGCCAAGCCAATACGGCCTACTCCAGCGCCTGTTGGAAAGCCACTATCCTGGGTTGAGATTAGGGTCCATGTACTTCCTGCGTCGGTACTTTTATAGAGGGCAGAGCCTGTCCCTGAACCCTCAAAATGCCAGGCCTTACGGTCTTTTTCCCAGCTGGCCGCATAAAGGGTATTAAAGTCTTCTGGTGCTGCCGCCACTTCTATAATTCCGGCATTGTCTGATACGTGTAATGTTTTGGTCCAGCTATTACCACCATCTGTGGTCTTGTACAGACCCCTGTTTTCATTAGGGGTATATAAATGTCCTAAAACCCCTACCACTACTTCTTGTGGATCATTAGGATTAATCAAGATACGGCCAATGTGGTGGCTGTCTTCCAGACCCATATGCTGCCATGTCTTACCCTGATCTGTAGATTTCAGGAGTCCTATTCCGGCATAGGAGGAACGAGAAGAATTGTTTTCTCCGGTCCCTACCCAAATAGTGCCAGAAGCCCAATCTACCGCAATATCTCCCACATTCTGTGTGGGCGCGTTGTCCATTAAAGGGCTAAAAGAAGTCCCATTATTATTGGTATACCAAAGGCCTCCTGAGGCATAGCCCACATAAAACTCAGACGGTTTGTCTGGGTTCACGGCCACGTCTACCACACGGCCGCTCATTACAGTAGGGCCTATTTGAGTAAAGGGAATATTTTTAACCAGCGAGCGGGCCTTCATGGCGGCCTGTTGCTGTAAACTGGCCTGCATCTCAGCGCCAGTAGTAGGGCTTATATCCTGAGCAATTCCGCTCCATCCAGCGGCTAAAAGGGCAACAAAAAGTAGTTTTTTCATGGGGTTGAGGTTATTTTTCACCCCCTAAGATAAGTACTTTTTGCCAATAAAATGCTGGGCTAGGCCTCCCCGTTCATCAGGGCCTCTATTTCCGCTATTTCAATAGGAATATGAGCCATGAGATTGAGCGGTTCTCCTTGTTCTTGAATCACTACATTGTCTTCTAAGCGAATGCCCATACCTTCTTCAGGAATATAAATTCCGGGTTCTACGGTAAAGACCATCCCCGCTTTCATAGGAGTTTTGAGTGCGCCGTAGTCATGGGTGTCTAGACCAATGTGGTGGCTGGTGCCGTGCATGAAGTATTTTTTGTAGGCGGGTTTCTGGGGATCTTGGTTTTTAACATCGGCCGGGGCTAAAAGACCCAGGCCTAGTAATTCTTCCGTCATAATCTCCCCTACTGCTTGGTGGTATTCTGCCCATAACGTTCCGGGTACTAGAAGTTTGGTAGCGGCATTTTTAACGCGCAAAATCGCATTGTACACCGCTGCCTGACGCTCGGTAAAACGGCCATTGACCGGAAAAGTTCTGGTGAGATCTGAGCGGTAATTGGCGTATTCTGCCGCCACATCCATCAGGATTAGGTCTCCGTCCTTACATTGTTGGTTGTTTTCTATATAATGTAACACATTGGCATTGGTACCAGAGGCAATAATAGGGGTGTAAGCAAAGCCTTTGGAGCGGTTGCGAACGAATTCATGTAATAATTCTGCTTCTATTTCATATTCCCAAACGCCCGGTTTTATAAACCCTAAAATTCTGCGAATGCCTTTACCTGTAATGTTACAAGCAGTCTGCATTTGGGCAATTTCCTCTGGTTCTTTAACTCCTCTGATCTCTTGTGAAATAGGCTGGCTTTTTTGCCATTGGTGGGCGGGAAACTGCGCCTTGCATTTGGCTATAAAACGATCTTCACGGGTCTGGGTTTCTACTGCCTGACGGTAGTGCTCATTGGTGTTAAAATAGATGGTGTGGGCCTCTGTCATAAGGTCAAAAAAGACCTTGTCAAATTCCGACAACCACATGATGGTCTGTATCCCTGAAATAGCAGTGGCTTTCTCTTTGGTGTACTTGGCGCCTTCCCAAACGGCAATGTGCTCATTGGTCTCCCGAACAAAAAGAATCTCTTTGTGGGCCGGATTCAGTGCGTCTGGAAAGAGCAATAAGATGGTTTCTTCCTGATCTGCCCCAGACAAATACAAGATATCTGAATGCTGTGCAAAGGGCAGAGTGCTGTCTGCAGACACCGGATAAATATCGTTAGAATTAAAGACCGCCAGACTCCCTGGAATCATTTGAGCGGTAAACTTTTGGCGATTTTTTATAAAAAGGG
>Ga0115545_1001828_pt1 | contig 10662 bp, 10 predicted proteins | sample COGITO_mtgs_1003_FD_87188 | JGI IMG/M metagenome (GOLD analysis project Ga0115545, IMG submission 87188) | Pelagic marine microbial communities from North Sea - COGITO_mtgs_100330 | ecosystem: Environmental > Aquatic > Marine > Epipelagic | place: Germany:Helgoland, sampling site Kabeltonne...
GCTTCTTCTTGTGAGGCAAACCCAGCGAGACTAGGATCTCTTAGTCTTACCCCGATTAACTTTGCCATCTCCATAACTAGCTCCGTTAAGTAATGAGGAGGCAACATAAAGTTAAGACTGTTTGAAGGGCTAAACATAGGCTGGCCCGCTATTGGAACTTCAATATATGCAGGAGAAGAATCAATAAACTCGCTATCTACATTAATAGAACCAGGTCGTCTGTAATATGTCAGTCTAATATCAGTTATAGAGGTTGGGAAAACTTCAATATCCTGAGCAATTAAAGCAACAGGGAAGCTTTCTGTGGGCGTAGAGAGGTTGCTAGTAAGGATTCTATCTATTTCTTCTACGTCGTAAACAAGCTCAACGGGTCTCCTTTCGTGTCTTTTAATAGTAACTGAAGCATCACTAGTATCGTCAGGAAATTCATCTATTTGTATGTCCGATCTATCTTGATCAGAATAAGATATAGAGATAATTTTAGAAAGGTTGTCTGGCTTAAAAAATACATTACTCCCCGAACTGGTATTGTTGATTAAAAAATCATTAACAACAAAGTAAGAAAGGTCTTCTTTAACTTGCTTGCGTACAGATTTATCTCTGCCTGGGTCAAAGTTTTGGCGTTGGATTTGTTTAGCCTTAACAAGCTCTTGAAATAACTCGTTATAGATGTTAATCTGAGCTACATTAGTAAAATTATTAAACACAGCAGGAGTAATAAAGCCTTTCTGGTCTTTATTAGCAAGATCTTTTAATGTGTTATATACTTGTAGTACGCTAACCATATCACAAATATACGAAAAAGAAAAGCCGCCCGATTAAGGCGGCTCTCTTGTCAAGTTAGAATATATTTACCCTAATCTATCTAACCTATCTTCTAAAGTTGATAACACAGATGCCCCTTTTTCAGTGAGGCAAAACCTTACCATAACATCCATAGAGTCTTGTCCTACTGGGACTGAGACAATAAGTCTATTTGAGTCAAACCAGTAACAACCGTTTTCGTTAACGTTTATAATCTGGTAGTCCTTAGCTTGTTGTACAGTAGATCTTGTCTGAACCTGCGGAGAATCAAAGGCTTGAATAAACTCTTCTGTCTTCTTTTTAGCAATATTTAGCAAGTTGTATCTAATCTCCGTTACAGGAGTGTTGATATTCACCCCAAAGTATAACGCAATAGGGAGGAGCTCGTTGATTTCCTTGTCTCTTACCATACCGATAGCATCTGTAAGAAGGAATTCTTTCTTCAATTCTATCTCTGCGTCTTGCTTTTTATCTATCTGTTTAAAGATCTTCCCTCCATTTTTAATGTTCATAGGGTGCAGATCTAAGAACTGACGTAAATTAGGCTTGTCTTTAGGTGCAAATAGCTTACCCTCTCTAAAAGCCACTGTTTCTTTACGAGCGTTATCTCCTTGTTCATCCGCCCATATAGAGGGCTCATTTGGGCAATAGCGCATTTCACGTACAGTATCTTTCTCCGCATCGTACACAGTAATACCTTTTTGAGGAAGCATATATACTATCCCAGCGTTTTTCGGAATTTCATATTCCGCATGTTGAAGGATTTGTTCTTTACGCTTAATAGAGCGCTGCTTCTTTACAGGGGCTGCGGGAGTAAACGTTGGCTCTGTAGAAGCCTTTTTTGTTTGAGCTTTAGGGCGCTCAGGAGCCGTTTTGACTTTGTCGGTCATGATATATTATATTTAATTATAAATTTGGTTTGTACAACTCGTACAAATCTTTTGCTAGTTGCGATGCATTACCGTCCCCTATGTCTCTTTTTATAACGCCAAACCTCGCTAGAGTACCAGCAAAGCTAGATGTGATATTCTCGTCAGATGACCCAAGTTGTTCTAAAAGAAGGTTTCCGTCAGTTCTACTTGAAGACCCTGCTGTTACCTTAGAAGTAATAGGGGTGGTAGTTTTCTCGTATATGCCTTTACTTTTTTCAGTGGGTTTAGATTTAATTTTAGTTACAACTTTACTTGTGCTTTTCTCCGTAAAGGCGGGGACAAAAGCTACAATTTCACCTTCGTGATTGTGTAAATATACGTTAAAATCCTTATCCCTTCTGATGACGAATGTATAGCAGAATTGTCTCGAACCAATCTCTGTCGTCCTAGATTTATCAGGGAAGGCATATCTTACACTTCCGTTCTCATCCGTGTTTGTATCTACCTCAAAAGGCTTACCCGATAACCCGTCGTGCCTCATAGTAAACAAACTGTTATAACCTTCGCTAGAAAACCCTAAAGTTTCTCCGTCGTCATCTCCAAATAAAACCCCAAAAGAGTTTGTCCCTACACCAGGGTCACCTATAGCAAAGTATATAGTGTAATCGTCCTCTATAGTTACTGATGGTATATTTAAAAAAGCATTTGCTGCAAACTGAGCACAAGTTTTACTTAGCCCTGTAGCTAAAGCCGTGGCTTCGGTTTGTACCGTTACCGTTCCAGTATGGTTAGCTAAATTATAAGCTGAAGACCCCGTACCTGAATTTCTCCATAAAGTTAAAGTACTATCGTCAGATCCTGTAAGTAGCTCATGGTTGTAATCTAAGAAAGGCTTATTATCTCTGCTCCCAAAATTAATCCCCCCAATAACATTTCTAAATCTATTTGCAGCATCCCCCGTACTAATTTTTTGAGAAATCCTTTCTGTAGGTTGAGACTTAATTTTAGCCTTTATATCGGTAACATTTGAAATAACAACGTCATCAAACGCCGCTCTTTCTTCTACAGCATCAAACTTCATTATAGTTTTTCCGTCAGATCTAGATGCAAATAGAATAATCTTCTCTATAAGTTTTAACTCTGAACCTTCTTTACAAGATATAGAAACGTTTGTTTTTTCTATAGAGTCCCCAATAAATAACTCGCTAGTCTCATACATCCCCGCAGCGTTAAAAGTCAAAGTCACCGAGCCTCTACCAGCGGTTATAAAAGCAATTTGATTCGCAGGAATACCTAATATTGGTATATCTGTACCGCCTTCAGAAAACCTTTTGTCAGATCCTATTGGATCCGTTCTACGGAATAAGAAAAACTTGTTAGATACCATAATACAAATATACTAATTAATCAACGCTGTTAATTTTTCCTATACTAGCTGTAGCTACAGAAGTTACCTTGCCTATACTCGCTGCTGCAAGTCCGTTTACATCGTGAGTATATCCTGAAGCCGACTCTGTATAATCTAAAGTTATTGTTACGTCAAAATCTATAGTAATGTCAGCCACTCCTGTGGTAGCTGAGTTAGCGTAATCATTGTCATGATCTACTATAGCTAAAGTAAAGTGATCGTTATTTTTTATATCAGCTAAAGCTGCAGCTGTTAGAGTGTATTCATTGTTACCTGTTGACCATGTAGTAAGTTCGTCAGAATACGCTGTGCTGTAATCCAAAGAGCTAAAATGATCCGATGTAGCTAGTGCTGTTCCACCATCACCGCCAAAAGCGGTGCTTTTTATCATTATAGTGTCGTTAGGATCAGCATCAGCCACAACACCTCCGTTAATGTCAATATGTGCAGCCGTTACTGTTCCTGTTATTCCACTTGTATCAAAATGTAGAAAAACTCTTTTAAAACGTTTAGTCCTACCTGTAGCAAAGTATTGAACATCAGCTTCACCCGTGATACCATCTGTGACAGATAACGCTGCGTTTGTCCTAGCTGTATTAAAGTTTCCGTTGGCTATACCTGTTCCAAGACCCTGCCTATTTACATTTATTGTAGCCACTATGCTGTTACTTCTACAAACGTACTGTCTGGGTTAAACCAAATTTGACCATTGCTGGCGTTTAAACAATATCCTATCACTCTTACTATGTCGTTATTGCCAGACGGGGCAGTTGCAGTTGCAAGCCCAGCCACTGTAGAAAGAAACAAAACATCTCCTACAGCGCCAGGATCGTGGTCTAAAGTAACCATACCCCTTAGAAGCATTCCGTTAGTGTCTGAAGCGGCCCCTAAAGCTACTCCAAGCAAGCCGTCAGAAGTAGCAACCGCATCAGCATCAGCCGTCTCCCACGTACCATCAGATTTATAATGATATATTCTCCCTACGTTCATAGATGTTGTCCCCCCAAAATAAACTACATCCCCTATAGCATTACCGTCTGTACCGCTTGATATAGGAAATTTTCTTCGGTCTATTTGCTTAATGCCAGTAAATGTCTGATCAGTAGTTAAGTGCGCTGTATCAGCGTCTAAATTTGCGCTGGCTATAGCGGTACCCTCCCATACTCCAGAACTAATAGTACCTACTCCAGTTATATTAGATTGATTTGCTACAGCCACTAGTCCTGCATTGGTTATAGCAGCGGTACTACCCATTGTAAGAGTCCCTGCTATTGTAGTTACTGACGCCGCCCCATTAGCTATAGTAACGTCCACCTCTGATGCCGTCCCTTTATCGCCAGACATGGTAATCCCGTTTCTTTCTGTACCGTCATTTGCTACCAGTATTTGAATCTTACCAGCTTCGTCTCCATGATCCGCTTCGACTATGGATCCTACAATGCTGCCGTATTGTTCAGCAGCCCCTGCTGCGTCTTCTCCGCCAAAAAGAATACTCCCAATAGTGTCATTATCGGCAGGAGAGTCATCAGCTCGCAACTTACTAAAAGCAAAGTAGCTTGCAAAAGCATTGCTACTAGTGCTTTTAAGTGTAACAAATGGAGATAACAAACTAGAGCTTTCTATGGTTAGGGTATCTGCATCCATAGTTATGTCATTACCAGCAGCCTCTAACGCTATGTCCCCAAGAGCATCTAATGTTATATTTCCGTCAGCAGCTATTTCAAAATGCCCAAGATCTCCAGCAGTATCCACTGTGGTAAGCGTCGTTGCCCCATTAGCTCCAGCAACAATACTGAACGTGTCGTCAGTGTCTCCTGTTATTGTTATAGTCTTGCCATTTAGATTAATGTCATCGACATCTAAAGCGGTAAGGGTTCCAAGTGAGGTTATGTTTGTTTGTGCTGCGGTCGTTAGAGTCCCAGCTAATGAAGTGGCCGTCAACAAACCGCTACTTGAATTAAACGTTAAGTTACTCCCTGATTTAGGCTCTAAGTTTCCTGTAGCCGCGGTAGAGAACAGAGGGAAACACGAGGTATCGGTAGACTCATCGGCTACCGTAACGGATGTAGCTATGGAGGCAGTCCCCGTTACATCTCCTGTTACATCTCCTGTCAAATCACCTGTAATAGTCCCTGCTACATCTAGATCTTCAGCAACCTGCACATCTTCGTGACCTGAAGTAGTTACATCGCTAAGGATTACGGGTGATACAAAAGCGTTTACATGCTGAAAATCTGTTCCCCCTGTTGTAGCATCAGTAGCTATATTCCTGTCAGCCAGAGTTATAACAGCGTTCTCACCAAAATTAACTTCATCTACAAATTGCGTAAAGAAATCCTTTATAAACCCCGACGTTATACTAACCGTAACTCTGGTGCTTGTAGCATCTTTTGGTCCCCTAAAATAAATATAAAAATGAGTTGCCACAGCACATTCCAACCCACGTAGATACTTAACAGGAAAGTATTGAGCTGTATTGTACTCCCCGCTTGTCGTATCTGGGTTTACATATATAAACTTTTCGTCTGGAGATAGTGCCATACTATACTGTTATTGCGTTTGTTACAGCAGTTATATCGTCGTGAAAAAACAGAGAGTTTATCTCATCTGCAATCACTATCATCGCATCCTCCCCGAACGTTATCTCCTCGCTAATAGATCTCATAATCTCTTGACCGCTATGTGCTGTTATAGTTAAAGCTATAGCTGTAGTGGCCCCTAAATGTCCGTTAACATCCTCGAAAGACATAGTTAAGGAGTCTCCGTCAGCATCTATAGCCATATCCACAAGGTTGTCTGCAAGAAGCAGTGCAGCATCGGAGGTGCTGTTAGCAAAGAATAAGAATTTCTTCATATAGCAAATATACGACAAAGAAAAAGGCCCCGAAGGGCCTTTCTCGTAGTAGTATAAGATTATCTGTTAAGCTAGACGAATTAAATCGTAAGCTTCAGATCCTGAAGCCACACCCGTAAATTGAAGGCGGAACATGCCACTTCCAACGCTAAATGCGTCATGAGTAGTCGCTGAGTTCTCAACATCCATAAAACCAATTAAGGTTGCTCCTGTAGCTGTGACAACGGTAATTGTCTCATCCACTCCAGCAGTACCTAGGTTTATAATGTGAAAGTCAATACAGTCACCAATTTTAGCCCCAGAGGTTCCAGCTACAGCTAGCGTTGCTAGCGGAAGTGTAAAGTCTCTAGCAGCTGTAGGATCCATACGGATAATTCCGTTGTGAACATCAGCAATAGTAATTGTGTAGGCTCCAGCTGTTTTAGCAGCTGCAGCTAAAGGGCGATTCTCAAGATGCTTGTCAAGTCTCCCTACTTCTAGTTTATTTAAAACTAATTCATTCATATTTTCTAATTTTTGTTTTTTGTTTTTAAAAAGTTAAGTGTAAAGAGGGCCGAAGCCCAATTTACGTATTAGTTATTATTCAAATACTCTGAATATAAAAGACACCTCAAAATCTCCGTTAGTGCTAACGGCGGTAGAAGTTGTGAATTGAAAATTTACAGCAGTATCTACAGTAACTAACTTAGAAGCAGTTTCAGATGTAGTGTCTCCAGTAGCCAAACCTTGGCCAGCCCAAGTAGTATCCGCTGTGCCTGCAGTTAAGTCATACAGTACATTAACAGGAAGAGTAGTTCCAGCATCCAATAAATTGTCATCGTTTGTATCGTTAACAATAATGTTATCAAAAGGAGCAGATGTTTCGGTACCAACTTCGATACCTATATCACCTTCTGCAATAACTGGAGCTTTTAACACTCTAACATATATTTTTTCAATAATACTATTTGCTGGTTGCATCAAACCGAATTGAGGTCCTGCTGCTGAGCTAACTAAAGCATCACGAACAATACACCTTTTAGATACGATCTGAGGTCCAGGATATGTTTTATTTATAGCCATAATTTTTAAGTTTTAATAGTTAATAAAAACAACGATTATCCCTTAATCATTACGTGCTGATTCGCTGCGCGTGTACATAAAGCGATCTCAGAGCGGTAGTGGAAGACAGCGTTGTCTGTTCCTACATCTCCGTTGTTAGTATGACCTAAGATGCTACCAGTTACCCAGTGCTCCATCTCACGGTTGTACCCGTTAGCTTCTTTGTAGTACATAGCTAAAGCTGGTGCCTTCATTCCGCTACGTGCGTCTGTAACCTGCGATAAAGGAATCATAGCTCCCTGTACGTAGTTAGATGCACCTAGAAGAGTTGGATCGTTCAATAGCTTCCAATCGTGCTTATGGAATGTATACCCTCCACGAGTAAAGGACTTAAATCCAAGCTTTACAGCCATATCAGCCGAGTTGTTAAATGCCCCGAACTGTCCTGGTAAACCAGCAGTAACTGAAGTTGCAATACCCGATGCTAACATATCGTCGATAGCTAGGTCTTGCTTTCTGTTCACGTACATAGCGTACTCAGAAGGTGCGCCTTGCTTATCAAGCTCCATAATGATATCATCAAACTCAGAGAATGAGTCAAGTGGGTTAGCGTTTGCGTTAGATACTTGGATTCCACGATCCTCGATAGCTGCGAAGTAACCTTCAGAGCCAGCAAGAGCGCCGCCATCAAGAGTAACACCGCCTCCATCAAATTTCTCACCTAGAAGCATCATCATTTCACGACGATCCTCAAAACGAGCGCGAGCCTCTTGCTCACCTTTCATAAACCAGCGGTACTCTCCGCCACCTACATTTACCCAACCGATATTTGTAGCCTGTGATCCGTTAACCTCGTAACGATCTTTTACAATCATGAATGGGTTAGACTTTCTCACTGCGTTAAAATCGTCGAATGCTGTAGGTTGGTTAGTTCCTTGAGCATACATGTTACCAAGCTTAATCCACTCTCCACCTACTGCGTCGTAGTCAGAGCTTGTTGCAGCGCTTCCGTCAAGCTTAGCTAAAACTACGTTTGCAGCAACTCCTGATCCAAATCCACCAGACTTTACAATAAAGCGAGTCCCCGTAGAGCTGTCCATAACGACATCATTTGCCTGTACATTTGAAGTAAACTCATCTGCAGCTCCGTTAGTTACTGTAAGATCAGCTCCATTATCTGTAATGTTAGCTACTTCATACGTAAACGACTTATGACGACGACCTGCCTCCCACCAGTCTACCTGGTCTGAAGATCCGCCGCTGTTAATTGCCCCTGTTAGTTTAAGAAATCCAGTGATACCTTGATCGCCGTAAGTCTCAACGAGGTTAGGCATAACCTCATCTTTTGTTGTTTTAATAAGAGAATCTACAGTTGTGTATGCTTCAGGTGTGATTCTGAAGGTACCTGCAGCTCCGTCAATATTAGGGATATCTGTACCCCTAGTTGATCCTAATGTTGCCATTGTTTCTTAGTTTTTGTTATTTTAAATGTTAAATGTCATCTTATTGGAGTTAGCCCCCATGATGTTCTTTACTTGCTCTGCTAATGAATTATTGTTGTTTTGAGCAGAGTTTTGAGAAGGTGTATTAGTAGAGACGTTAGCCGCCTTATCTACTAGCCCTCTCTGCCCATCTCCCATACCTTGACGATACGCCGAAGCGACGATGTTGTCGATATTATCGATGAGCGTTTGATGAGAATTAAAGGTATCGTAATCCCAATTTCCATTAGAGTCAACATACCTGTCTAAATAGTTCTCAGCATTCTGGTGGTTGGCGACTAGAGTCTTTCTGTAGTTTTCACCTACACCAAAATTAAAATTCTTACCATTCCCTAAATCAAACTCTAAGCCTTCGAAACTAGATGTTTCTCTTTGCATATTTTGAGCCCAATCTTCAGTAAAGTAAGATTCTTCTTGTTCAGATGTTCTCTGTTGCACAGGAGCTGCGTAAGTATTGCGTATCTCTTCAATATTCTTACGTGCATCTGTACCATCGATCTTTAGCTGTAAAGCCGAGACCTTGATTTCATCTTCACTAAACTCATCAGGATTCATCTTATACTTCGCGCCGATAAGAGTATTGATCTCATTGAAGTTTAGGTCTGGGTAATCTTGTGAGTACTTAATCCTCACTGCCGTCAAATCATCCATTTCGGATGGGTTTAACGACTGATACTTAAACCAATCTTCAGGAGCGCGACCTGTATTTTGTACAAATTCCGCGATCTTTTGGACCCTATCATCTATAGCGCTCTGTGGTTGACTAAATTCGTCAAATGATTTAACCTCGCGTCCAAGCCTTTCGCTTACGTAGTTAAACACCGCCGATTCTATGTCGTCGTCAGAATACTGCTGAGTTGTATTATCATTATCCGTTGACGCCTGTTGTTCGATATTATCGTCAGTCGTCGCTTGATATTGAAATTCTTCTTCTTGTACAGGTTCGTTAGTCTGTTCCTGTACTGGCTCTACCTGAGGTGGAGCTTCCTGCTCTGTTTGTTCCTGAACGGGTTCAGAAACAGGTTGAGACTCCTGTTGTGGAGCCTCTTGAGTAGGTTGTGCGTCTGCTTGCATTGATGCAGCAAGCTGTTCGGGAGTATCAAAGATCTCCGCTTTTTCAAATTGTTCGTCCATTATATTAAATTAGTTTATTATTATAGATTCTCCCTTTGTGGGTGAAATTTCAAGCTTGGGTAGCAAGGTAGGTAGCAAAGGCAAGCTAAAGCACTAGAGCCAGCCGTTACTTCATAAGCTTCAACAAATAGCTCCATCCCAGCACCAACATCTGCAACCACATCATCTTGACCAGCCCAATTATTTGCCTCAATACTAGCAATACCAGCATCATCAAGAGCTACGATTTTATAAGTAGGGGGGAATGGTAACAAAGTTACTGTTCCATATACAGAGTCACTATCATTAGCATCAGATATGCCATCTTTAATATCCCCTAAAAACCCTTCATATTCAATTCTTTCAAGATGAAGACTAGACTCAGAAGCATCAAAACTTTTTACTTTATATAGCCCATTATTACTCAAACCATCGCTATCTGTGTGTCCTTCAATTAACACTAAAGATCCTTTAATAATTTCCGAATCAGCCATATCTTTTACATCTTCAGTCTCTCCTGTAGGATATACAATTTTAGCTGCGGTATCAATAAATACTTCAAGATCTTCATCGCCATCAGTATATACATACCCATGTGAAGCTGCAGAATCCACAGCTACAGATCCACCGTCAAATCCTAACCCAGCAAAAAATTTTTGACTACCAGTAAGCCCAACTACATAGCCCTGTCCTCCTGTAGCCTTATTATAAATATTTGGAGAGGCCATGCTTTGACCTGGTACTTTATTAAAAAATCCTTTTGAATTTGCCATGTCTTTATCTTATTATGTTCCACCGTATGGTGCAGCTGAGTTATCGTTTCCGAATACCCCGTACTCGATTAATGTGTCTATTACAGTCCCATACACTTCATACTTCTTGTCTACAGCAACAGGGATAAAAGCAAACTCTCCCCCTCCTACTTTAGCTACTAACCCAGTATCTGTGTCGTTATGTATGTATACGTAATTCTCTAGTTGAGAATCTAAATTCTTTATGTATAGGTACGCTCTGTCGCTACACTGATTAACTATATATATAGCTAGATCGTCACTATCGGCTGCTGTA
>Ga0115545_1001851_pt1 | contig 10607 bp, 7 predicted proteins | sample COGITO_mtgs_1003_FD_87188 | JGI IMG/M metagenome (GOLD analysis project Ga0115545, IMG submission 87188) | Pelagic marine microbial communities from North Sea - COGITO_mtgs_100330 | ecosystem: Environmental > Aquatic > Marine > Epipelagic | place: Germany:Helgoland, sampling site Kabeltonne...
ACCGCGTGTGGTCGGGCCGCCTTCGGGCAGCTTCCACACCTTCATCCGATAGACCTTGCCGAGCGTCGAGAAGAACAGCACGGGTGTATGGGTCGACGTCACGAAGAGTTCGGTGACGATATCCTCTTCCTTGGTCGCCATCCCCGACCGGCCCTTGCCGCCGCGCGCCTGCGCCCGGAACGTGTCGAGCGGGGTGCGTTTGATATAGCCCTGCATCGTCACGGTGACGACCATGTCCTCCCGCTCGATCAGGTCTTCATCGTCGATTCCCGCAGCGAAATCCGCGATCTCGGTGCGGCGCGGCGTCGCGAAGATCGAACGGACGTCGATCAGCTCTTCACGCATCACTTCGTACAGACGCGCGCGGTTGCCGAGAATTTCGAGCAATTCGGCGATCGTCGTCGCCAGGCCCTGAAGCTCATCGCCGATTTCGTCACGACCCAGCGCGGTCAGGCGATGGAGACGCAGGTCTAGGATAGCGCGGACCTGAATGTCGGACAGGCGATAACCGTCGCCCGCCTGTTCGCCCTCGACCGCCTCGACCAGCTTCAGATAGGGCGCGATCTGATCGATCGGCCATTCGCGTGCGGACAATTTCGCGCGCGCCTCGGCGGGGCTCGCCGATCCGCGGATCATCTTGACGACTTCGTCGAGGTTGGTGACCGCGATGACGAGGCCGAGCAAGATGTGCGCCCGGTCGCGCGCCTTCGCCAGCTCGAATTTCGACCGGCGCGTGATGACCTGTTCGCGGAACTGGACGAATGCCTGGATGATGTCGCGCAGGTTGAGCAATTCGGGCCGACCGCCGCGGATCGCGAGCATGTTCGCCGCGAACGACCCTTGCGCCGGCGTATGCCGCCACAATTGATTGAGCACGACTTCGGGGGTCGCATCGCGCTTCAGCTCGATGACGATCCGCACGCCCTCGCGGTTCGATTCGTCGCGAATGTCGCTGACGCCCTCGATCCGCTTGTCTTTCGCGGCCTCGGCGATCTTTTCGACGAGCGCGTTCTTGCCCTGCTGGAACGGGATTTCGGTGAGGATGATCGCCTGACGATCGCCACGGCTGGTCTCGACCTTGTGCCGAGAGCGCAGGATGACCGATCCGCGTCCGGTTTCATAGGCCGATTTCGCCCCCGCACGGCCGAGAATGATCGCGCCGGTCGGGAAGTCGGGGCCGGGAACGATCTGGATCAGTTCCTCGGTCGTGATCGCGCCATTGTCGAGATAGGCGAGGCACGCGTCGATGACTTCGCCCAGATTGTGCGGCGGGATATTGGTCGCCATGCCGACCGCGATGCCGCCCGCGCCGTTGACGAGCAGATTGGGGAACCGCGCAGGCAGGACCTGCGGTTCGCGTTCCGATCCGTCGTAATTGGGCTGGAAATCGACGGTATCCTTGTCGAGATCCTCCATCAGATAATTGGCGGAGCGTGCCAGCCGCGCCTCGGTATACCGCATCGCGGCGGCGGGGTCGGGGTCCATCGATCCGAAATTGCCCTGACCATCGATCAGCGGCAGCCGCATCGACCAGTCCTGCGTCATCCGCGCGAGGGCTTCGTAAATCGAACTGTCGCCGTGCGGGTGATATTTACCGATCACGTCACCGACGATGCGCGCCGATTTGCGATAGGGCCGGTTGAAAAGGAACCCCGATTCCTGGGCCGAGAACAGGATGCGGCGATGGACGGGCTTCAACCCGTCGCGAACATCGGGCAACGCGCGCGCGACGATGACGGACATCGCATAATCGAGGTAGCTCGACTTCATCTCGTCGACGATCGAGATGGTCGAAATTTCCGGATTGGAAGAGGGTTCGGCGAGCAGGGTCTCGTCGGCCAAGATATGTGCTTTCGGATTGTTACAGAGGAGTCACATCCTTCTAGGCGGACCGACCGCCATTGTCACGCGCGCCTGCGTGTCCGCGCGCGCGTGGGGAGCGGGAAATCCGCGCTCCCAAACGGGCCGCACCCTCAGGGTGTGACCTCTTTACCCTCCCAGTCGAACAGCTTGCCGCTGTCGGACACTTTCAGTCCCTCGATCACGTCGAGCAATTGCACCGCCGCACGATCGGGCGCGAACAGCGAGCCGGGGCGGACATTGCCCTGAAACGGCTTGGACAAAGCCGTGTCGACGGTGCCGGGATGAAGAGCAACGACGATACTGCGGTCGTTGCGGCGCTTTTCTTCGATTGCCAGCGTGCGGATCAGCTGGTTGAGCCCGGCCTTGGCGGCGCGATAGCCGTACCAGCCGCCCATCCGATTGTCGCCGATGCTGCCGACCCGCGCCGACAGCGTGGCAAAGACGGTCCGGCCCGCCCTGGGCATCAACGGCAGGAAATGCTTGGCGACGAGCGCGGGGCCGATCGCATTGACCGCGAAGGCGCGCGCCAGCAACGCGGGGTCGAGATCGCGATAGGCTTTTTCAGGGGTGTTCGCGCCGACTTCCAGCACGCCGGTCGCGACGAAGATCAGATCGGGCGCGCCCTCGACACGCGCGGCGGCGGCGGCGATGCTGTCCTCGTTTTCGATGTCGATATGCCGGTCGCCTTCGAACGACCGCGCAAATCCGGCCACCGCGATGTCTTCATCGGCCAGCGCCTCGGCCAGCGCCGCGCCGATCCCGCCCGATGCGCCGATCACCACCGCCCGCGTCGGCATAGTCGCCGCCGTCATCGCGCGAAGGTCCAGCGATCGGATTCGCTCGCATTCGCATCGAAGCCATAGCCGTCGGTGTCGAAGCCCTTCATCCCCTCGATATCATCGATCCGGTGTTCGACGAGCCAGCGTGCCATCATGCCCCGCGCTTTTTTCGCATAGAAGCTGACGAATTTGCCACCATCGCGAAAATCGACATCGATGACGCGCACCGATGCGGGCAACCGGCCATCGACCGCCGCCCAATATTCCTGGCTGGCGAGGTTGAGGATCGCGCCCGATCCCTCCGCCTCGACATCCTCGGCGAGTTGCGTCGCGATTCGGCCGCCCCACCAATCGGTCAGGCTTTTGCGCCGCGGTGCCCAGCGCGTCCCCATTTCCAGGCGATAGGGCTTCATCGCATCGAGCGGGCGCAGCAACCCGTACAGCCCCGACAGGATGCGCACGTGATCCTGCGCATAATCGATTGCGGGCGGATCGAGCGTCGTCGCTTCGAATCCCGTATAAACGTCGCCCGCAAAGGCGAACAGCGCGGGGCGTTCGGGCGCGGCCGGAAAGTCGGCGAACCGGTCGGCATTCAACTTGGCGAGCGCAGGCGAGATGTGCATCAGTTCGCGCAGCCGCTTTTGCGTCAGGTTCGCGGCGGCGGCGGCGAGCGATATCGCCTCGTCTCCAAATCGGGGGCTGGTCGCGTCGATATCGGGCAGGGGGGTCTCGTAATCGAGCGTCTTGGCGGGGGAAAGCGTGGCGATCATGGCGTTGCGCCTAGCGAGCCCGGCCGATGCGTTCAATCACGGTTCACCCGGCATTTGTCATAAAGGCACCTGACAATTCACACACCGCCCTCGCTTGAACGGCTGGGGAGGGACCATTACAGCGCCTCCATACGTTGAGGCGGAATTGCCCCCCTGAGGAGAGAAATGCGCATGATGAAGTTTTCGAAGCTCGCGCTGGCCGCCCTGCTGGCCACGAGTGCCAGTGGCCTGGTTTTGGCCGCGCCCGCCGTCGCCAAGAAAAAGGAGGAGGCCACATCTTCCTTCAAACTGAGCAAGCCCGTGCTGGCGATCGCCGCACCGACTCAGAACGCGATCCGCGCCGCATCGACCAGCGTCATCGCTGCGCAGCAGGCAACCGATCCGGGCGCGAAGGCGACCGCGGCGGCAACGGCGCAGCAGAGCCTCGCGACCGCCGAACCGCTGGTCGGTCAGGTCGAAGCCGCGGCGACGACCGAGGACGACAAATATATCGCGGCGGCGCTGCGCTATGACTTTGAAAATTCGAAGCTCGCGCTGGCCCAGGTGCAGAATCCCAACGCACCGGTCAACGAAACGCTGATCGCGAAGCCGCTCGATGCGTTGATCGCGTCACCGAGCACACCGCAGGCCGACAAGGCGAAATATCTGTATCGTCGCGGCGCGCTCGCGTTCAACGGCGGCCAATATCCCGTCGCGATCCAGTATTTCACGCAGGCCAAGCAGGCTGGCTACACCGATCCCAACCTTGACGCGCTGATCGTCAAGGCGAAGCTTCAGGGCGGTAATCCGGCGGAAGGGCTGAACGACCTCGACGCGCAGCTCAAGGCACAGGAAGCAGCCGGTCAGAAGCCGACGGAGGAATATTATCGCTACGCGATCGCTCAGTCGAACAAGCTCAAAAACGCGACGCTGACGCTCGATTTGCTTAAGCGCTACGTCAAATCCTATCCGACGCCGAAAAATTGGCGTGAGGTGTTGTTCACCTATGGCCTCGAGCGCGGCTCGGTGACGCAGCTCGACCCGACGCAGCGGATGGACGTGTTCCGCCTGATGCGTCAGACGAATGCGCTCGCCGGTCAATATGATTACGAAGAATATGGCAACCTTGCCTATACGCGCGGCCTGCCGACCGAATCGCAGTCGGTGGTCAAATCGGGGCTGGCATCGGGCAAGATCCCCTCGGGCAGTGCGGCCGCCAAGCAGCTGTTGACCGATTCGGCGACCGCGATTCGCAACGAAGGGTCGCTGTCGACGAGCGAGACGAAGGCGAAGTCGGCAAAGGACGGCAAACTCGCGTCGCAGACCGCGGATGCGTATCTTGGCGACGGCAACAATGCCAAGGCGATCGAGCTTTACAATCTGGCGCTGTCAAAGGGCGGCGTAAATGCGGATGAGGTCAATCTGCATCTCGGCATCGCGCAGGCGCGTAGCGGCGACAAGGCGGCGGCGATGGCGTCGTTCGACAAGGTCCAGACTCAGCCGCGCGCGGCAATCGCGAGCTTTTGGAAGATCGCGCTCGACACCAACTCGACATCGACCGCCGGCTAAGGCGTCGGGACGGGAAAAATGAGGGCGGTCGCAGTGATGCGGCCGCCCTTTTTTCTCGTCTGTCAGTTTTTTTTGCGTTTAGGGGGACCGCACGATCGGATGGCTTACTTGGCTTCGACGGGAATCCCGGCCAGCGATTTGGCGGTGCGGATCGTCAGCGATGTCTTGACGCTCGCCACATTGGGCGCCGGCGTCAGCTTCGTCGTCAATATGTCCTGGAAACCTTTAAGGTCGCTCGCGACGATTTTCAGAATGAAGTCGATCTCACCGTTGAGCATATGACATTCGCGCACTTCGGGAATGTCGCCGACATGCGTTTCGAAGGCGGCCAGATCGGCCTCGGCCTGGCTGCGAAGCGATACCATCGCAAAGACCGTGATCGGAAAGCCGAGGCTCGCCGGGTCGAGTTCCGCATGATAGCCACGGATGATCCCCGCTTCTTCGAGCGCGCGAACCCGGCGTAGGCAGGGCGGCGCGGTCAGCCCGACGCGATCCGCCAATTCGACGTTGGTCATCCGGCCATCATTCTGAAGATGTGCCAGTATCTGTCGATCAATGCGATCGAACGCCATTGCTCTTCCCTCCCGTTATTGGCCCATCGGATTCGTTCGAGAGCACCTTACGATAATAAAATTGCGAGGGAACGCAATTGTCCCACATTGCGACGGCGACAATTATTCGGTTCCGGCGCGAGTCGGGAGAGGTTAAGGAATCCTTGCATCGCGCATCGCCACCGCGTTGCCCGAGGGGAGTAAGACACGCGTGCGGTTCGACGACAGCCTGAACACCATATTATCAGCGGACATGCAGCCCGGCGTCGGTGCGCAGTCGGCGTGGCGGCAACTCGTCGATCTCATGAGCCGTGGCCGGATTCCGGCGGACGAACCGACGATCGCGCGGTTGCGGATGCTGCGTCAGGCGGTTCCCGACAAGGTACGCGCCGCCAGTGCGCGCGCGATCGCCTTCGCCACGCCGGGGGCCGCGCTGGTCGGGCTGTTCGTCGAGGATAGGCTGACCGTCGCCGCGCCGTTGCTGCGCACTGCGGTGCTGCCCGCCGCCGACTGGCTCGCGATCCTGCCGCGGCTGACGCCCGAAACGCGCTCGATCCTGCGCCACCGGCGCGATTTGCCCGCCGAGGTAGTGCGCGGGCTCGAAAGTTTCGGTGCGACCGATTTCGTCCTTGGCGACGCGCGCGACGATAAGGCGCAAGGCGCCGCGACCGATGCCGAAGCCACCGCATCGGGCGAAATCGATCCGGTCGCCAACTCGACCGAAGCGGCTCCCGAGCCGGCCTGGGTTCCGGCCACGTATCCGGCTGTATCGCCTTCCCCCGATACCCCGCTCAGCACCACGCCCTTCGTGTCGCTCGGCGATGTCGCGCGCGGGTTGCCGGTTATCGCCGAGGCCCTGCGCCAGCGGAACGACGATGATGTAGCGGCCGCGCCGACGGGATCCGGATTTCCGATCGCCGATCTGGTCAAGCGTATCGACGCATTTCAGCGCACGCGCGATCAGGCGCTGCCGACGCCGATGCCTGCGGTGCCGGTGGCGGCGTCCTCCTTCCGGTTCGAAACCGATCGCGATGGCGTCATCCGCTGGGTCGACGGGGTGGCGCGCGCGCCGCTCGTCGGCATGTCGCTGGCCTATCCGGTGCGCCAGGGCGTCGCACAGGTCGATGCGGCGGCGGGCGGCGCAATACGTCAGCGCGCGCGGTTCGGCGATGCGCGGCTGCTGGTCGAGGGGGAATCCAGCGCGACGGGGGCATGGCGGATCGCGGGGGAACCGATGTTCGATCATGCTACCGGGCGCTTCACCGGCTATCGCGGCATGGCACGGCGCCCGCGCACCGACGAAAGCGCGGCGCCGCAATCTGCCGCGGGATCGGCCAATGCGGGATCGCCCGACGCAACGGTCCGGTCCGATTCGCTTCGCCAGCTCGTCCATGAACTGCGCACGCCGACCAACGCGATTGCGGGGTTTGCCGAATTGATCGAAACCGAATTGCTCGGTCCCGTCGCACCGACCTATCGCGCCCATGCGACGACGATCCGCGAACAGGCGAGCGCGCTGATCGCGGCGATCGACGATCTCGACACGCTCGCGCGGATCGACGGCGGTGCGCTCGAACAACGATCCAGCGTCGTGATGATCGAGCCATTGCTCATCAGGATCGTGCAGGAACTGACGCCGCTCGCCGAAATACGGGGTGCGACGATGTCGATCGACCTTGATCCCGACATTGCCGCGCGGATCGACGACCGGCTCGGCGAACGCCTTGTCTCGCGGTTGCTCGGCGCGATTCTCGCTGCCGCCGGCGAGGGGGAGTCGATCGCGGTAAGGGGAAGCGCGACGCCCGATACCGCGATCCTCGACCTGACACGCCCCGCCGTCTTCGGCGATCGCGATGCCGATGCGCTGATGCGGATCGAAGCGGCGGCGGATGGCGAACAGGATGAAGCGGCGGGCGCGTCGCTGCTTGGCATCGGCTTTACGTTGCGGCTCGTCCGTAATCTGGCGCGGGAGCTCGACGGCGAATTCGTCATCGCGGCGGATCGCTTGACATTGCGGCTGCCCGCCGCCGTAGATGACGGGGTGGGGCAAGCGACCAACTGACGTGGCGGATCGCGCCGTGACTGCATATCGGGTGCCATCGCCCGGTGCCGACGATCTGGTCGCCTGGCCGGAGGCGTTCGGCACGCGCTTCATGGTCCATGTCGATGTCGAGGAGGAATTCGACTGGCATCGTCCGCTCGATTCCACCAATCGGTCGACGAGTGCGATGCGCGCGTTCCCTGCGGCGCAGCGACGGTTTGCGGACCACGGTGTCCCGCTGACCGCGCTGGTCGATCATCCCGTCGCGACCGATGCGCGTGCGGTGGATCTGCTGTCCGAAGGGCTGGCCGACGGTCGTTCCGCGATCGGGGCGCAGCTTCACGGCTGGGTCACGCCCCCGCTCAGGCCGCTCTCGCCGGGGGACAGCTATGCCGGCAATCTGCCGCGCATGGAGGAGGCGGCGAAGATCGATACGCTGACCCGCGCGATCACCCGCGCCTTCGGCATCGCGCCGCGGATATTCCGATCGGGTCGGTACGGCATCGGCCCCAACACGCTGCCCCTGCTCGCGGAGCACGGGTATCTCGTCGATAGCTCGGTGCGCGCGCATTATGACTATAGCGGCGATGGCGGCCCCGATTTTCGCGACGTCGGCAGTGCGGCCTATCGCGTCGGGGGGCTCGTCGAGCTGCCGTTCACGACGGTGTTCGCCGGCAGGCTCCGTGCGCGCGGTCCGTCGCTCTACGACGGGTTGGGGGGCGTCCCGATGGCGCGTGCGGCCATGGCGCGCGCGGGCTTGCTCCAGCGCGTATCGCTGACGCCCGAGGACATGCCGGTCGCTGACGCACTACAGGCCGTCGACGTTGCGATCGATCAGGGCACCCGCCTCCTTGTCTTCGCCTTCCACTCGCCCTCGCTCGAACCGGGCCACACACCCTATGTCCGCACCGCCGATGACCTTGCGACTTTCTGGCGCTGGTGGACGCTGATCTTCGCCCGCCTCGAACAACGCGGCGTCGCCCCGGCCAGCCTCGATGATGTCATCGCCGCAACGCGATCGACGACCGGTATCGCTGGCTGAGTAACCGGCCCGCGCCGTAAAAATTGCCGTTGCAATTGCCGGTGATTTCGCATTGGTCAGGGCGATGAATGTCATTCGCTTTTCGTCGACCTGTCGCCGCCGCTTCGTCGCTGCGGCGCTTGCGATCTCGGTGCCGTTTGCGTCGGCGGTTGCGGGGCCAGCGGCAATTCCGGCGAAGCGGACGGTGTTGTTCGTCGGGAACAGCTTTACCTATGGGGCTAATTCGGCGGTCTGGCATTATCGGGCGGATACCGTCACCGATCTGAACGGGGAGGGGGTCGGCGGCGTTCCCGCGCTGTTCAAGCTGCTGACGAGCGAGATGGGCCTGGATTACGACGTCTATCTCGAAACCGCGGGCGGCAGATCGCTGCAATGGCATTGGGATAACAAGGCGCGGCTGCTCGACCGGCGCTGGGATCATGTCGTGCTGCAGGAATATAGCACGCTCGACCCCGACAGGCCGGGTAATCCCGCCAACATGATGACCTATGCGAAGCGGTTCGCGGGACTGTTCGCGAGCCAGAACCAGAATGTCGATGTCAGCCTGACCGCGACATGGTCGCGCCCCGACCTGACATACATGCCCGACAAGCCGTGGACAGGTCAGTCGATCTATCAAATGGCGCTCGACCTGAGGCGGGGATATGACCGCGCGGCGGCGACGACGAAGACGATCCGCCGCGTCAATCCGGTGGGTCAGGCGTTCAACTGCGCGATCGCGGCGGGGGTGGCGGACCCGAATCCCTATGACGGCATCGCGCCCGAACAGGTGAATTTGTGGTCATATGATCATTATCATGCGAGCGCGGCGGGCTATTATCTTGAGGCGTTGACCGTCGTCGGCGCGACCACGGGGCAGGACCCGCGACGCTTCGGTCCCAATGAGCGTGCCGCGATCGAACTGGGTCTGTCGCAGCGCGAGGCGGTGGCGTTGCAGACGGTGGCGGCGCGCCAGCTTTACGGTGAACCGTGCGATGCGCCGATCGCACCGCTGCGCTGACTTTTCCGGGGGAAAATTGATGCCCATGACCGCGATCGACACCGCCGCACCGACCCGGCCACCCTGGTATGCGCAGCTTTACGTTCAGGTCCTGATCGCGATCGTGATCGGTGTCACGCTCGGTTATCTGTCACCACTGACGGGCGAGGCGATGAAGCCGCTGGGCGATGGGTTCATCAAACTCGTGAAGATGATCATCGCACCCGTCATCTTCCTGACGATCGTCACGGGCATCGCGGGGATGCGCGATCTGGCGTCGGTCGGGCGCGTGGCGGGCAAGGCGTTCGCCTATTTCCTGTTCTTCTCGACGATGGCGCTGATCGTCGGTTTGATCGTCGCCAATGTCGTGCGGCCGGGCGCGGGGCTGAATATCGATCCCGCAACGCTCGATGGCAGCAAGGTCGCGGACTATGCCACCAAGGCGCACGAGACGTCGATCACGGGTTTCCTGACCGCGATCATTCCCGAAACGATGGTGTCCGCGCTGACGGAGGGCAGCATTCTGCAAGTGCTCTTCGTCGCGATCCTGACGGGCATCGCGATGGCGCTGGTCGGCGACCGCGCCGCGCGCCTGCTCACCCTGTTCGAGGAGGCGTCGGTCGTCGTGTTCCGCGTCGTCGCGATCCTGATGCGCGCGGCCCCCGTGGGTGCGTTCGGCGCGATGGCGTTCACCATCGGCGCCTATGGGCTTGGCGCACTCGCCAATCTCGCGATGCTGGTCGGGACGTTCTACCTGACCTCCCTCGTCTTCGTGCTGGGCGTATTGGGGCTGGTCGGCTGGGCGTGCGGATTTTCGATCTTTCGCCTGATCGGGTATCTGAAGGCGGAATTGCTGCTCGTGCTCGGCACGTCGTCGTCGGAAAGCGCGCTGCCGCTGTTGATCGAAAAGCTCGAACGCGCGGGCTGCCCGAAATCGATCGTCGGGCTGGTCGTGCCGACCGGCTATTCGTTCAATCTCGACGGCACCAACATCTACATGACGCTGGCCGCCTTGTTCATCGCGCAGGCGTGCA
>Ga0115545_1001852_pt1 | contig 10605 bp, 10 predicted proteins | sample COGITO_mtgs_1003_FD_87188 | JGI IMG/M metagenome (GOLD analysis project Ga0115545, IMG submission 87188) | Pelagic marine microbial communities from North Sea - COGITO_mtgs_100330 | ecosystem: Environmental > Aquatic > Marine > Epipelagic | place: Germany:Helgoland, sampling site Kabeltonne...
AAGATTGTTAACCCTGAGAAAATCGTCGTGCTTCCTGATAAAGACGCGGGCTGTTCCCTAGAAGAGTCTTGTCCTGCCGAAGACCTAGAAAAATTCATCAACGACAATCAGGAAAAGAATTACTACGTCATCGCCTACATCAACTGCTCTGCTGGCGTCAAGGCGCTCTGCGATGTGATCTGCACATCAGGCAATGCCGTAAAAATAGTCAACAAGGCGCCATCAGACCGTCCTATCCTCTTTGTCCCAGATGCCAACCTCGGTGCTTGGGTCATGGAGCAAACTGGCCGAAAAATGGATCTCTGGCAGGGTGCTTGTTATGTTCACGTTGAGTTCACCCGTGATTCCATCAATAAAATCAAAGCTGAGTATCCTGACGCCCTGGTCGTGGCTCACCCTGAGTGCACCACCGCCGTGCGCCTCCTCGCCGATGAGGTATGCTCCACCGAGAAGATGGTCACCTACTGCCAAAATGCACCCGTGAAGAATATCATCGTGGTCACAGAGAGCGGCATGCTTCACCGCCTACAGAAAGAAGCCCCCGACAAAAATCTCATCCCCGGACCGACTGACCGCTGTGCCTGTAATGACTGCCGATTCATGAAAATGAATAACCTGCAAAATCTTCACGACTGCCTTGATTTGCTCGAGCCACGAGTAGAGCTCCCAGAAGACATCAGAAAGCGTGCCGAGGCACCTTTACTACGGATGCTCGAGCAATCAAAATAGCCTGACCTCCGCACACGGCCAGATTGAAGCCACTCCACATTCACCACTCCACATCTCACATTGTAAATTCACCACTCACCAATCTTCAATCACCTTTCCCATGCCTACAGTACATCTAGACCTCGCTGAGCGCTCCTATGACATTCTCGTCGAAGACCATTCGCTCGACCGCGCAGGCGAGCTGATACGCGAATGTGGTTTATCAGGTAAAGCAGCCATCATTACCGATAGCAATGTCGGACCTCACTATGCAGATATGCTTGTCACCAAGCTTGCGGAGGTAGACATCCACGCCAGTCTCCACACCGTGCGTGCCGGTGAAGCTAGCAAATCGATGTCTCAGTCAGCTGAGCTCTGTGGCGAATTAAACCGCGCGGGACATGACCGATCTTCCTTTATCATCGCCCTTGGTGGTGGTGTTGTCGGTGATCTCGCTGGTTTTGTTGCTGCCATTTTCTACCGCGGTGTTCCCTTTGTCCAGATTCCCACTACCATTGTCTCCCAAGTAGATAGTTCAGCCGGCGGAAAAACCGGCGTCAATGCCTCTGAAGGTAAAAACCTGATTGGTGCATTTCACCAACCACGTCTGGTGATCGTTGACCCCCTCACCCTCGACAGTCTGCCAGGCCGTGAATACCGCGAGGGTTACGCAGAAGCGATCAAGCATGCCGCCATCCGTGACGCGGCCATGATCGATGACCTCGCCGCCCTCGACCCCGGCAACCAACACCCTTCCGCTGATCTACTAGCACGCAACCTCGCTATCAAGGCACGAATCGTCGAGGAAGACGAACGTGAAACTGCCGGCACACGCGCCCTGCTCAACTTCGGCCACACCATTGGCCACGGCATAGAAGCCTCCCTACCCTACGGCGCCATGCTTCACGGTGAAGCTATTTCCCTCGGCATCCGAGCGGCGCTCTACCTTTCGGAGAAAGTCAACGGCTTCCCCGCCGATCAAAGCAAGCGCATCCTTGATCTGCTGAAACAGTTCCAGCTGCCGCTCACTCTGCCTGAGCACATCAGCACAGATATCGTGATGGACAAGCTAAGCCACGACAAAAAATTCACCGGCGGCAACATCAAGTTCGTCTTGCTGACCGCACCTGGAGCCGCAGAAGTCTCCACCAAGGTCAGCCTCGATATGATACGCGAGGCCGTCGAACACCTGCGCAACTAGCCTCTTAGCTTAGCGGGCAACCCTGGGGCGGGTAACCTTGAGCGAACTCTTAGCCGAACTCTTAAGCAAATTGCTTAAGGAAGCGCACATCGTTCTCGATGAGCAGGCGGATATCCTTGATGCCCCACTTGATCATCGCAAGCCGGTCAATGCCCATGCCGAAGGCAAAACCGGTGACTTTATCCGGTGAGAAAACATCATCACTGCGCACTTCACAGAGCGACTCAAACACGGCCGGATCAACCATGCCGCAGCCCGCAATTTCGATCCACTTCGGCTCTTGGCCCTTGGCGTGCAGCTTGATATCGATCTCAAAGCTAGGCTCGGTGAATGGGAAAAAGTGAGGACGGAATCGCACTTCAGTATCATCACCAAACATACTGCGAAGGAAAAACTCCAAGGTTCCTTTGAGATCACCCAGCTTTACATCCTCATCAACATAGAGACCCTCCAGCTGGTTGAAGACAGACAAGTGAGTCGCGTCAATTTCATCACGACGGTAGGCCGATCCTGGCGCAATAATCCTGACAGGAGGTGTCGCTTTTTCCATGGTTCGGATTTGAACACTAGAGGTGTGCGTGCGCAGTAGTTTGCCGCTGTCGAAATAGAACGTATCCTTCTCGTTACGAGCAGGATGATCTTCGGGGGTGTTGAGAGCATCGAAGCAGTGAAACTCGGTCTCAATCTCAGGCCCGTCAGCGAGGGCAAAACCCATGCGGCGCAGCACCTGAATCGCACGATCCTTGGCCTGGGTCAGCGGATGCAAAGCACCCGAGGGCAAAGGCCTTGCCGGCAAGGTAAGATCAATGCCCTGAATGGACTTGCGGTCCGCCTCATCAGCAAGTGCCGATTGCTTTTCATCGAGTGCAGAAGTAATCGCCTGGCGGGCTGCATTGAGTAGCTGCCCCATCTTCGGCTTGTCCTCTTTTGAAAGATCCTTCATTCCTGCGGATGCGGCCGTCAGGACTCCCTTTTTACCAAGGAAGGCGACACGGGCGTCATCAAGAGATTTCTCATCACCCGCGGCGGCAATAGCAGCAAGCGCGTCAGTCTGGATCGATTCAATTTCCTGGTTCATGGGAGGGATCGATTTAGGGGATTATCGAGCGTAGGGCAATCGCCAATTTTGCACAGTCGGCTAAATCACCTTATGGCTCTTCGCTGAGATCATCCCTCGAAACTTGGTAATGAGAACCACAACGTGGGCAATTAACCGTAATCTCTTGGTCATCCAAGAAGAGCTCATCAAGGCGAGAACGCCACGAAGCTAGTGTCGGTAGAATCCTCTCCTTGCTGCAGCCGCAGTTGAAATAAAACTTCCGTGTTTCTAGCACCTTGGTTTGTTCTACCTCGGTGATGTTGACGACTTTGGCGGCGTCAACTTCTTCAAACCATTCCTCATCGTAATCTGGCTGAGCTACCAGCAGGGCGTAATTTTCATCATCAAGGCGGAAGCACTTGGCAGGGCGCTGCTCGCTTTGTTGGTAAAAATGCTCAATCCAGTCAATCGGATCATTAGTCGCCAAATCCAGCGTGGTCGTGCGTGGTTCTTGTCCTGAAACACTTGTCTGAGAATAAAACATATTACGGTCAGGCTCTCGTATGTCTTTGGTGAAAAGACGACCGGTAATATTTTCAAAGGTGCTGCTGCCGGTGACAAAATAATTAACCCGCGGCGCCCTCAGGTTAACCGTCCAGGCAATTGTTTCGGCCCAAGGCCTAGCCGTCAGATGCAATGTTAAGACCGCAAGCAGGTCCTTCAAGGTCGCGTCCATCTTGGTTTCATAGCGTAGCTTGTGCTCTAGGAGGTGCAGATAATAATCAGTGAAAATAGGTGTGAACTGAGCACGCACCAGCAGGCAATTACGATGGCGTACAAAGATGGACTCTACTTTGGTAAAGTCTTCGACTGGCTGTATGGATTCCTCGCTCATGAAAAAAAGTCCCTCTAAAAAAAGTCCCTCTGAAAAAAGCTCCTCTGGGCTAGGCGGCTTTTAGACACAGTTGATCAAACTTCAACCTGAAAACTTTAATCTCTGAGTAAAACAAAACAGCCAGCAGCTATCACAGCAATCAGGCCCACCGTGAATCACGGTGAGCCTGAGAAGTTGGGGCCAGCGCTGGTTAATTGACGCTGATGGTTTTTGGTTCGGCTTTGGCTCGATGTGGTATTTCCAGATACAGAATACCGTTTTCAAGCTTCGCTTTGATATTCTCGGTATCGGCCTCGTCTGAAATTTTCAAACGCCTTTCTTGTTTGCTCAGGAAACTACGCTGCTCGTCCTCGGTCTCCGCCACAATAGAGAGAATGCCCTCATCGATGCTGAGTTTGACCTCGTCTTTGCTAAAGCCGGGGAGTTCAAGCCGAAGCTTAACGCCAAGCTCATCATCACTGAGAGATTCCACACTAGCTCGGTTGTGTTGTTGCTGAGGTGTCACGCGCTGCCTGCCTGAATAAGCTGGCACGAGGGTATTATTGACCAAGCGGTTAAGCTCGCTGAAGATTCCGTTGCTGATTGGGTAATGGGTAGTCATGGTATTATAATGGTGGTTAATCGTTGTTGATTTGATGTGTTCAGCAATCATAGATGCAATCTGTATGCCAATCCGTTTAAATTCAACATATAACACTTATTATAAGCAAGTTGCAAATATAGAGCCTCTTCAAAAAACAACTCAAACACCTCCATAGGTGTCATTATGTCACACACTATTGTCCCAGTGGGACATTCCCGTTACCTACAAATATTACAGCCCCACACACAAAAACGGCCACCAGGTTAAACCCGATGGCCGTTGTAAGTTGTTAATACTCGCTTGAATTAAGCAGTCGCAGGAGCCTTCTTATCGAGGGCTGCCTTTGATTGCGCAACGACGCTGTTGAAAGCATCGATGTCGTGCACGGCGAGGTCTGCAAGAATCTTGCGGTCTACCTCGATATTGGCGGCCTTGAGGCCTTCAATGAAACGTGAATAAGTCAGGTCCTGTGCACGGACACCGGCGCTGATGCGCTGGATCCAGAGGCGACGGAACTGACCCTTACGCTTCTTACGGTCACGATACTCATACTCGCGTGCCTTACGGACAGCGTCCTTGGCATACTTGTAGAGTTTGGAGCGGAAACCGCGGAATCCTTTGGCGCGTTTAAGAATGCGCTTCCGGCGTTTGCGGCTTGCTGGGCTATTGGTTGCTCTTGGCATGTTTCTTTATTTTGGAACGGACGGTTATTTTCACACCCCCCGCAGTCTCGTCCATTCGGTCCCGGTTTTCTATGTTTAGAGCGCCGGGAAGGCTGCGTAGGGGCCACCCGTGATGCGGGTGGTTGGCGTTGGCCGCCGGATTGGCGTTGTTATACGCCGGATTCTTAATGTTAGGCAAAGGGAAGAGAAGCTCTTACGGCTTTCAAGTCTGCGTCGGATACAAGAGCTGCCTTACCCAGACTGCGCTTACGCTTCTGGCTTTTCTTTGTAAGAATGTGGCGTTTCCCTTGCTTCCGGCGAAGAATTTTCCCTGTGCCCGTCACCTTGAATCTCTTGGCGACGGCCTTACGGGTCTTTGCTGTACCTTTTGATTTGGCCATGGGGCGGCGAAGCTAGCGAGGCAACGCTCTTTTGCAAGGGAAAATTTGTCAAATACCCAGCAAATTCCAGGAAATCGCTACAAACCTTACGCAGCCTTGACGAAAACCCCGCTCTAGCCTCTAAATTCAGCGCATGCGAACGCTGATCAAACACGCCCTGCACAGCAAGGCCGCCATGGACATCATTACCGTCAAAGGCTGGGTGCGTACCCGCCGTGATTCCAAGGACTTCTCCTTTCTGGAAATGAATGATGGCAGCTGCCTTGCTAATATCCAGTGCATTGCCGATACAGGCATCCCCGGCTACGAGGATGTCACCAAGATGACCACTGGCTCTGCCGTTGGCATCACTGGTAAGCTGGTGGAATCACCCGGCAAGGGACAGCAGTGGGAAATCCATGCTACCGAGATAGAACTCATTGGCGAAGCCCCCGCCGACTACCCCCTGCAGAAAAAAGGCCACACCGCTGAGTTCCTGCGCTCCATCGCCCACCTGCGCCCGCGCGCCAACCTTTATGGAGCCCTCTTCCGCATGCGCTCCCGTATGGCTCAAGCCGCGCACCGGTTTTTTGACGAACGTGATTTCACCTACGTGCACACCCCGATCATCACCGACTCCGATTGTGAAGGTGCCGGAGAAATGTTCCGCGTCACTACGCTGGACCCCAGCCAAGCCGGGGCCCAGAAATTTGAAAATGACTTCTTTGGCAAAGCCACTTACCTCACTGTCAGTGGCCAACTTGAAGGTGAGGCCTTTGCCACCGCGCTATCCAACATCTACACCTTCGGCCCCACCTTCCGGGCAGAAAACTCCCACACCAGCCGCCACGCTTCCGAGTTCTGGATGATTGAACCTGAAATGGCGTTCTGTGATCTTGAGGGTGACATGGACCTCGCCGAAGAGTTCACCAAGTATCTTGTCGATGACACCCTGAACAACAACGAGGGCGACCTCGACATCTTTGCCCGCTTTGTCGACAAAGGCCTGTTGGAGCGTCTTAAGTTCGTCTCGGAAAAACCCTTTCAGCGCATCTCCTACACGGAAGCCATAGAAATCCTTGAAAGCAGCGGCCAAAAATTCGACTACCCGGTCAGCTGGGGCATCAACCTGCAGTCAGAACACGAGCGTTTCCTCACCGAGCAACACTTCAAATGTCCGGTCACGGTTTATAATTACCCGAAAAGCATCAAACCTTTTTACATGCGCACCAACGAGCCGGACAGCGAAGGGCGACTCACCGTCACCGCTATGGACCTGCTGGTGCCTGGCATCGGCGAGATCATCGGTGGTGCCCAACGTGAGGAGCGTATCGACATTCTGCGTGCCAACATGCAGGAGGATGATCTAAGCCTCGAGGACTACAGCTGGTATCTTGACCTGCGTAAATACGGCAGCTGCCCACATGCGGGCTTCGGGATGGGCTTTGAGCGCATGCTGATGTTCGTCACCGGCATGAAAAACATCCGTGATGTGCTGCCCTTTCCGAGAACTCCTGGGCATTGTGAATTTTAGCCCCGCTGAAGACCCTCTTTTTGAGTTCCGTAAAAAAGCCTGTTCATCCTGAAAATCCTGTCTAAAAAAACATCATGATCGTTTCTCCAAAAATCCGCGGTTTCATCTGCACGACCTCACATCCAGACGGCTGCGCTGCCAACGTCCAGGAACAAATCAACTTCGTTAAATCTCACCCTAAAATCGAAAACGGCCCTAAGAGCGTTCTCGTCATTGGTGCCTCTGCTGGCTACGGCCTGGCTTCACGCATTGTTCCTGCCTTTGGCTCGGGCGCCAACACCCTGGGTGTCTTCTTCGAAAAGCCCGGCACCGAGACACGCAGCGGATCCGCGGGCTGGTATAACTCAGCGGCATTCGAAAAAGCGGCCACCGCTGAAGGTCTGTTTGCCAAGTCACTCAATGGCGACGCCTTTTCCCACGAACTCAAAAAACAGGCCGTCGACATCATCAAAAATGAGATGGGCGGCAAGGTCGACCTGATCGTCTACTCACTCGCCTCCCCTCGCCGCACCGATCCCGACACCGGCGAAGTCTTCAAATCCGTGCTCAAAACCACCGGTGGAGATTACACCAACAAAACCCTCAATACCGATAAAGGAGAAGTCTCCGAAGTGACTATTGGCGCTGCCACTGAAGAGGAAATCGCCGATACCGTGAAAGTCATGGGTGGCGCAGACTGGGAGCTCTGGATCGATGCCCTCGCGGATGCCGACTGCCTTGCCGAAGGTGTCAAAACCGTAGCCTACTCCTACATCGGCCCCAAGCTCACCTGGCCCATCTACACCGACGGCACGATTGGCTGTGCCAAAAAAGACTGTGAGCGCGCCAGTGCGGCCATCCACGCCAAGCTCAGCGAGTCTCTCGGCGGCTGTGCTTATGTTTCAGTCAACAAAGCTCTGGTCACCCAAGCTTCCTCAGCCATTCCAGTAGTGCCTCTCTACATCTCCATTCTTTACAAAGAAATGAAGGCCAAAGGTATCCATGAAGGCTGCATTGAGCAAATCCAGCGCCTCATGGCCGATCGGCTTTACTCTGGAGACCTTCAACTTGATGAAGACGGCCGCATCCGTGTCGATGACTGGGAAATGCGCGACGACATCCAGCAAGCCATCGCTGGCGCATGGGAAAATATTTCCAATAACAACTTCAATGAGCTAGCCGACTTCCAAGGTTACAAGGATGACTTCTTGAAACTCTTCGGCTTCGGTCTCAACGGTGTCGACTATGAAGCAGACACCGATATCGCCACTGCACCAGCCTCGCTGGCCTAACAAGTCGGGGGTGCTCATTGGCTCACTCAACTGACAGCGGCTAAAACCCTAACCAAACGCCGACTAAGCATGCCCGCCGTGACCAACTTGCGCCTCTTTGCCATCGCCCTGATTGCAACGGCATCCTGCTTCTTCTCTTCCTGTGGAGAGAAGGAAACCCCGGAGACTAAAACCACCACCGAAGCCGCTAATGCCGTTGCAGCAGATGCCGCAGTGACTGAAAAAGAGACCGTGCAGCAAGACAGCCCTGAGAGTCTTACCGATGAATTTGTTATGCAAATGGACCTGTCTCTGGACGCTATGCTCTCAGCCAAAGACAAGGCCACCGCGGACGAGGCCAGCAAAAAGATCTTCAGTATCGGCGATGACATTGCGGCCATCGCAGCCCGCCTCGACAAACTCGAGACATCCAGCGACGAAGAAAGACGCCAGCTGCTCGACAAAAGTGAGGTGGCGTTCAAACTCTTTATCCAGAAGGCAAATTCCCCCGCTATGGGAGACATCCTCAATGACCCAGAAATTCTCCAGGCATTGGCGCCTGCTAGAGAGCACTTCAGCAGAAGCATGCAGAAATTCGGCATCGTATTTGGGCGCTTCAGTAATAGTTCGGCAGAAGCTCCAAACCAAGAAACACCAGCTACAGAATAGCCACTGCTTGCAATCACTCACCTTATACCGCCTGGCCCATCAGCTCGGCGGTATTTTTTTAGATAGCCGATCTGACCTAGCCCATCGCGTTTTTCAGCGAGACTGGCAGGATGAGTGGTACATATTGCCCATTTATAGCCTTTCCATGAGCCAATCAGACCGCTACATAGCCAGCACGTGATTTACAACCTACACGCTATATAACTATGAAACCAGTTACCAACTTACGCCTATTATCCGTCATCACCCTCGCGTCATCATCGCTCTTTTTTTCCGCCTGCGAGAAAAAAGCAGCTGAGACTACTGAAGGTGTCGAAGTCGAGCAAGCTGTCGACACCCTGGACAGCCTCACTGACGAGCTCGTTGTTCAGTTAAACCAATACGCTGACATCGTTCTTGCCGTAAAGGACGCTGCTACTGCACAAGAAGCCGTCACTAACCTTAATACCGTAGCCGACGCCATCGCCGCAATCGCAGCCCGCCTCGATAAAATCGAAATGCCTGATGAAGCTGCCAACATTGCCGTCGACGAAAAAATGAAAACGGCAAGCATGGCCATCAAACAGAAGATGCAGGCCGCAGGCGAGATTATGTCCAACGAAGAAGTTGCCGGCATCCTTATTCCTGCCCTACAAAATTTCGGCAAACGCATGGCAGAACAGGAAAAAGTATTCATGCGTTTTGGCAGTCAAAAAAATAAAGCTCCACAACAACAGCCAGCACCTGCAGCCACCCCAGCTGCTGCCCCTGCTACCGAGGCCCCTGCAGCTGAAACCCCTGCTCCTGCTGCTCCAACCGCTGAAGCCGCAACTCCAGCTACCCCAGCCCCAGCTGCGGAATAGCCGGCTTTATTTCATTCTATTCATACCGTCTGGCTTTCTTGAGCCAGGCGGTTTTTTTATCCCTCTGTTTGGCTTTTCATCACTGCTCATTGCGGTAGCATCTGCCTATGCCAGCGAAGGAACGTGCCGATGCCCTGCTTGTCTCACGGGGCTTGTGTGATTCACGTGAGCAGGCCAAGCGGCTCATCCTTGCTGGCGAGGTCAGCACCGGCACCACGGTGGTGGCAAAACCAAGCACCAAGCTGCCCACAGATGCCGAGCTCAGCATCAAGGAAAAACCCAAATACGTCGGCCGAGGAGGGCTCAAGATCGAGGGCGCGCTGGACACCTTTCACATTGATCCAACCGGCATGACTTGCCTCGATGTTGGTGCCTCCACTGGTGGTTTTACTGACTGCCTACTCCAATACGGCGCCACTAAGGTTCACGCCGTCGATGTTGGCACCAATCAACTCGTCTGGAAGCTGCGCAATGACCCGCGTGTTGTCGTCAAAGAAAAATTCAATGCGCGCTACATGACCCCAGCTGATATCGGTGACCCCATTGACCTCGCCGTTACCGATGTATCCTTCATCTCCCTTACTAAAATCCTCCCGCCGATGTTCTCTTGTCTGAAACCCGATGGCCAGATCGTCTGCTTGATCAAACCCCAGTTTGAGCTTAATCGTGAGGACATCAGCAAAGGCGGCATTGTCAGGGATCCAGAGCTGCACCAACGAGCCGTTGATAAAATCCATCACTTTGTCACCGAGGAACTAGGCCACACCTGGATTGAATATATCGACTCCCCGATCAAAGGAACCGAGGGTAATCGTGAGTTCCTCGCTTGGCTTCGCCCCTAG
>Ga0115545_1001857_pt1 | contig 10589 bp, 10 predicted proteins | sample COGITO_mtgs_1003_FD_87188 | JGI IMG/M metagenome (GOLD analysis project Ga0115545, IMG submission 87188) | Pelagic marine microbial communities from North Sea - COGITO_mtgs_100330 | ecosystem: Environmental > Aquatic > Marine > Epipelagic | place: Germany:Helgoland, sampling site Kabeltonne...
CGATAATTTCTACTGGATCTCCAGTATTTGCGATACCAGTTTCAATTCTACCAGTAGCAACTGTACCACGACCAGTAATAGAGAATACATCTTCAATAGGCATCAAGAAAGGCTTATCAACTTCTCTTACTGGCTCTTCAATCCAGGCATCAACAGCGTCCATTAATTCCATCACTGAATCAACCCATTTTTTCTCACCATTAAGTGCTCCTAATGCCGAACCAGGTATTACAGGCCCATTATCTCCATCATACTCATAGAAAGATAATAAATCTCTAATCTCCATATCTACTAGCTCGATTAATTCTTCATCATCAACCATATCCACTTTATTCATGAATACAACCATACGAGGAATACCTACTTGGCGTCCTAATAGGATATGCTCACGTGTTTGTGGCATAGGACCATCAGTAGCAGCAACTACTAAAATAGCACCATCCATTTGTGCAGCACCAGTAACCATGTTCTTTACGTAATCGGCGTGACCTGGACAGTCAACGTGTGCGTAATGACGATTTGCTGTTGAATACTCAACGTGTGATGTATTAATTGTAATACCCCTTTCTTTCTCTTCAGGAGCATTATCAATTTGATCAAAGCTCATTGCTTGTGAAGTTCCTGCATCAGCTAATACTTTAGTAATAGCAGCAGTTAAAGTTGTTTTACCGTGATCTACGTGTCCAATTGTACCAATATTTAAATGTGGTTTTGAACGATCGAAAGTTGCCTTTGCCATGTTTTAAAAAATTTTAATCTTAGTTATATAATAATATTAGTGTATTCTAAATATACTATCTCTAAATACATAGAGCCAATGACGAGAATTGAACTCGTGACCTCTTCCTTACCAAGGAAACGCTCTACCCCTGAGCTACACCGGCGTAAAGTATTTATTTCCTATTCTCTCAAAACAATCTTTTTAGATTGTATTTAGTATGAAAGAAGAGACTCCTGCCTTCGCAGGAGTTTTAGAGCGAGAGACCAGGTTCGAACTGGCGACATTCAGCTTGGAAGGCTGACGCTCTACCAACTGAGCTACTCTCGCAATTTTAACAAGTCTTAACTTGTATGGTTTTCAATATTTCAACAAAAAAATTAAAAAAAAAGTTGTGGGGAGAGCAGGATTCGAACCTGCGAAGACGTAGTCAGCAGATTTACAGTCTGCCCTCGTTGGCCGCTTGAGTATCTCCCCAATTAACTTATTTCAATTTTTTAAAGAACTTGAGCCGATGGAGGGACTCGAACCCACGACCTGCTGATTACAAATCAGCTGCTCTAGCCAGCTGAGCTACATCGGCATTTTTTACACTTTTGACGCATAAAAAAAGCCCGTTATTTCTAACGGACTGCAAATGTATAGATTTTTTACTTTATTCAAAACATTTTTTGAGAAATTTTACTATAAATGTGATCTTAATTTTTCTTTTCTCTTTTTTAATTGTCTTTCTAGGGATGCAACTGCCATATCTACACCTTCTTCAAAGGTTTTACATTGTTTCTTAACAACAAAGCTATCACCAGGAACACTTACTTTAGCTTCAAATATTTTATTCTCTTTACCACTCATGTTTTCAACTTTTAAAAAAACATCAGATTTAATTACCTTATCATAAAACATATCCAATTTATCCATTCGTTGTTGAATAAAACTTATCAACTTTTCATCTGCATTAAAATTTACTGATTGTGTGTTTACCTTCATAATCTTCTTTTTGGTTAGACAATAATTTTACTATTACTATTTTTTACTTCTTGGATGTGCATTTATATGCACTTTTTTTAATTCGGCTATACTATTATGCGTATAAACTTGTGTAGCAGCTAAACTGGAGTGTCCTAAAAGCTCTTTAACAGCATTTAAATCGGCACCTTGGTTTAACAAATGTGTAGCGAAAGAGTGCCTAAGTATATGTGGACTCCTCTTTACTTTTGATGATGCCAAACTAAAATAGCCATTTATTGTTCTGTATACAAGTGTTTCATATATTTTATAACCTTTTTTCGTTAAAAACAAAATATCAGCATCCGAAATACGCTCTAGCTCCTTCCTCAATTCCAAATACTTAACTGCTGTTAGCACTACAGATTTTAGTAATGGAACAATACGCTCTTTATTTCTTTTACCTAATACTTTTAATGTTTTAGTATTTAAATCAATACTAGTAAGTTTAAGTTGCACAAGTTCTATTCTTCTAATACCTGTGGAATAAAATAATTCTATTATAAATTTATCTCGTACACTGTCAAAATCATCAGCAAAATTTAAATCGTCTAAAACGGTTTTTATCTCTGCTTCTGAAAACGGAATTTGAATTTTTTTACTTGTTTTTAGGGCCCGATGTTTTGATAGCGGATTGCTATTAATATCGCCTGTTTTTAAAAGAAACTTAAAATAAGTATTTAATGCTGAAACTTTTCGGTTTATACTGCGGTTTGCTATGCCATTTTCTACAAGTGACACAATCCAACTTCTTATTTGCGAATAGTTAACCTTGTTAATTGAATTACTTTCATATTCATGTTTAATAAACTCTAAAAAATCTTCCAAATCATTTTGATAGGCCTTTACTGTTAAAACAGAATAGTTTTTTTCTAGAAGTAAATAATCTGTATAAGATTGAAAAGACAAATTTTAGACTGTTAAACGGTTATATTGTTATAGATAAATGTACAACCTTTTATTTAATGGTGATGCAAAAAAAATCCCGCATATAGCGGGATTTGATAGTATGCAAATAACTAAACTTCTTCTGCATCTCTTATTCCTTGGATGTACTGCGCTTTTTGAACTTGTACTCTACGGGCAACTGAAGGTTTCGTGAACTGCTTACGCGCTTGCAACTGATTTTTAATCGTTGTTTTAACAAACTTACGTTTGAAACGTTTTAATGCTCTATCTATATTTTCTCCTTCTTTAACTGGTATTTTTAACATCGTGTCTTAACCTCCTCTCTTTTAGAATTTTCAAGGCGCAAATATAAAAAGTAAATTAGAATTTACCAGCAACAGATTACTATTCTTTTAAGTGCTTTTTTTATTTGAAAAGCCGTATTTGACTTTGTAAAAAAAAACATTAAAACGTTTTTTACCTGTGACTCATTGTTTGTAATTTAATTATTAATGGGTGATATTCAACTAGAACGAAGTAATAAAAATTTTAATGTAAGTTTACATCATAAATTATAATTTTTGAACAGGCTCTTAAATCAAAGGGCATAAAAATCTAATTTATCTTGCTTTGTTTAACACAGATTTAAAAAAGATCATTATGAAATACTTTAAGATACTTACAATATTATTATTCAGTTCAGTCATTTCTTTCTATGCCTGCAATGAAAATACTAAAGCGGCAAAACAAGAAACCTTAAAACCATTGGAAGTTTTAGATCCCACTAATCCACCAAATGCTATAACTCCAAAACCAGTTACTCTTGAAACCCCTCAAAATATAAAAGGAGTCTGGCACTATATCTGCAGTAAAGGTTGCTCTGGAGGTGCTGGGTCGGCTATAAATTGCAATACTTGTGGAAGTCTTTTAGCACATAACTCGGCTTATCATAACAATGCTAATAGTACACCAACTTCTTCTGCTCCTTTTGCTAACCCTCCTACTGCCGAACCTAGCCGAAACTCAGCCGGAATATGGCATTATACCTGCGGAAAAGGTTGTATTGGCGGATCTGGATCTGCTGGAGCTTGCGCCACTTGTGCTGGTTCCTTGACTCATAACACAGCTTATCATCAATAACATATAAAGCGTTATAATTTACAAGGTACGTAGTATTGAAATGGATTTCAAAATTGATAAAGTAAAAAATATACAGACAAAAAACGTGTAAAACGAACCTCAAAAGATATATAAAACTTTAAATTTAATACTATAAGCCCATAAATTAGTGCGTTAGGGATTGCAGAGAAAATCCTTTTTTGTGCTTAACTATAAGTTTTTGATTTGAAACTCATTTCTTATATGTAAAAAACTTGATGAGATACTGAAAAAAGTTCAGCACAAAAAAGATTGTAACGAAAAGCCCGACCCTTGGGTAACGCCCAAAAGAAACACCAACTCGTAACTAACAATTATAATTATTTAAGTAGCTGGCTTGTAGTCTTTTTTGTCAATTATTATTTTAGCAAATTGTGATACAATTTTCGCTAAAAAACAAATAGATTATTTAGTGGCTGGACGATATTCTTTTTTGTCAATTATTATTTTAGCGATAATCTCTCTTAAGATTTCTGAAGTACCACCACCTATAGGCCCTAGCCTACTATCCCGCAATAAACGGGCCATAGGATACTCTTCCATATAACCATAACCACCTAAAAATTGAAGGCATTGGTAAATAACCTCATCGGCCATTTTAGTAGACTTTAGTTTCGACATGGTTGCTTCTTTAACAACGTACTCTCCTTTATCTAATCTGGAGGCTACTGCATAGTTAAAGGATTTACAAATCTCCATATCGGTATATAAATCTGCTACGCTATGTCTTAAAGCTTGAAATTTATCGATAGTCTTGCCAAAAGCTTGACGCTCGCTCATATATTTTAGTGCGTACTCTAGCGCGAACTCTGCTCGTGCATGGGCATTAATACCCATAATTAAACGCTCTAAAGAAAAGTGCTGCATTATATATGAAAAGCCTTTGTTTTCTTCACCCAAAAGGTTTGCAACAGGTACTTTAACATTAGCGAATGCTATTTCTCCCGTATCGGATGCATTCCAACCCAATTTATTTAGTTTGGTTGCAGATACTCCTGCCATATCTCTATCTAAGACAAATATACTAATGCCTTTATTCCCTAATTCTGGAGTTGTTTTTGCGGTTACAATTAAATAGTCACTTAAAACCCCATTGGTTATAAACGTTTTTGAACCATTAATTACGTAATGGTCTCCATTTTTAATCGCAGTTGTTCGCATGCCTGCCACATCACTACCTCCAAAAGGCTCTGAGATACATAAGCATCCTATTTTATCGCCAGATATACTTGGGGTTAAATATTTTTGTTTGATTGCTTCATCACCTTCTGCTTGTAAATGCGTCATAGCTAAATACACGTGTGCCCAGATGGCCGCAGCAAAACCACCAGAATTTATTTTTTGAAGTTCTTCAAGTAGAATAACAGTGTAGAATAAATCTAAATCCATACCACCATAAGCTTCAGGATAATTGATTCCGAAGAATCCCATGTCTCCAAATTTTTTCCAAATAAATCTATCGATATTACCTGTTTTTTCCCATTTTTCGATGTGAGGTACAACTTCCTTTTGTAAAAAATCTTGAAGACTTTTTCTAAAAAGATTATGCTCTTCAGTGAAGTACATACTATTCATTTATTTTTCTTTTTCGAAGTGCAAATATAATTCAATTATCTTAATTTTATTTACAGGGAAGTCTTTAACTTTTGTTAATTCATCTATAGAATTATAACCTTCTCTTAATTGACGTTGTTCTATAATGTTATGTGCTAAATCATAATCTATGTGAGGGACGGTAACCAAATCACCAATGGTTGCAGCATTTATATTTATTTGCTGAATCGTTTTTGGTGTTTTTACCGTAAACTGGTTTGTAATTTTTTCTATAACCTCTGAGGTTAATCCATAGACGTCTAGAAGTTGAACATCGGCAATAAAACCACCTTTAAATTTATTTCTATATTTAATAATGCGATCTGAAAACACTTTACCAACACCATTAACTTTTTGAAGTTGTTGCGCTGTAGCCGTATTTAAATCTTGTTTTTGAGCGAAGGTTTTAGGTTTACTGTTATAAATATATACTGCATTGTTTTTAGGCTTGGGATTAGTTATCCATTCTGGAAATTTAAAATATGGTGATATAGCATTTAAAAGTGAATCGGATACCTTGGTAACTTCCTGAAATTGTTTAGAAGAATTAATCCATTTATTTTGTTTTCTAAAGGCTATTAGTCTATCAATTTCTTCATTAGTCATTCCCAATGTAGCGCCTTTAAAGTCTGTAATGTAATTTGGATTGAATGGATATGTTTTCGGTTTGTTTTTTTCTAACTGAACTAACCTTAAGGAATCTATTTCTTTAATAAATTCTGAAAGCGCTTCTTTATTACCTGAAGTATCTTCCGCAGGGAATTCGACAAAAAAATAAAAACATTGAAAAACAACGATAAGGACTAATAATAAAAAAATCCCATTCCGTTGTTCTTTAGAAAACGTGAAATGGGATTTAAAATTTTTCATATTATATTTATGCCTTTGCTTCTTTTATAGCATCTAAAAATCTCTTTAATTCCCTTTTCACTACTGGGAATAAAAAGAATAAACCTATCATATTAGGAAATATCATAGCGAAAATCATAGCATCTGAAAATTGCCAGATTGACCCCATACTTGCAGCTGCTCCAATAATTACAAACATTAAGAATAAAACTTTGTATGCTAAATCTGCTGCTTTACCTCTACCGAATAAGAATTTCCAAGATTGTAGTCCATAATAAGACCAAGAAATCATGGTAGAAACTGCAAACAGAACTACTGCAATTGTTAAAAATACGTTTGAATAAGGTATATATTGAGCAAATGCTTTTGATGTAATACCTGCACCTTCATAAGATACACCATCAATCATTACACCACCTAAACCATCACCTCCATATTGAAATTCTCCACCAAAGTTAAAAATAATAATAACTAAAGCTGTCATTGTACAAATAACAACAGTATCAATAAAAGGCTCTAATAAAGCTACTAAACCTTCAGAAGCAGAATATTTTGTTTTTACAGCTGAATGCGCAATTGATGCAGAACCTGCACCAGCTTCATTTGAAAAAGCTGCTCGCTTAAATCCAACTAATAACACCCCTATTAAACTACCAACACCTATAGCTGTAGGATTAAAAGCTTCAGTTATGATTAAACCTATAGCATCATCTACTAAAGAGAAATTACTCCCAATGATATATAAACATGCTAACAGATAAAAAACTGCCATAAAAGGCACTACTTTTTCTGTAACAGATGCTATTCTTTTAATTCCACCAATTATAATGATTCCAACTAATACGGCTAAAACAACGCCTATCCAAAATCCTGCTCCAGCATTATCTAATCCTAATAAATCTTTTAAAACTATAGTTGCTTGGTTAGATTGAGCCGCATTTCCGCCACCAAATGAACCACCAATACAGAAAATAGCAAAAAATATTGCAGCAATCTTTCCAAGTGTTTTAAAACCTCTTTCTTTTAATCCTTTGCTTATATAATACATAGGACCTCCATAAACGGTTCCATCTTCACCTACATCTCTATATTGAACACCAAGTGTACACTCAACAAATTTAGAAGACATTCCTAATAAACCACAAACAATCATCCAAAATGTTGCTCCAGGACCACCAAGCGCTATAGCTAAAGCTACACCGGCAATATTTCCATTACCAACCGTTCCCGAAACTGCAGTCGCTAGTGCTTGAAAATGCGATACTTCTCCCTCCTGACTTTCATCACGAATAGTATCACGAATATCACCGTCCACAGTCATGGATGTTTCAGAAGCTTGATGTCCTCCTTCAATTTCATCATACTTACCTCTTACAGTATTAATTGCTTTTCCAAAATACCTGACATTTGGAAACCCAAAATAAATAGTAAAAAATAGCGCACTAAAAACTAAGAGTATTAAAACAAATGGAATACCAAAAACTTCAAAAAAGATAACACCAAAAACAGCATCAGAGAATGGCTTAAATGCTTGGTCTATTTTTTGGTCTAAACCAAGTTCAGTAGTTTCTTGAGCAAATGTTAAAAATGGAATTATAAATGTAAAAATTGAAAGAAGATACTTCTTCATAAGCTTTGTGTTTGTTAGTTTTTATTGAAAGATTCTTACTAAAAGCTAGCAAGATGCTAAAAAAAAATGGTTATTTAAAACAATGGTAGTTAAAATAGCAAATTTACTAATTGATGTTGTACTCAGAATTTAATGCCTCAATTTGTTCTGGTCTTCCAAGAACAATAATTTTTGAATGTCTAGCAAGCTCCATGTCTGCTTCAGGGTTTACCATATATTCACCATTTTCATCTTTATAACCAATAACCGAGCATCCCGTTTTTTTGCGAAGATCTAAATCCCTAATAGTTTTAGGTTTTTTAGAATCATAAAATTTTTCAACTGCAACTTCCTCTATATTGATATTAGACTTTCCAACAATAGATAAATTATCTATAAACTCCATTAGACCTGGCACAACAACTAATGACGCCATGTGGTCTCCTCCTATTTTATCTGGTAAAATAACATTATCTGCTCCTGCAAATTTTAGTTTATCATAAGAAGATTCATTTGATGCGCGACTAATTATATTCATTTTGGGATTTAGTTGTCTTGCAGAAAGTACTACAAACAAATTATCTGCATCGTTTGGTAATGCTGAAATAAAACATGAAGCTCTTTCTACACCTGCAGTTATTAAAATTTCATCTTCATTTGCGTTTCCAATTACATATGGCACTTTATCAAGTTGCATGCGCTCTTCCATTTCTTTATTCTTTTCAACAACTACAAACTCCTCTTTATAAGCCATAAGTTTTGTTGCTGCTTGCTTGCCGTTTCTTCCGTAACCACAAATAACAATGTGATTCTCAAAACTTTCAATCTTTTTTTGCATCTTTTTGTGTTTTAATTCTTCAGAATAATTCTTACTTAAAATGTATTCCGTAATTATAGATAAGGCATAACCTACAATTACAACACTTGCTAAAATTAAGAAAATTGTAAATATTTTAGACTGATCGTCTAATGGAACAACCTCACCAAAACCAACCGTGGTCATTGTTATCACAGTCATGTACAAGGCATCAATCCAAGAATAACCAGAAATATGGACAAATCCAAAAACCCCAATAAGCATAATAACAACCAGTAGTAAAACGGCTGTGTAGATTTTTGTTCTAAAAAACTTTATAAGTTCGTTCATAAATCAAAAACCGATGAGCGTTTTGTGTAAACTAAATCTTTAATACGTATCCAAAAAGCTAAAAACAAATAAAGCGCAAAACCAAAACCTACGGTTACAAAAGTTAAATACATAAAAGAGGTTCTAACTACTTTAGTTCTAATACCAAAACGGTCTGCAATACGCTGGCATACATAATACCCATGTTTCTGAAAAAACAATAATAGTTTGTAAATATTGTTCATGCTGCAATTTAAGGTTTTGTTTATTCGTGTAAAAGTTTATCTGTTTAAAAATTGATTACCAACAGCACATTTTAAACAATTATTTTTATCGCAATATTCAGTTTTGAGTTGAATTAATGCCTGAGAATCTAAAGATGATTTTGATACTTTTTTTAAATTATTAAATGCACTAATGATATTGTTTTTTTCTGAAGTTATTGCCGTAGCTATTTTTATGATTTCAGAATCTATTTCTACTCCTTTTTGTTTGGCATAACAAAACTTTATGGGCAGAATAGTATTGATTAGCAATAAATCTACAAACGATTTTGATAATTTTTTTATTGAAGTTTTAGATGTTTTTTGAAACGTGTAATGCGTTTCCCAAAAATCAGAAGTTGAAACTTTAAAAAGTTCATAAAAGTCTTCTACTTCATTTAATTCTATAACTTTAGAAAATAAGTTTTGATGCTTATTATACAAATTTGCTAATTGTGATAATCTAATCGTTGGAAAATTTGACGGTCGTAATCTAAAAAACTGCAATGGTAAAACTTGATTATTCTGGAGGCCAAATTTTTGCTTTAGAAACTTATATTCATTCTTCAAATCTAAGTAATAAGCATTTTCAATATCTTGCTTTAACAAACCCGCTTGACCAAATAAAAAAGCTTCTAGAACATGAGGGTTTGATTGTGTTTTTCTGATTATCGAAAAATCTATGGACTGCCCTAAACTAAAAAACGATTCACCATTAACTTTTAGCCCGAAGTTTTTAGTCAGCATTTTAAAAAACACGGATTCCCAATCGTTTTTAGATGCTACCAGAAGTGTGTTTATTGTTTCAGATTTTCGTTCTAAACGTTCAAGATACAATCGCTCTAGCCAATTAGTTAAAACAAAATCGTCAGTTGATGGAAAATCATTTTCACAATTAATCCATTTGTTTTGTTTAGCAAATAGTTTTTCATAATTATTCAACATGGTAACATCTACAACATCTTTCAGCTGTAAAGTTGGTATAGGTGTATTGTCTTTTCTAAACACTTCCGTGTCGTCTTCCCAAACCACATGCAGAACTACATTATCATAAGCTTTGTCTTGTTCGTGACTATGCAAAAACCAATCTGAAGATTTAATATGAATTTCTAAATTTCCTGCCCAGAGCTGATCTCCAACTTTAATTTTTGCATTGAAAAAATCTGGACCTGAATTAAAATTATGTTGCCCAACGGAAGTTACTACGATAGATTCTCCAGTTGTTGTTTCTAAATTATTAAATCGAAACTTTTTATGTTTCCAGATATAATGTAAGAAGTCTTCTTGCATGCAACTAAAATATAAAAATATTACTCTTTTTTATTTGAAGTTGAAGAAATTTAAAAGAAATTTGAATCATGGAAGAACTAACTCTTACTA
>Ga0115545_1001871_pt1 | contig 10536 bp, 9 predicted proteins | sample COGITO_mtgs_1003_FD_87188 | JGI IMG/M metagenome (GOLD analysis project Ga0115545, IMG submission 87188) | Pelagic marine microbial communities from North Sea - COGITO_mtgs_100330 | ecosystem: Environmental > Aquatic > Marine > Epipelagic | place: Germany:Helgoland, sampling site Kabeltonne...
CGCTCTTCATCTTCATGGTCCATCGCGATGGTTACAAACTGAAGATCTTGTGCTTCTGGCTGCTGCAAATATGCGGCGGCGTCGTCGAATGAAAGATCACCCCAGTTTTCACCCAAGGCGGTTTCCATATCCTCGATCAAAAGATCAAATATCTGAACATCGCGGCTAATTGTGCAAGCCACGATAGGGTGTTGGTCTGATTTTAAAACTGCGCTGCTCATAACGATACGTCCTTTGTTTGTGGGCCGCAGTCGCAAGATGTCCGATATGAGTGAAAATCACGTCAACAAGACCCAAACAGCTGCCCCATGTGCACCGACTCGATGAACGTGGTTAACCCTTTGGACCATTTGTGGGGGGCAATCGTGTCAAGATTGGGTCAAAAAGATCGTCATTGTTTGATATTTTGGGACGATGACGACTTTTCGGGGGGGGGTGTTCACGCATTGGCATCGCGTGAACAATCAAATTTTAACGATTTACTCGCCTGTGGCGGCAGTAACCGCAGTGCCTGGAACCGCACTAGCAACATATTCGCGGAAGATGACTTCGGCGTATTTGCCGTTCAGAACCATCGGGTGGTTCTTCACGAAACCGGATACTTCAGTCACTGTGCGACGATTGCGACGCTCTTGGCCTTCAGTCACGATAATCGGCTGGGTTTCCCCAAATGACACCACGGCCTCAAGGCGGGATTTGCTGATACCTTGGCTGGTCAGGTAAATCACGGCTGCTTGTGCGCGGCGCAGTCCAAGTTGACGGTTGTAGGCTTGGCTACCGACAAGATCGGTATGGCCAAAGACCTTAAAGCGCACTTCAGGGAACTGTTTGATCCAAGCTGCTTGTTGACGCAGCGTTGAACGGGCAGTTTCATCCAAAGCGGTGGAATTGAACGGGAAGGTGATGGTCGAATTAATTTCTGCGGCAAAGCGGCGCGCCAAATTGATGGTATAATCGGCATCGCCTGATTGAATAAGCGAGTTATTCATTGTGGCCGCGCCGAAATGACCATCGTCAATTTGCGAGCCAGCAGGACTGTTAAAGCCTTGGCGGATATCATTAGATTGGCCGCAAGCGGTCAACATCAGACAAGCTGTCGTCGCGCGATCAGTACAGTTTTCATTGTCCTGCGATCCTTATCAATCATCCAACACATAGCCGTAAGAGCCACTAAAGTCTTGGCGTGCAACTTCGCCGGCGCCACCTTTTTGTGGGGCTTTGTCTGCGGCAACACGGCCAAATAGGAACAGATCACGCTCGGATGGCGGCTGCACACGGTCAGTTGGCAATGCCAGCACTTCACCACGTGTCGGTGTGACAAGATGTGGCGTCACAATAATGACCAGCTCGGTTTGGTTGCGTGCATATTCAGCACTGCGGAACAACGATCCAAGGATCGGGATGTCGCCAACCCAAGGCACTTGACCGTTGAGATCCATAAAGTCGTCTTGCAGCAAGCCCGCAATCGCAAAGCTTTCCCCGTCGCGCATTTCAACAGTTGTTGATGTTTCGCGGCGCTTAAATGCGTCAATGGTAAATCCGTTGGCGGTAAAGCCGTTTGTGCTGTCGATAGATGACACAGCAGCGGAAAGTTCGAGATTGATCACATCGTTATCAATAACGCGCGGGGTGAAGTTCAATTCAACACCGAATGGCTTGTATTCAATGGTGATCGCACCGTTATCTTGGGACACAGGGATCGGATACTCGCCCCCTGCAAGGAACTTTGCCTCTTGGCCACTCAATGCAGTCAGGTTTGGTTCCGCCAAGGTGCGGACAACGCCGCGGGATTCCAGAGCTTCGAGCAAAATGCCAACTTCGACGCCGCCAGCATTAAAGCCGAACAGAAAAGCGCCGTTATTGGCGTTGTTGGTTGGGATCGAGCCAGTGAAGGCGTTTGTGACCGCGCCAGAGTTGCTCAGCGTATTTGATCCGCCCGACATGCCCAGATTGCCGCCAAGGCCAGTGCCCTGCAATGCAATAGAGGACGACAGCGACTTGCTCACAGAGCGCTGCATTTCGGCAAAGCGCACTTTTAGCATAACTTGTTGTGTGCCGCCGACCGACATCAGGTTGGAAACGCGCTCAGGGGCATACCGTTGCGCCAATTCCATTGCACGATCAAGGCGGGCGATGGAACTGACGGTGCCGGAAAGCACGATGCCGTTGTTAGCGGTACGGACTTCGATGTTCTCACCGGGCAAAATTTGGGTCAGACGTTCTTTGAACTCTGCGATGTCAGGGGTGACGTGGACTTCGACATTGGTAATCAGGCGGCCATCGCCACCCAATAGCGTCAGCGTCGTGCGGCCTGGTTCCTTGCCCAATACGTAGATTGTGCGGTCCGATAATGACGAAATATCCGCAATGCCTGGATTTGCGATCGATAGCTCGGTGAATGGGGTGTCGCTTTCAACAACAACCGCCCTGTTCATCGGGACGTTCAATGCGCTCGACGGCGCGCCGCGCATCACGCGCAAGGTTTCAGCCTGTGTCGCAACTGGTGCGAATATAGCTGTCATTGCAAAACTGGTTACAACAGCTTTGATAAAGTTCTTACATGTCATGGTGACCTGCCTCTCCGATCACGCCTCATTTTATCGGGTCTTTTTGCCCGCATTTATTTGAAACTGCACCGAAACGAGACTTATTTCAAGAATCAATAGCTTACAGTGCAAAAGTGATGCAGATGCGTAACGGCGTGAGACGTACACATACCAAAGGGGTGCACCACATTTGCAGTGGTGCACCCCTTTAAAACAAAGGTTTTTTAGTTTGTGCAGGGGATTGGAACTTCAACCCGCTCACCACCCTTGTTGGTGATGATTGTGCAAACTTCTCGCTGCTGAACTTCTTCAACTTGGGCGACAACAGGTTCTGCAAGCCCTAGCAAGCTGCGCTGATTAACCAGAATTTCACCGGTTACGGTATCGTCGTTGTCACCAACAAGCGACAGGGACAAGGCGCCCGTAGACTGCGCTTGGGCCAAAACGGCCACATCCTGCGGTGATACCTGAACCGTGACAGTGCGGGCAATAGATGCTTCGTTGCGTTCGCCATTTGCGGATTGGTCAATCGCAATAATCTCGACATTGGACTTGATCAGCTGGGTAAAGCTATGCTGACCTTCGCCACGGACACTCCCGCTCCAATAGACGTCAACAATATCGGTTGGGCGTAAAAAGCCCGACACACCGCTGGCGACATCAACTTTGATTGTGAACGCACGCATGCCGCGGTCCAAGCGCGACGTAATACCGGCGCCTTGACCTGGTTCGGTCACTTTAATCGCTAGGACCGGTTCGTCCTTTTCCATCTGACGCAACACAACACGCGGGGTGTCTTCGCCTTCTGGGAACAACTCTTCGAATGTTGCAAATGCGCCCTCTGGGATATGCTTGATCGCATAGTCTATCAACGCGACGTCATCGACAGTGATCGGCTCACCGTAAAGGATCGTGCGGGTTGGGGCATAAATCTTACTGGTCGGCACGCTCTGTGCGGCGCGGGCGCGTTCTTGTGCAAGGGCAGTTTCCTGCTCACTTACAAAGCTCTGAACCATATAGACGGCAAAGCCTGCAAGGCCCATGCCAAGGAGGAGAACCAGTCCAAATACTGAACGCATTTTGTACCTCAATTTCTTTTTTTGCTGACCCGCTTGCTGAAATTAGCGGATCTATTGGTGAAATTTGAAAACTGGTTACTCCCAGTCTTTCGCTTTCATCTCGGCTACTTGGGTCCCGACACGCTCACCCAGGTCGACTGTCTCGTCGTGGATGCCGTTGCCGACGAGTGACGCGAGCAAGACAATGCCAGCGGTAATAACAACCCAGTCAACGGTGACTGCACCATCTTCGGTCTTTGCGAAACGTCCCAATAGTTTGAACATATCAGGTTCCAATCCTGTAAAATATACTGCTAGTTTACAAATAGCCTTGGTTTGCGGCGTATTAGTGGCGATGGCATGATTTAACCGTGATATCTTATGACCATAGTCTTAACGAAAAGTGGCCGCCCCATGTTTCCAAGGAGCGGCCAGCCAAATCAATCCGGTTGGATTATTCAGTCGCCATTGCCGCGATGTCTGCGCCTACGTCAGTCGCAAGTGTCTTAGCACCGCCACCAACAGAGTTGCCAACAGCAACGCCCAAAAGAACGATAGCGGCTGTCAGAACAACCCAGTCAACTGTTACTGCGCCGTCTTCGTCGTTGCGGAAGTTTTTGATAAAGTTAAGCATTGTAGTCCCTCCTCAGGGTATCGCTAGATTTTCAATTCAAACCTTTTCGGATCATTTCGCACCGGCCCCTTATTGGTGCATCCCCGTCTTGGTTGAACATGTTTTGCACTTTGATTGGGGCAGCAGTTTGACCCCTTTCGTGCAATTTTGGACGTGCGGAAAAAAAGCTGTAACTGCCAGTTAAGTTATTGTTTTATATGAATAATAAAGTTTATAAAGTTGTAGGTACTTTGGACAAGCTTACGCCAATTGTGTCTAAACGGCCCCAAATCAAGGGAATTTTTACCAATTGTATCGCTTCAGATCCGTGGTTCTGCGATGCTAGGCGCAATAAAAAGAGATTTGAGCAGTCATAATGAAAAATCGATTCACCTTTCTTGTGGGAATCGCTTGTTGGGCGTTGGTGACAACGTCTTTGCAGGCTGATTCACTGCGACTCCAGTCCGACTTCAGCTTTAAGCGCGTGACTGTGCCCTCCAAAAACACCAATCGCCGCATTACCGTGCAGATTGATCCGACCGCCCCCAGCGCTCCTTCAGCGCCTTTGGCCGCAGGGACCGCCGGTGCCGCTGCCACGCCCAATGTCCCAAAAGTCACTGGCCTTGAATGGTTCTGGTTGGCCGTCTCGCCCAAAATGTCCGACAGCGGGCAGGGTCGGTTAGAGATGGCGTTGCGCGAAATGGCCAATGCGCCCGATGGCAAAGCCGTGCCTGCGCCGCGCCTACAGACCCTTCAAGGGATCGCAACGACGCACGGTCTGGACATCCTGCGGGCAACCGTTGGCACAAACGTCTCTCCCGCGCTCGTTCTGGCATTGATCTCTGTTGAAAGCGCAGGGCAGGGCGACGCTGTCAGCCACGCAGGTGCCCAAGGGTTAATGCAACTGATGCCCGCCACCGCCGCACGCTTTGGGGTGACAGATAGCCTGAGCCCGTCCGACAATATCAAAGGTGGGGTCGCCTATCTGGCATGGCTTATGGATCATTTCGACAATGATCCGATTCTCGCACTGGCAGGATATAATGCAGGTGAAGGGGCCGTGCGTGATAACGCAGGCGTGCCGCCCTATGCCGAAACCCGCGCTTATGTGCCCAAGGTACTGGCCGCGTGGGCTGTGGCAAAAGGGCTGTGCCTGACACCACCGGAACTCATGACCGATGGTTGCGTGTTCCATAACAACGGGGCGTAGGGGGCGCAGCGGTTCGGCCGCGCCCGCGCGACGTTATACTATAGTCGCTTCTGTGGCTACGCGCAGCTCGGCTTCAGTGACGCCCTCGGCACACTCCACGATCTTGAGGCCACCCTCAACCACATCCAAGACACCAAGGTTGGTAATGATGCGATCGACCACGGCCTGACCAGTTAGCGGCAGGGTGCAGGCTTTCAACAGTTTGCTATCGCCGTGCTTGGATGTGTGATCCATCACAACAACCACGCGGCCAACACCTGCGACAAGGTCCATCGCGCCGCCCATCCCCTTGACCAGCTTGCCCGGAATCATCCAGTTCGCCAGATCACCGTTTTCGGCAACTTCCATCGCACCCAAGATTGCCATGGCAATCTTGCCGCCACGGATCATGCCAAACGACTGCGCGCTATCAAAATACGCGGTCTGGGGCAGTTCTGTAATCGTTTGCTTGCCCGCATTGATCAAGTCGGCATCTTCCTCGCCGGCGATCGGGAACGGGCCCATACCCAACATGCCATTCTCGGACTGCAACGTCACCTCAACACCCTCGGGGATGTAGTTGGACACCAGCGTCGGAATGCCGATGCCAAGATTCACATAAGTACCGTCTTCCAGTTCAAGCGCCGCACGTGCGGCCATTTGGTTCCGATCCCACATTATGCTGTCCTCACTGTGCGTTGCTCGATCCGCTTTTCATGATCACCTTGAATAATACGGTGAACATAGATGCCGGGCAGGTGGATATGGTCAGGATCTAGCGACCCCGTCGGGACGATTTCTTCGACCTCAACAACACAGACTTTTCCGCACATGGCAGCAGGCGGATTAAAGTTACGGGCGGTTTTGCGGAAGATCAGGTTACCTGTCTCGTCAGCCTTCCACGCCTTCACGATGGCCAGATCGGCAAAGATACCTTCTTCCATGATGTATGTCTCGCCGTTGAAATCTTTGTGCTCTTTGCCGTCGGCAATCACGGTGCCAACGCCAGTTTTCGTATAAAAACCGGGGATACCACAGCCACCCGCACGCATACGTTCGGCCAAAGTGCCTTGCGGGTTGAACTCCAGCTCAAGTTCGCCCGACAGATACTGGCGCATGAATTCCGCGTTTTCGCCCACATAGGACGAAATCATCTTTTTGACCTGCCTTGTCTGCAGCAAAATTCCGATGCCAAAATCATCCACGCCCGCGTTATTGGATGCAAACGTCAAATTTTTCGTGCCAGCGTCTTTGATAGCGGACAGCAAAAGCTCGGGAATGCCGCAGAGGCCAAAGCCACCCGCCGCGATGAACATGCCGTCATGCAACAGCCCATCAAGGGCGGCGGCGGCATTTGGATAAATCTTTTTCATGAGGCTCCCCAAAAATGTATTGCCCGCGAAACCTGAATGGCGTCGCGGGCAATGTCAATCACTGTGCTGCGCTGCGGCAAGCCTATTCGATGACGTCACCATCATCAGCAGGCTTTGCGGCCTTCTTTGTAGGTGCTTTTTTCGCCGCCGGCTTTTTTGCAGCAGGTTTCTTGGCCGGGGCCTTCTTCGCTGCTGGCTTTTTAGCGGCAGCTTTCTTTTTCGGCGCAGCTTTCTTTGCACCGGGCTTTTTCTTGCCAGCCTTCATCGCACGCTCGTCGATCAGATCAACCGCTTGCGCCATCGTCAGGTCAGCAGGTTCAATCGTGTCAGGAATCGTCGCGTTGATCTTTTCCCACTTCACGTAAGGACCATATTTGCCCGTGTAGATGTTCACCGGACCGCCCGCCTCTGGGTGTTCGCCCAACTCGTGGATCGGCGCCGCTGCCTTGCCACGTGCGCCACGGCTGGCAATCTTTGCCGCCAACAACTCAACCGCGTGGTTCATGCCAACGGTCCAAACGTCGTCGATGCCCTCAAGGTTAGCATTCGTGCCGCCACGATCAGACGTTGACGGCGCATGCTTCAGGTAGGGGCCGTAACGGCCGATATTTGCCCAAACCGTTATACCATCCTCGGGGTGGGGGCCAATTTCGCGAGGCAGGGACAGCAGCATAACCGCGCGCTCCAGCTCCAGTTCTTCTGGTTCCCAGTCTTTCGGAATGGATTGGCGTGGGGGCTTTTTATTCTCTTCGGTGACTTCGCCGCGCTGGACGTAGGGGCCAAATCGGCCCTTGAAGACGCGAATTTCGTCGTCAGAATCCGTGCCCAGCAGCTTGCCCTCTGGCGGAATGGCAGATGCCTCGGCCTCTGGGTTTGGCGGGCCAAAGGGGCGTGTGTATTTGCATTCTGGGTAGCTAGAGCATCCAATAAACGCGCCGCCAGAGCGGGCAGTGCGCATCGACAGGCGACCTTTGCCGCAGTTCGGGCAAAGACGCGGGTCGCCGCCATCTTCCAATGGGGGGAACAGATGTGGGGCAAGCACATCGTTGATTTTCTCTAGAACTTCGGTGATGCGCAGATCAGCAGTTTCGGCAATCGCAGCCGAGAAATCGGTCCAGAAACGGGCCAACACTTTCTTATAGTCGGCATCGCCCGCGCTAACCTCGTCAAGCTGGTTTTCCAGATCGGCGGTAAAGTCATACTCGATGTATTTGTTAAAATAGTTCGACAAAAACGCCGTAACCAAACGACCCTTATCCTGCGGGATCAGTCGGTTTTTATCCTTCTCGACATAACCCCGATCTTGGATTGTCGTCACGATAGAGGCGTAGGTCGATGGGCGGCCAATGCCCAACTCTTCCATGCGCTTGACCAGTGTTGCCTCGGTATAACGGGGCGGTGGCTGAGTGAAATGCTGCTCTGGATCGACAGAGGTTTTCTTGGCCGCTTCGCCCTGGGTAATCTGCGGCAGACGCTTGGCGTCCTCATCGGTGCTGTCGTCTTTGCCTTCTTCGTAAACGGCAAGGAACCCGTCAAAAAGCTGAGCCTGACCGTTGGCACGCAACATCACTTGACCATCAGCAGATCCCACATCAACCGTCGTGCGCTCAAAACGGGCGGCAGCCATTTGGCTCGCAATCGTGCGCTTATAGATCAGGTCGTATAGTTTGCGCTGATCCGCATCAGAGATATTGGCCTCGTCGGATGACACCATCAAATCAGTCGGGCGCACACACTCGTGGGCTTCTTGGGCGTTCTTGGCTTTGTTTTTATAAACGCGGGCCTCGGACGGTAGATACTTTTCACCGAATTTCGCTTTGATCGCGTCGCGCGACGCAATAACAGCCTCGGGGGCCATATCAATACCGTCGGTCCGCATGTAGGTGATCAAGCCCGCTTCATATAGACGCTGGGCGACCGACATCGTTTGACGTGCGCCAAAGCCGAACTTGCGGCTGGCCTCTTGCTGCAAGGTCGATGTCATGAACGGCGGGGACGGGTTGCGGGTGCCAGGTTTCGCTTCGACCATTTGCACGGTCAAATCGCGGCTGTTGATCGCTTGCACGGCCATCTCGGCTTGGGTCGCGTCGGCGATGCTGAACTTCTCTAATTTGTCGCCAGCCAATGTGGTCAGGCGGGCCTCATAGGTCACACCGCGCGGGTTTTCCAAGACGGCTTTTACCGTCCAATATTCTTGGTTGCGGAAAGCTTCGATTTCCATTTCGCGTTCAACGATAATGCGCAGGGTCACAGACTGCACACGACCCGCCGATTTGGCACCGGGTAATTTGCGCCACAGCACTGGTGACAGCTTAAAGCCAACAAGATAATCCAGCGCACGACGGGCAAGATACGCGTCGACCAAAGGCACATCCACTTGGCGGGGATTTTTCATCGCCTCGGTAACGGCAGTTTTCGTGATCGCGTTGAACACAACACGCGACACCGGGGTGTCCTTTTTGATCGCCTTCTTCGCAATCAACGCCTCGGTCAAATGCCAGCTAATCGCCTCGCCTTCGCGGTCAGGGTCGGTCGCGAGAATAAGTTCGTTATCGTTTTTAAGAGCGTCCACAATCGCTTTGATATGCTTTTTGCTATCGCTCGCGATCTCCCATTTCATGTCGAAATCTTCGTCGGGCAGGACTGATCCGTCTTTTGGCGGCAGGTCACGCACGTGACCATAAGAGGCAAGCACCGTATAGTTGCTACCTAAATATTTGTTTATTGTCTTGGCCTTAGCGGGGGATTCGACGACGACAACTGGCATGGGAATCCTTTAAAAACGTTTTGTCTGACTATGACTGCGGTACATGTGGTTGACCGTAAAGGAAAGTCAATGCGTGCATTTGTCAAAGGGGAAAGTTCGGTGTTGGTGCATCAAAGCCAGATGCGCACCCTAATGTGACAATGCAATCAACCCGCCGGATTGGCGCGTTATTTTGCCGTCCAACTCGAGTGTGACGATGATTGGGGCGACCGTATTACTGTCTGCACCAAGGTCGCGGATCAACTGGTCTTCTGCCACGGGCGAGGGGCCAAGCCGGTGCAAGATCTGATCGTGCAATGCGGCTGTTTCGCGGAATGTGCGCTGCGGGCGAACGGGCATCTCCAGCGGCAACTCTGGCGCGGGATCAGCCATCGCGGCACCCAAGGCCTCGATCACATCATTAGCCCCGCGCACCAGTGTCGCGCCATCGCGGATCAACATATTGCATCCGTAGGTTCGGGCATCAAACGGATGGCCGGGCACGGCCAAAACGTCGCGGGATTGATCCAATGCGTTGCGTGCAGTGATCAAGCTGCCCGATTTTGCGGCAGCCTCGACAATGACAACACCACGGGCCAGCCCCGAGATAATGCGATTGCGGGCAGGGAAATGGCGAGCCTGCGGTTGCACACCCATCGGCATTTCCGAAATGCGCAGGCCACGGCGGGCAATGTCTTCGGCAAGTGCCTTGTTCTCAATCGGGTAAATTGTATCAACGCCACCCGCCAGAACCGCGATCGTGCCAGTCTCAAGCGCGCCAATATGCGCAGCTGTATCAACGCCACGCGCCAGTCCTGACACCACGACATAGCCAGCTTCGCCCAAATCCGACGCCAGCTTTTTCGCCATGCGTGTGCCTAGCGACGACGCGTTGCGTGCGCCCACAAGGGCAATCATCGGGCGCGACAACAACGACACATCACCCAAGCCCCATAGAATCGCGGGGGCATCAGACAGGTCTGACAAGGCGGTCGGGTAACCCGCTTGACC
>Ga0115545_1001877_pt1 | contig 10524 bp, 25 predicted proteins | sample COGITO_mtgs_1003_FD_87188 | JGI IMG/M metagenome (GOLD analysis project Ga0115545, IMG submission 87188) | Pelagic marine microbial communities from North Sea - COGITO_mtgs_100330 | ecosystem: Environmental > Aquatic > Marine > Epipelagic | place: Germany:Helgoland, sampling site Kabeltonne...
GTGGTAGGGTTAATAGTAATCCAAGTCTTGCAAACAATTCTAATTTTGATTTATTGGTATCTAAATGTAGAGGTGTAACTCCTGCACGAGATAATACTAGACCAGCTGACTCACAGAGTTTTTGGGATGAGATGAAAGATGAGTATAAAAAAGAGAACCCAGAGGTCAATTTAATGGGAGATAAATTCATAAAATCCAGTAAAAAGAAGCTTATTATACCTAAGTATTTAACTGAAGACGAAAATGTGATACTACCTTTACCTAAACCAAAAGTAAATGAGTAAACCATTAAAAATATCAGAAGAAGCAGCTGTACAAATGCCAATGAAGACCGTAGCGTCTTTGATAATCATCGTAGCACTTGGCACTATGGGTTACTTTCAAATGATTGAACGTCTTAATGTTGCAGACACACGACTACAAATAATGGAAAAAGATTTAAATGAAAATACAGAGTTTAGAATAAAATGGCCACGGGGCCAACTTGGCTCACTTCCCGCTGATTCTGAGCAGTTCATGATGATTGAAGATTTATATAAAACCACAGATAAATTAAATGCACACATAGAATCTATGGCACTAAACAAAGTTAATATAGAATTTTTAACAAAACAAATGGACAAAGTTTTAAATGATATAGAAAAATTAAAAGATGCATCAAGAGATATGCATTACAAGAATGGAAACGGCCAATGATAGAGTCTGTGGTAGCCCTACTTATGTTTGTAAACGCAGAGATCAAAGAAGCGCGTTATCAGGTCGATGGTATGGCACAATGTTTACGCGGCAAGCGTCAGGCAGAAAGACAATATTCAGAAAATGTTATGTATAAATGCTGGAAGGGTTCTGCAGAATTAGAACAAAATATTGATGGATCTTTGTCGATAAAAAAGTTAATAATAGAGTAATGAAAATATCAGCAGAAATAGTTAATGGCAAGTGTCCTACTTGTGATGAATTTACAATGTTAGTGGGTCTTACAAATGAATTATACAGATGTATGAATTGTGGATCTGATTTACAACAACACATTAATGGTAAGATAAGTTATTTACCTGTGATGGTTTCACGTAAAGATGGCGCAACACCTTTTGTAAAAGAATGGAAAGATGTCTAAAAAATCTAAATTTGGTGTATCAACAGCTCCTCGTAATAAACCTAAAAAACGTCCTGGACGTCATAAAAAGTCAAGAAATAAACACGAAAAAAGACAACAAAAAAGACGAACTAAAGGTTGACAATATCCTAAAAAATCCTACATTATAGGTATGAAAGTTAATAAATTAATAAAATCTAAAATAGAAAGAAACTATATTTTTGTAAAAGGTGAGTTGAAAATAAATGCAAAATACTTCATCAAAAAAATTGAACAAGGAATAAACGAAAACAATAATTTAAATTATAAAACTAATTTAATTAGTCCGATGACAGATTGGATGTATTTTATAAATGATAAAATATTTTATGAAATAATTTTTTTATTAAATGATATGATAGATAAAGAAAAATTATCATTCGGATCTAATTATATGTTATCGGAAGCGTGGGGTTTTAAATCTGGTTTTGGAAATTATACAAAACTACATAATCACGCTGCTAACATTATTTCTGGAGCAATTATGTTAAATGAACATGCACAAGAATTATATTTTCCAGATATAAATGAAAAGTTAGAATGTAAACCTGGAAGTTTTGCTTTATTTTCTGGTTTCTTAAATCATAAAAACGAAAGAAATAAATCTAAAAAAGCTAGGTATGGATTAAGTTTTAATTTTAGACATCAAACTGCTGGATAAAATGAAAGAAAAAATAATAACAATAAAAGTAGATGGTGCAGCACCGGGCCAATGGTCTAGTCTGTTATTAGAGTTAAACTTAATGAAACAAGCATGGCGATCGTATGGTGTTGATATAAATATAAAAGCACCTGGATTAAAAAACATTTTGAATCATGGAACGAAAGTACACGATGGATCTAATAATATTAAACGACGGCCTGTATCAACTGATACCAGTCACAAGTAAAATACTTGAGGACATATCACTCGTATCAAAAATAGATTGTTTTGATCTTTGTGACATATTAAGATTAAAACTATCTGGTTATGTTGATAAATTAAACTTGCACATTATGAAAGATGGCAGTAAATTTATTGGCTGTATGTGTAGATAATACACCTACCCTAAAGAGGGAAAAAATAAGGGTAGGTAATGGTGAGAAGAACTTGCCATTAACACAATTTGAACACATTGTCAAATGCTAGGTTTTTCTGGTGTGCAGTAAAATTTAACAAACATGTTGTATTGATTAACATCAGTTCTACCTATTTCTTTCATTTTTTTCAAAGATTCTTCATATCCAAACATAAGGCAATCGTATTGTGTATTAAATCTTGTTGGCCATTCGTACGGTTCCATACAAGTTCCTGCTACTTGTGAACAAATTAATAAAGTTAATAATATTTTCATTGACAATCCTATAAAATCACCTATATATGGGTTATTAAATATGAAAGGAACACGCATGACTGATATGACAAAGTATAAAAATGTTTCTCTAACAAAAGAAACATACGCTACTTTAGATAAGTTATCAAAGGTATTATTGCCCGATGCTAAATTATCTATAGCAAAAACAATTGAATCAATTGCAAATGAGAAAGCGAAGAAGTTAAATGGCAAAATTAAAAAAAGCTAAAGTAACAGTAATTGTTTGCCCGACTTGTAAGGGTAATGGTTATTTAAAAGTTGCAACAGAGATGGGAGACACAATACATCAATGTTGGGACTGTGACTCGGAGGGAGAGTTCTATGAGACAACTGATATGGGTTGGATTGATGATGGTACTTCTGACAGCGTGCACTAGCACAAAGTTTGATGGCTTTGATCCTTCAACTTCAATGGTAAGATGGATACTGACACATGATTCCAGAAACTGATGCGGCATACATTGCAGGTCTTTTCGATGGTGAAGGCAGTGTTCATTTCAAACGTGGTATTGAAAAAAAGAAAAGACACAACGGCAAACCTGGTTATCGTTTGTCTAACTCCATGCGTATCAACATGGAGATAACGATGACTGATGAATCTGTATTGATATGGGTACATGAAACGTTAGGGGTTGGAACCCTTAGACCTAAAACGGTAAAAGGTAGACGTAAAGATGGTAGTAGATATCTACCACAATGGAAATGGCGAGCTACATTTAGAGATGCGTATTATGTATGTCTATTGATCTGGCCATTTGCTCATGTTAAACTGGATAAAATAAATCAGATCTTAGAGTATTACGCTGATAAAAAAATAATGAATGGAAATGTAATAAATTTAGAGGAGTTTAGAAATGCTAGATAAATATATATACGAAGGACTTCATTTTATTATGAAGTGGTCAGGTCGAATAAATTCTTGGGCATGGATTAAACATGCTCGAATATTAAGATCTAGACAAAGCAAGGAGATGGAAGACTTAATTAGAAACCAAGAGAACAGTGCCTACTTAGAGGAGTTGAAGAAAAAACTATGACTGGATGGAATAAATTTTTAGAAGAAATGAATCATGAACTTATCAGATGTAATATTCTTGCTACTGAGTTAACAAGTGAAAATTTTAAATGGATAAAGAAAGAAGTTGTCAAAGCTAAAAAAATAGGTGTTAAAAAAAATAAAAGTTTGGCGGGTCACATAAAAGAAGAATATGCCATGCCAGGAATAAATCAATCTTTTAATAATTTTTTGTTAAGTAATGCATCGACTCATGAAATTTTTAAAGTATACAATAATAGGTTTAATGTATTGTCTGAAAATAAACCAATATACCTAGATAATTTTTGGGTAAACTACCAAAAAAAATATGAATTTAATCCAATACATGGTCATTCTGGTTTGTATTCATTTATTATATTTGTTAAAATACCTTACGATTTAAAAAAAGAACAAAATTATTTTCCTGAGGTATCAAAAACTTTAGATAGTCGTACACAAACTTCTAAACTAAATTTTGTAAACGTAGAACCTAATGGCCAAATTTCTACAACAACTGTTCCAGCTGATAAAAGTTTTGAAGGTAAAATGTTTATGTTTCCATCAAAACAAAGACATTTAGTATATCCATTTTATACTAGTGATGATTATAGAATAACAGTTTCGGGTAATATAAAGGTAAAAGTATGAGTGAACAAATACCTATATCTATATTTAACTGGGGACCTTGCGTTGTTAAGTTAAAAGTAAAAGATGAGTTTAAAAAATTATTATTAGATGAAGCAAAGTCTAATAAAGATGATTACACGACTAAATTAGCAGGAATCTTGGACAAAGAAACAGGCTATAGTCCTGAGTCTAAAAATAAAATATTACCAACGTTATCTCAGTACATCGGTGTCTATGATCAAGCATATCAAAGATATGTTAACAAGCCCTACGATAAGTTGCCAGAATATGTTTTATCTGCGTTATGGATAAATTATCAAAGACCGAATGATTTTAATCCACCACATGATCATGATGGTAGACTATCGTTTGTAATTTATTGCAGTATGCCTAAAGAATTAAAAAAAGAACACGAAGACTATAAAGGTAAGAGCTGTGGTCCTGGTGGTATACAGTTTATCTATGGTAATGGACCAAGAGATGCTATCACTTATATGTCTTTTCTACCTGAAGAGAATGATATGTTTATCTTTCCTGCGTGGCTCAAACACTGGGTTGCACCCTACAAGTCTGACTGCACACGGATCAGTGTTAGTGGTAACTTTCACGATTCTGCACCATTAAATAATATTGTTAACTTTGCACCTAAATATTTAAAGAATAAAAAATGATGAACGATAAAGATATAGAGGAATATCACAACATTGGTAAGGCAATCAAGAGATCTGAAAAATACAACTATATCAATGGTAAACAGATCACGGACCCCGGATCAGGGACCAGGGTCTATGAAGTAAATAATTATAGACTTCCTTCTGTGACTACGATATTAGGAGCCACCAAAAATCAACAATTTTTAAAAGAATGGAAGGCTAAAGTTGGCGAAGCTGAAGCAGACAGAATCAAGAATGTATCTAGTGCACGGGGCACCAGTATGCACAAATTCCTCGAGTCTTATGTCACGGGCGTTGGTTACGATGATCTTACAGAACTCGGATGCCAGGCGAAGCCCATGGCCGAAAAAATTATGGAGATCGGTCTCGCGCCAGTATCAGAGTATTACGGCTCAGAAGTTACTTTACATTATCCGGGGCTATACGCAGGTCAAGCAGACCTTGTCTGTTTACATAACGATATTGAAACTGTTGTTGACTTCAAACAAGCTAATCGTCCGAAGAAGAAAGAATGGATCGAAGATTATTATTTGCAAATCGCAATGTACGCCATGGCACACGACTACGTCTACAAATCTCAAATTGGGCAGGGAGTTATCATGGTATGCACGCCTGACCTATATTACCAAGAATTTAAAATAAGTGGTTCGGAACTTAGGGACTGGAAACACAAAGCTTTAAAAAGAATAGACATGTATTATGACCTAATGCATGATGAGAAAGAGCAAGTTACTCTTGGTGATCTTAACGTTTTACTAACAGAGATGACAAAGGAGAAGAAATGAAGATACACGGATACTACATCGATAAACACGGATCATGGATCTTGTATGAAACTAAAAAGGGTAAAATCATAAAAAGGAAAATGAAATGAACGAGAAGTTGTTTAGAACGATTCTAAAAAGGTATGAAGCTACGATTGAAGATGCACGTTATAAGATTGATATAATCTGTGAACAAAATTTAGTTATACCTGAACACATAGATATAACAGGGGAGATTGACAAACTGTTACAGATTATTGCAGAAGCTGAAGATAAGTTGTCCGTAATGAGGAAATATTATGGTGAACAAACAGAGAAAACAGTCTTATAAAACTGCGAACCCTGAGGGGTCGCAAGGGTTCGGCAGGGTTCGCAAAATGGGGTTTGGGGTCGCAAAAAAATGGTCAATTGTGGCAGAAATGTGGTTTTTTGCCTGTTTGGCCACAATTTGGCCACAAAAGTGCGAAGGCAAAAGGCGTTTTCCGAACCCTTCCGAACCCTCCCGACACCCCAGGGGTCGCTACTTTTTGCCAGTAAAATCAACACTAATAGGTCAATTGTTACCTTTTGCGACACTTTCAAAATATTTTTTTGCAAGCGCGTGTTAAAATATTTTATTGTCATATAGGGGTCGCAGTTGTAGAAAGGAACCATGCCTAGGAAAAGAAGAAAAAGAATTGCTGCTGAAAGTGCTCCCGATATACCTTATCCGAGAGTTCGAGTGGAGTGGATTGATTGTGTAAGCGACTCGGGCTGGGCTACTGACAAAGAGTTTGACAAGATGAAATTAGCAAGACCTGTTAATGAAGGTTGGTTATATTCTAAAGATGATAAGTCTATAAAATTATTTGCATCTTACGATCAAGATGAAGATGGTATTACTTTTGGAGATCGGACGATGATTCCTCGTCAGTGGGTAAAGAAGATTCAGAAGATTTAGATGGAGTCACATCAATTATCTGTCCGTAGTCGTTTAAAAGTTGTTTCATTTTTGCTTCTAGCTCTTGTTCTGACATGTCCTCTAATTTTCCTGTTTTTATTATTTTCCTATCTATGTATAGTCCTGCTGCTTTTCCTCTGTTTGCTTCCGCATTCACTGCAGAAGAGAATGATCCTTTTTTTAAAGCGGCCTCTCTAAGTCTAGCAAGTTCTGCTACGTGTCCTTCGTAAGTGACTTCATGTTTTCGAAGTCTTTCTTCTTTTAGTTCACCAATGTGTCTAACAACAAGTGGTGATAGTCTAGGATTACATAACTCTGATCCTTCTTGTCTTGCACGATTAGGACTATACCCAGCAGCGATCGCTGCCTCTGTTTGAGTCATTGGTCCATCAGGTCCACCGAATACTAAAAATTCGGCAAATCTTTGTTGCATTTCTGTTAATCTTTTTGGTACACCCATAGTTGACAATTTAAGGTAACTATCCTATAAAGTCAATAGATGAAAGATGACAGAGGAGATTTAGATCTTACAAAACAAATTGAAAAATTAAAAGATTCCATTGAGGGATATAAGTTTTTATTGAAACTTCAAAAAGAACAACTTTGGAAATTAAAACAAATTTCATCTGAGAATGAAAAAAATAAAAATCTATTGCAAGGTTATAAAAAAGTGATAGATGAATTAACAGACAAGTTAATACGAAAAGATTCATGAGAGTACAAGACTTGCAACTATTCTTGAGTAACTTTACTAAAGGCTCTGACGCAGTAAAAAACGCAGTTATCTATGTAGAGATAAAAGGAAATTTGCATGCAATCCGAAGAATGGAAGTACATGAGAATGCTACTCCTATCATTGGTCAGCCAGGTCATAGTGCACACAGATTAGTTTTAAAAACTGAAAAACCTTCGAGTCTTATCTTGCCAGATAAACTTCAGAAGGACTATTAATGAATGACAATGTTACCCCAAAAAACGCATGGCACCAGAGCGTAAATTATATCAAAAACTTAAGTCAAAAACTCCTAAAATTATCTGGAACAGACTTGAAAACCTTAGTCTATCCGGTACTCCTGATCTATTGGGCTATAATACTTCTGGGCACTTTTTCACAGTAGAATTAAAAGTCACGAAGAGTAACAAGGTGCGTTTCAGTCCACATCAAATTGCGTTCCATTTTAAACATCCACAGAATACATTTATCTTAGTAGAGGCCCTTGGTCCGAGTACCGTGAAACTTTTTCCAGGGTCCATGATCCACGAGCTTGTTGCTTGCGGCTTTAAGCTTGAGCCTTTGTGCTTGGGGCTTGATGCTTGCTGCTTGAAGCTTGAGACTTTGTAAGCTTGTTGCTTGAAGCTTGGTCCCTGGAGCTTGCTGCTTGAAGCTTGAGGACTTTAGCCTGTCCCCTGAGGCCCGGACCAGGTCGCACGCCAGCGTCATCCGTCGATGCCGTCCCAAAGCTAATGGCCTGATCCGATTTATTACGTAGCTTACGTAATTCTTTATAATATTTTGGATGTCTAAACATTTTAGTGTTTACCGTATTTAATAGTTTTTACTTCAGGATCCCAACATTGTCTACAATCTTTACATTCATTGTCTTGTTGTGCTGCTGGGCATGTTGCGCCGGCGTCAACAACCTCGGAGCTGTGAGGCCACGATTCAGGCGCCCGCTGGTTTACCATGGGCGCGCTAAAACGTATGACTAAATTGTTTGGCTTGTCTGTTAGGTGGTCCTTTATCCATGCTTCACGAGTCGGTAACCAGTGACGCTTAGAAGGAGACAACCTGCAGACTTCATAAATTTTTTGTAAGTGATTTAAATCTTGGACATCTCCTGAGTCATGCCAGCGGAACACATCCGGCTTTTTACTGTTGATAAGGTGAGCCATAGCTTCGACCCATTGCGGTGACTGTATAGCTGCCAGCCTTCTATATTGTGCATCCTGCACAACCTTAAAAACATAACAACCTTTGAGCGCGTAACAGTCAAAGCATACGCTGCCTGGGACCTTCTGTAGCTTGCCGCCAGTCTTGCATTCTTTGGCAGGTAGACCTATCGACCAGCCAGGCATCTTAGATGGTTTGCTAAGGCTGCCTCCTATAATTTTTAATGCTTCATTTGTTTTCATTTTTACTTTTTCCTTTATATTGTAGGATAGCACAATAATTCTTTCTTGTCAAGCTTGCGGCTTGACGCTTGCAGCTTGCGGCTTGTTGCTTAGTTCCATTAACCTGCAGCCAGCGCCAGTGGCGCACAAATATTTTTTGCATTGGTAAACCAGATCTTTTACACATAAATTTTTCTTTCTATTTTTAGCTCGAAGCTTGCGCCTTGCGGCGCACACTAGCTTCTAGGCCAGATTTTAGGTGTTTGTGTGGGGACGTCTCCCGCTTTCGTGCCTAGTCATCTGATCCCAGGTCCTGTCTCTTGTAACCCTTCCGGCTGGGTGTACAGGACCAGGGATCAGTCTGATCCCAGGTCAATTGCAATTGTACCCATAGCGGTTCTAGAAACCTATACAATTGACCAGGGATCAGTCCGGGCCTATGGCTCTAATTCCAAAGTAGCCCAGATTTAATCCTACTTGCTTTTGTAGGTGCAAGTCCCCAGAATATTTATAGTTTTGTTTCAGCGATAAATATTCAAATGAGGCACCATTTTGTAGGAATTAATTTTTTAATCTTAATTCCAATATCTTAATTCTTTGTTCATTAAGTTTAATCAATTGATTATTGTCTTTAATCATTTCAAATAAATTACCAATGAACTTTAATATTTCCTTATCTGGGATTTTAAAATCATCAGGTAAGTTTTCTATGTGTTTTATATTTTTATTCATAATTATCCTATATAAACCTTGACAATCCATAAGTCAAGTGGTATTTCTAATTAAATGCAAAAAAAAATAACTAACCAAGAAAGAGGAAAAATGACTAGAGTACGAATGAACACCGAGTTAAGAAACAAACTCTTTAATAAAATAAAAGATGTTTTTGAGAATGAAAGCACTCAAGAAAAAGAAGCATATCTTCAAGCAAGGGAAAGTGTAGATCATCACTATAAATATGCAAGTGAACTTGCAAAGTTAATAGTTGAAAGAGCATACCCTAAAGAAGATGTTTCTGTGTTGCGTTCTTTCAAAAAAAAATATGGTGACCCTTGTGATGTTGTTGCTAAAGATAAATGTTTTTACTTTGCACACAACGAAGACATTGATGAAGATGGTGACCCTGAAGAAACTAAATCACATTTTGATTTTAGTTTATTTGGCAATATTGATGGTCAAGAATATTCAAGTGAAGATGGTAAGAAGTTTGCACTTGCATATTATAGAGAAGAACTAAAAGAAAAAGATTGCAATCCAGATATCTTTGCACAACAAAATGATAACAAAGACAATCCACACAAAACTAAACATGTTGATGAGTGTACGAAAGCACTTGGATACAATGGCAGTCGAAGTGAGAATAATGGTCTTACTCAGAAATTTGATAGCAATTATTATCTTGATGTAATTGGAACATCTTATTGTAGATCAAGAGCGATAGCCTGTACTAGAGACGAATACCATGAACTTTTAGCATGGAGAATTTCAAAAGGTAATTTAATTGTTAGACATCAACAATGGATTGATACAATTAAAAAACAATGTGATCAATTAAAGATTGGATTGAAAGCATACAGATATCTTTCAGAGGGTATTGAGTTGGCTACTGAACTTGGTATTGAACTTGATGAGGCAGAACTAATTAGAACTAACTCAACAGGTCTTACAATTTATAATCCAAGTAATTTGGCTAGTATGATTAAAGGCATGAAGAATAAACATCAATCAAGAGAGGCTAAAATATTGGCTAGAAAAAAGTATGAAGAAAGTCTAAATTAGACTTGACAAACCTATCCTACTTATTGTAGGATAGGTTATTAATTAGAAAGGATATATGACTAAAACATTTTACATAACTTATTGGGCTTCTAAACATAAGAA
>Ga0115545_1001880_pt1 | contig 10521 bp, 9 predicted proteins | sample COGITO_mtgs_1003_FD_87188 | JGI IMG/M metagenome (GOLD analysis project Ga0115545, IMG submission 87188) | Pelagic marine microbial communities from North Sea - COGITO_mtgs_100330 | ecosystem: Environmental > Aquatic > Marine > Epipelagic | place: Germany:Helgoland, sampling site Kabeltonne...
GGGCGTTTCGGCATTTGTGGAAAAAAGGAAACCAAACTTTAAAGGAAACTAGATGATTAAAAACGTAGGTATTATTGGTAGCGGAACCATGGGTTCTGGAATTGCTCAAGTAGCAGCGGCTGCTGGGTGTCTAGTTACATTGTTTGATGTACATCAACAGGCGCTTGATAAGGCAAAAGCAGGATTAGAGAAAATAACAAATCGATTGGTGGAGAAGGGACGTATCTCCGCCCAAGAGAAAGATGCTATCCAAAATAACATACGCTATGTAAACACTTTAAAACAGTTGGCACATAGTGATTTAACCATAGAGGCCATCGTTGAAGATATTGAGGTTAAAAAGAAAGTGTTTCAAGAATTAGAAGGCTATGTAAGTGATACTTGTATTATAGCATCCAACACCTCTTCTTTGTCTATAGCCTCTATAGCCTCTGTCTTAAAAAATCCAAGTAGATGTATCGGGATTCACTTTTTTAATCCTGCACCCCTAATGAAGCTGGTGGAAGTAATTCCTGCCATACAAACTAGTTCGCAGGTGCTTGCCACCACGCAGACAACTATTGAAAACTGGAAAAAAGTAGTTGCTGTAGCTAAGGATACACCTGGCTTTATTGTAAATAGAGTAGCTAGACCTTTTTACGGAGAGGCCCTTAGAATATACGAAGAAGGTATTGCAGACTTTGCAACCATAGACCATGCCCTAAAAAGTGTGGGCGGATTTAAAATGGGCTCCTTTGAGCTCATGGACTTTATTGGAAATGATGTAAATTATACCGTAACAAACACTGTATTTGAGGCCTTTTACAATGACCCAAGATACAAGCCTTCTTTTACTCAAAAGCGTTTTGCAGAAGCAGGATATTTAGGCAGAAAATCTGGCAAAGGGTTTTATGACTACTCTCAAGGAGCTACACTACCAGTGCCAGAGAATAATCCAGCACTTTTAAACACCATATTAGACAGAATTTTAGTAATGTTAATAAATGAAGCTGCAGATGCTTTATTTTTAAACATTGCAAGTGCCAAAGACATAGATGCGGCGATGACCAAAGGAGTTAATTACCCAAAAGGGCTATTAGCCTGGGCAGATGAAAAATCAATAGATTGGTGTGTCAAACAACTAGATACGCTTTATAATCATTACCATGAGGATAGATATCGTTGTTCTGCGTTACTAAGAACAATGAATTTAAAAAACGAAACTTTTTTTTAAATGGACGGAACCACAATACCCTATAAAATGCTCTCTCAAGATGCCTATAGCAGATGGCTTGGTATAGAGATTCTTAGCTGTGAAATAGGCCGCGTAAAAGTAGGAATGACCATACGTAAAGAAATGCTCAACAGCATGGATAAGGCCCATGGTGGCATTAGTTATTCATTAGCAGACACTGCCTTTGGTTTTACAGCAAACACCCATGGCAGGTATGCAGTATCCATAGATACAAGTATCAATCATATAGAAGCGTTAAACCAGGATGATTATATTACTGCCGAGGCGACTTTAGATGTCCAGAAAACCAAAGTTGGTTTTAATTTTGTTGAGGTAAAAAGAGGGGATACACTTGTAGCGCTATTTAAAGGAGTTGTGTACAGAACAAATAAGAATTGGGAAAAATAACAATACAGGCCCTATGGCGGGTTTATTTTTTCGGTTTTTTAAAATAGAATTATGAAACAAGCATATATAATTGATGGTGTGAGAACGCCCATTGGAAATTACAAAGGAACACTTAGCGCTATTCGCACCGATGATTTGGGAGCACATGTAATCAAAGCTTTGGTGGCAAGCAACCCGCATATTCCAGAAGAAGCCTTTGATGATGTGATCATGGGGTGTGCCAATCAAGCTGGAGAAGATAACCGTAATGTGGCTCGCATGAGTTTGCTTTTGGCAGGCCTACCCTTTAGCGTACCAGGAGAAACCGTCAACAGATTGTGCAGTAGTGGCTTGTCTGCTATTATACATGCCAATAGAGCAATAAAGGCAGGTGATGGAGATGTATTTATTGCAGGGGGTGTGGAGAATATGACAAGAGGCCCTTATGTAATGGCAAAACCCTCAAGCGCCTATGGAGGTGATAGTAAAATGTATGATTCTACCTTTGGTTGGCGATTTATAAATCCAAAAATGGCCTCATTATACGGTGTTGATGGTATGGGTGTTACGGCAGAGAACCTAGTGGCCAAATATGCTATTTCTCGAGAAGATCAAGATGCTTTTGCCTACAATAGCCAAATGAAAGCCTCTGCTGCTCAAAAAAGTGGTCGGTTGGCCAAAGAAATAGTTCCAGTAGAAATTCCACAAAGAAAAAAAGATCCTATTGTATTTAAAAACGATGAATTTATTAAACCAAATTCTTCAAAAGAAATACTTGCAAAATTACGCCCAGCCTTTAAAAAAGAAGGCGGAAGTGTAACCGCAGGAAATTCATCAGGATTAAACGATGGGGCAGCAGCAACACTTATTGCTTCTGAGGATGCGGTAAAAAAATACAATTTAAAACCTATGGCCAGAATTGTTTCCTCTGCCGTAGTTGGAGTAGCACCAAGAATTATGGGTATTGGTCCTGTAAAAGCATCTAATAAAGCCTTAGAAAAGGCAGGGCTGTCTATGGAAGATATGGATGTTATAGAGCTTAATGAGGCTTTTGCCTCACAAGCCTTGGCATGTATTCGTGCATGGGGTTTACAAGATGATGACCCGAGAATAAACCCAAATGGGGGTGCTATCGCCATTGGTCATCCACTGGGGGTTACAGGAGCTAGAATAGCCTATAGTGCAGCCCTTGAATTACAACAAACAAAAAAGAAATACGCTCTTATTACCATGTGTATAGGGGTAGGGCAGGGCTATGCTGCCATTATAGAGAATGTAAATATATAATCAAAGCGGCCACAGGAGTATTTAATTAGTTGAAATATAAGAAGTAATTACAATAGAAACATCATGGGACACAAAACACAACATTACGTGCAAGGCCAATGGCAATCTGGAAACGGTGAAGAGATTCCTGTTTTTGATTCCATCACTGGCGAACATTTTACCAGTACTACCGTAAGGGGATTAGATGTTGCTTCTATACTTCAATATGGACGTGATAATGGGGATACATTACGCAAAATGACCTTCCAGCAGCGAGGGAATATGCTTAAGAGTTTGGCAATGTATCTTACTAAAAGAAAACAAGCTTTTTATGAAATTAGCTACCGTACTGGTGCTACAAAAAGAGATAGTTGGATTGATATAGAAGGAGGTTTTGGAAACTTGTTTGCCAATGCTTCTCTTAGAAAACTATTTCCAAATCAAACCTATCATGTGGAGGGAGATCCTATAGATTTGTCTGGTGGAGGTCGCTTTATGGCCCATCACATTATGGTACCCAGAGAAGGTATTGCTGTTCATATTAACGCATTTAATTTTCCAGTTTGGGGAATGCTAGAAAAATGTGCAGTAAACTGGATGGCAGGAATGCCAGCCGTTGTTTTGCCGGCCCCACAAACAGCTTATTTAACAGAGGCTGTGGTAAGAGAGATAATAGCCTCAGGCATCCTCCCTGAAGGATCCTTGCAACTCATCAGTGGCACCGCTAAGAATATTTTAGACACCGTAGGGTCTCAAGATGTGGTAACATTTACAGGCTCTGCGAATATTGGTAGGCAGCTTAAAAACCACCCGCAATTAACCAAAGAGTCTGTGCCATTTACCATGGAAGCAGATAGTCTCAATGCAGCTATTTTAGGATCAGATGCAGTACCAGGTACTCCAGAATTTGATTTGTTTATAAAAGAAGTTCGTAATGAAATGACCACAAAATGTGGCCAAAAATGTACTGCCATTCGCCGTATTATTGTGCCGCAAGATGTAATAAATGATGTACAGGCCGCCTTGTCCAAACAACTTGACAGGGTAAAAATTGGTGACCCTCGATTAAAAGAGGTACACATGGGCTCTTTGGTAAGTGTTGACCAACGAGAATCTGTAAAAGAGCAAGTTGCTAAAATTGCCCAAACAGCTCAAATGGTCTACGGAGATTTTAATGAGTTTAAGGTATTAGGAGCAGATGCTCAAAAAGGGGCGTTTTTAAAGCCCATTTTAATGCGTGAAGACAATCCCTTACAAAACGAAAATGCGCACATCATAGAGGCTTTTGGTCCAGTAAGCACCCTGATGCCTTATGATACTTTGCAAGATGCTATTACCTTGGCTAAGATGGGTAAGGGTTCTTTGGTGAGCTCTATAGTAACCAATGACAATACCATAGCGAGAGACTACGCTGTTGGCGCTGCTAGCCATCACGGACGTATTTTAATATTAAACCGTGAGAGTGCCGCTCAAAGCACGGGTCACGGTTCTCCTCTGCCAAGTCTTATTCATGGAGGGCCTGGGCGTGCTGGAGGTGGAGAAGAAATGGGAGGTATGCGCGGTGTAAAACATTACTTGCAGCGTTGCGCCATTCAAGGAAGCCCCACAAGCCTAACAACGGTAACAGGTATATACCAGCCTAAGGCAGCTTATATTGAAGCTCCAGCCCATCCTTTTAACTACCATTGGGATGATATACAGCCAGGAATGTCTTTAAAAACTCATAATAGAACCATCACAGATACAGATATTGTAAACTTCGGAAATATTACCTGGGATCATTTCTACGCGCATACAGACATCACCAGTCTTGATGGCAGTATTTTTGAAAAGCGAACCGCACATGGGTATTTTATTATCTCTATGGCCGCAGGATTATTTGTATACCCAAATAAAGGCCCTGTATCAGCAAATTATGGGCTTGAGGAAATTCGTTTTTTACGCCCTATTTATAATAATGACACACTTTATGTGAGATTAACGTGTAAGCAAAAAATAGATAGAGATGCTAGGGGTAAGGAACACCCAAGTGGTATTGTAAAATGGTATGTTGAGGTGTTTGATACCAATGTAGATAAAGCCAATGCATTACTTCCAAAAACAGCCCAAAAAGAAGATCCACTTGTCTGTATTGCAACTATTTTGACCATGGTAGAAAAAAAACAAGAGGTATTTGTGGAGTTAACCACAAGAAAAATTGAATCTTGTTTGGCTAAACTTACCTTAGAAAGTAAACCAGACTGGGGGATAATGACACCTCAGCATATGGTGGAGCATTTAGAGTATACTTATAAAATAGCCTCTGGTGAGCTGCAAGATTTTGATATTAGTACACCAGAGAAATACCTGGAGAAAACCCAAGATAGTTTGTATAATTATGAGAAGTTTCCAACCAATTCTAACTTTCCGCATTTAGAAAAAGATACCCTGGGTAGCTTAACACACCCAGATTTAGAAACTGCCGTAGCCAAGCTTTTACAACAAAGAGATAAGTATCTAGATTTCTTCACACAACACCCTGACGGGGTATTAAAGAACCTTGTCTTTGGAGAACTCAATAAATACCAGTGGTATTTGTTGGAACGCAAACACTTAAATCATCATTTCGAACAATTTAATTTATTTGATTAGTAGTTGTACTAATAGCGTTACATTAACTTTTTGTTTTAACATCCTTTTTTTGAACTAAAATTATGACAGCACCTTACGTAAAACACGATATACAAGACGGAATCTCAACCATTGAGTTTTTTCACCCAGCGCACAACAGTTTGCCTGGAGATTTGCTGGCCAAACTAGCGGATGCCATTACCCAAGCTGGAGAAAATGATGCTGTAAAAGTTATTATTTTAAAAAGTGGTGGAGATAGAACTTTTTGTGCCGGCGCTAGTTTTAAAGAGCTTGTTAGTATTAATGATCCAGAGACAGGGCGGATTTTTTTTAGTGGTTTTGCCAATGTTATCAATGCCATGAGAAAATGCCCTAAATTTATTATTGGCCGCATACAAGGCAAAACTGTAGGAGGTGGAGTAGGTCTTGCCAGTGCTACAGATTATTGTATGGCCAGTAAGTTTGCTTCCATAAAACTCAGTGAGTTAAATGTTGGTATTGGCCCTTTTGTAGTAGGTCCTGCTGTGGAGCGTAAACTAGGTTTAACTGGGATGTCTCAAATTGCCATTGATGCCAATTCTTTTTATGATGCTCATTGGGCACAACAAAAAGGTTTGTACGCCAGTGTGCATAAGTCTACCCAGGCCCTAGATACTGCTGTACAATTATTTGCAGAAAATCTGTGTGCTTATAACCCTGAGGCTATGGCTGAAATGAAAAAGGTAATGTGGTCAGGGACAGAGCACTGGGACACTTTACTTGCAGATCGTGCTATTATTTCTGGTAAATTGGTACTCAGTGATTTCACAAAGCAGACTTTAAAAACATTCAAATGATTTATTCTTTTAAAAGCCATATTCCGGTAGTACATGAATCTAGTTTTGTACATCCACTTGCGGCAGTTACTGGCAATGTTATTATTGGTGAGAACTGTTATATAGGCCCAGGTGCTGCTATTCGTGGAGATTGGGGTGAAATTATTTTAGAAAATGGTGTGAATGTGCAAGAAAATTGTACCGTGCATATGTTTCCTGGAAAATCTATTGTTTTAAAACAAGGAGCTCATGTGGGTCATGGCGCAATTATACATGGGGCTAATTTAGGGCGTAACACTATGGTGGGTATGAATAGTGTGATCATGGATGGTGCGGTTATTGCAGATGAGTGTATTGTAGGTGCTATGGCTTTTGTAAAAGCCGAAAGTGTATTTTCCCCAAGACAACTTATTGTTGGAAACCCTGCCAAGGCTATTAAAGAGGTGTCTGCCCAAATGCTTGCCTGGAAAACTGCTGGCACAAAATTATACCAAAGTCTTCCTAAAGATTGCCACCAGACACTGCGTGAAGTAGAACCCTTGAGAGAAATCCCTAAAGATAGACCCGTGCAAGAAGATTTTTATAAAACCCTTGCTCAGCTTAAAAAAGAACAACCTTAGGGTAGAACTTTTACCTTTGAAGCTAGCTTTTTTGCTTTTTTTGTGATAGCTGCCACATCACTATCTATAGTATCATAACAAACCACAACCCCCATTCTTCTATAGGGTCTTGAGGTGGGTTTACCAAAAAGTCTAAAATCTGTTTTTGGAGCGTTTGCCAAAACCTCTAGGTTCTCAAAAGATGGGTTTTCTGAATTTTTAGACGCCAGCAGTACTGCGCTTGCGCCATTTCTCTCTAGTGTTATTTCTGGTACAGGCAATCCAATAATAGACCGTAAATGCAGCTCAAACTGATTAAAATTTTGAGTGTTTGCGAGGGTTACCATTCCTGTGTCATGAGGCCTTGGAGAGAGTTCAGAGAAATAAACCCCGTTTTTATTAGAGATAAAAAACTCTACACCCCAAATACCATTACCAGTTAATGCCTTCGTGACTTTTTTGGCCATCTCTTGGGCTGTTTTTAAGTGATGGTCTTGCATTAAGGCTGGCTGCCAGCTTTCTTGATAATCTCCTCTTTCCTGTCTATGGCCTATGGGTGGGCAAAATAAGGTGTGGCCATTATTCTGGGTAACTGTAAGTAAGGTGATTTCATAATCAAAATCTATAAAGGCTTCCACAATTACCTCGGCTACATCTCCCCTAGATCCTTCTTGAGAATATAGCCAAGCCTTTTCTATATCTGCCTGGCTTTTTATGGTGCTTTGCCCTTTCCCGCTGGAAGACATTAAAGGTTTTACTACGCACGGCATACCAATTTGTGTCACAGCATCTTTCAGCATCTGGGCAGAACTAGCATAGGTGTATGTTGCTGTTTGCAGGTCTAAATCTTTAGCAGCCAAATCTCTTATGGCTTTTCTATTCATGGTGAAATTTGTGGCTTTGGCAGAAGGTACAACGGTGTATCCTTGCTTTTCATAGATGTACAACTGCTCTGTCCTAATTGCCTCTATCTCTGGGATAATATAGTCTGGCTTGTGCTTTAAAACAATGCTGTCTAGGGCATCTCCATCAAGCATATTAATGACTTCAAATTCATGAGCCACTTGCATGGCAGGAGCATTTTTGTAACTATCTACAGCAATTACATATTGCCCCAATCGTTGGGCAGCAATCACAAATTCTTTTCCTAATTCTCCGGCTCCTAATAGTAGAATTTTTGCCATAATATTGATAGTTTTAATTATTTACAAGACAAAGTTACTATTAATAAATCAAATTTCTAATTTCCTGTTTAGTCCCTTTTTTTGAGTGTATGTTGGTGCTAAAATTCTCACTTTAACCTCATTGTTTTTAGACAGTCACATAATTATAGTTAGTTTCGTAAAAAAAACTATGAAAAAAATTATGCTCAGCGCTTTTTTAGTGCTTTTTACCTCAGTTATTTCTGCTCAAGTTCAAAACTACAATGTTGGAGATGTTGTAGATGATTTTACTGTCACAGATACAGATGGCAACACCTGGAATCTTTATGATTTGACCTCGCAAGGGAAGTATGTTTATCTAGACTTTTTCTTTGATACTTGTGGCCCTTGTCAAACAACCACTCCTATTTTCAATGAATTTCATGACACTTATGGTTGTAATCAAGGAAATCTATTTATGTTGTCTGTTAACAACGGTTCAGATAGTGACGCAGAAGTAATTGCCTTTGAGAATGCCTTTGGTGGAGATTTTACCCATGCTCCGGCAGTTAGCGCAGAAGGTGGAGCAGGAGCTGTAGACTCGAATTTTGGTATTTCGGCTTATCCTACCTACTGTTTAATTGGCGCCGATAACACCTTACTTATTAATGATATTTGGCCTATTGCTAATTTGTCAACCTTTACAAACACAATTCCTGCAAATGCAAATGCTGAAGTTATGGAATGTTCATTAGCAGTAGGAGAAACTACAGGTATAGATTTTACTATCTATCCAAATCCTAGCTCAGGATCTCAAGTAAATATAACCTTAGGGTTGGATACGCCCTTTGCTACTGTTATTGTTTATAATATCTTAGGTAGTATTGTGTTTACAAAAACAGTTTCACAAAATACCTTTACTATAGACCCTATTGTAACAAGCGGAAGTTACATTGTGAGTATTACAACACCAAATGGTACTGTAAACAAAAGTTTGATAGTACAGTAAGGATCCCTATTTAAATCAAAAAAAGCACTGATTTCTCAGTGCTTTTTTTATTTTAGAAAGAGTTGCGTTATTGAGCCAACACCTCTTTTATTTGACTCATAGCAGCAGTAATATCATCATTAGATGCGGCATAAGAAATTCTAATACAGTTAGGATCTCCAAAGGCTTCTCCGGTTACGGTTGCTACCTTGGCGTTTTCTAATAAATACAGAGAGAAATCTGTAGCACTATTTATGGTAGTACCACGCAGGGTTTTTCCGAAGTAATAAGAAATGTCTGGAAACACATAAAAGGCTCCTTGTGGCTCGTTAATTTTAAAGCCGTCTATCTGTGCAAGTAATCCTAAAATTAACCCCCGACGCTCTTTAAATGCCTCTATCATGTACTTTATTTTACTTGGAGAATTCTTTAAAGCAGTAACAGCTGCTTTTTGTCCAATACAATTGGCGCCACTAGTTACCTGGCCTTGCATTTTAGTGCAAGCTCTAGCGATGTACTCAGGGGCTCCAATATAACCAATTCTCCAACCTGTCATGGAGAAGGCTTTAGAGAGGCCATTTACAGTCACTGTGCGATCATACATGTCTTCAAAGTGAGCCATAGATGCATGCTGTTGCGTAAAATTTATATGCTCATAAATTTCATCACTAATTACAATAATATCTGGAAATTTAACTAAGACATCTGCCAAAGCTCTTAGCTCCTCTTTGCTATATACCGAGCCACTTGGGTTGCAAGGGCTGCTGTATATCATCATTTTGGTTTTTGGGGTAATGGCCTTTTCAAGCTCTTGGGGGGTCACTTTAAAATCTGTGTCGATAGAGGTTTTTATCTCAACAGGAATACCACCGGCTACCTTAGAAATATCACTATAGCTCACCCAATAAGGAGCAGGTAGTAACACCTCATCACCAGGGTTTAACAATACTTGTGCGAGGTTGTAAAGTGATTGTTTTGCTCCGGTAGATACCACTATTTGAGAAGCAGTATATGTGAGGTTGTTATCTCTTTTAAATTTTGTTATAACGGACTGTTTAAGATCTGCGTAACCATCTACAGGTGTGTAGGAGTGGTAGTTTTCTTCCACAGCTTTAATGGCTGCAATTTTCACGAAGTCTGGCACTGTAAAATCTGGTTCTCCTAGGCTTAAACCTATAATGTTTTCTCCAGCTTGTCTTAATTCTCTTGCTTTAGCTGCCATGGCTAGTGTAGCAGAGGTGGCCATGCTGTTTATTCTGTTAGAGAGTTTACTATTCATAATCTTAAGCAGTCAAAATAGGTTTTTGCCCCATTTCTTTAAGGTGTTTAAAATGTGCTATAATTGCTTTTCTTGTTGTCTTGTACTCATTGTATGGCAGATTAAATTCTAAGGCCGTCTCACGTACTATTTTTGAAATTTTAGTATAGTGTACATGGCTAATGTTAGGAAAAATATGGTGCTCTACTTGGTGGTTTAGACCGCCGGTAAACCAGTTCATTA
>Ga0115545_1001886_pt1 | contig 10493 bp, 4 predicted proteins | sample COGITO_mtgs_1003_FD_87188 | JGI IMG/M metagenome (GOLD analysis project Ga0115545, IMG submission 87188) | Pelagic marine microbial communities from North Sea - COGITO_mtgs_100330 | ecosystem: Environmental > Aquatic > Marine > Epipelagic | place: Germany:Helgoland, sampling site Kabeltonne...
CCGTATCACCTTGGGCAGCTATCTCCCCAAAATAATCTGAATTGGTGATGTCACCACATACTGTACTCTTGCGGAATGCAAGTTGTACTTTTTTGGAGTATATGATACTAGAAAAGTTACCGTTAGGTAAGTTACCGTATCCTCCTGATGTTGTAAAAGCCATGATAAAATCCTCCTGATATTTGGCTTGAATTAAGCTTAAACATCTAAAAGGGGCTGTACGTTTTCTAGGGTGCAGTTAGTATTTAGGTTGCGCTACCGAATACCACTGGGCCTATACTTGTCCAGGTAGTTCTTCTTAGTTTAGACTTTTTATGAATTTGGGTATGACAAAAGGTAGTCAAAGTGAGGCTTTTGTCAATATACCCATAGTTATACTGTTGAAAATTGATTTGTCAACAGTTTTATCTAGCTTTGCCAGATATATCGTAAACAAATTTACCCGAACGGATAGCTTTGTTAATTTCGTCAGATCGTTCTTCAAATTCCCTATCGGACATTTTTGCAACTTCTGACTCACGAATTGCGTCATGTGCATCTTCTACATCTACTTGAGTCTTAGTACGTCTAGTTACAGTAGAAGCTGCATCTTTTGCTTTTGCTTTCTTTGCACTTTTGGTTAGACCTTTATCTACTTTATAAAGATCTATAATACGAACTACAGAAGCTGGATCATCTGAGTTTTCATATAGTGCATCTTTTACCCACTTAGGTTGTTCATCCGCCCAGTTATGAAACTCATCTGATGCACGTAGGTCATCAAAGTCTTCATGTGATTTACGTATTGTAGTTTCTGCTTTAGTTCTTTCAGCTTCTACTTGAATCTTATCAAACTCTTGCATACGAGCTTCAGCTTTACTAAACATCTCTTTAGCTTTTTTAGCAGCGATAGTTTCTACAATACCTGCTACGTCTGGGTATTCTTTTGACCATTGTTCTATATCTTCATCAGACTTAGGTGGGACAATAGATTCTTTTTCTAATCGTTTTTCAAAGGCTTGAAACTTTTCGTCCCATTCCTTTTCTTTTTCTTGCATATGGCGTCTTAGATCACCGTAACGCTTTTTAAACGATTTTTCTTCAGCAGATAACGTTTCTTCTTCAGCTTCTGTATCGGCCTCTTTTTCTTTTGAAGCTTTTTTTTCTGGTTGCTGTTCTTCGTCTGTTTCTCCACGTTGTTCAGCTTCAAGTTTACGAATCTCCTCTTCTTCAGCTTCCATTTGGCTACGTTTCTTTTCGTGATTGTAACCTCTGTCTACAAATCCTGCTGTCTTTTGTGTTTCTACTTCTGCTAATTCAGGCATATTTTTTCCTTTTCTGTTGGGGTCAGCCGAAGCTGAGTAGCCTTATTATTTTTTCTTTTTCTTTTTGCCTTTGGTCATTAGACCACCTTTATTTCTTCCACCGATATTTCTTGCTCTACCTTCTAAAGATTCTCTAGCTGCTTCTACTCCTGCTGCTGATGTATCAGCCCCTGTTTCAGAGGCAACTCTTGTAGCGCCACTTGTGTATTCCCTATCTGCACCTGTTCCTGTAGATGTTACGGTAGATCTACCCATACCTGACCCTCTTCTTTTATCACGTATGTTTTTAGATGCCTTAACATTTTTAGCTTCTCTTGTTGTTGATTTACCAAATTCCAAAAATGTTTGAGGTGGTAATTTTTTAGGTGTAGTAGTAGTTGTAGTATCTATTCTATCAGTTTCTATTACACCATTACTTTTAGCTTTACCGCTTGCAAATACATTAGCTAAAAACTTAGTAATACCAGACTTACCCTCTAGCATAGAATCAATATCTTTTCCAATACTTTCCGATAGTTCTGTAAAACCCTTAGCTTCTGCAAGAAGTTGAGAAGCCCTTAAATCAGATACAGACTGTAAAAAACCTTTATTAGTAAGTGCAGCACCAGCTACTGCACCTGGTATACCTGCTAACATATACCCTGCACCTTGAGCTAGCTTACCTGTAATAGGATCTATATCACCTTTTTTAACACTAGTAACAAAATCTCTAATACCGTTTTCACTGTTCCAATCTACATCTGTTCCCCAATCTGCAAATGCGGGTTCAGTTTCTGTAGTAGTAGTAGTGGTTGTTCCTCCACCATCACCACCACTATCTCTCATTACTGGAGGTGTGAACGATCCATCATTAAGCACATAACCTTTATTAGTATAGTCATCGTATAGTTCTTGAGTTGTAGCCATAACAATATCATGAGGAGGTTTTGTGTTTATTAACTCTACAGGTGTAAAAGCTCTTTGATTGGTAACAGCTGTGCTAGATGGAGATGGTCCAAAAACAGTAGTTCCTAAAGGAAATCCTACAAAACCTGCTTGTTGAGCTTCTGCTCCTGAACTATAAAAATCTTTTTCAGCTTGTTGTGGTTGAGTTACATCACCACCAGGATCATAACCCCTTACTTCACCACCTTGATACATTTGTACAGTATTTCCTATAGCTGGATTTGGAGCTGTATAAAGCTCTGTTTGCTGCTTATATACATCTACAACACCACCTTCAGCCATACCTAGCTCTTGAAGAACTGCCATCTCTTCTGAAGTAAGAGGGCCATCAGTAGGACCACCTGCAGGTACTGGCTCTCCACCTATTCTACCATTCATTTCCATCTCTTGCAAGCCTATTTTTGCTCTTTCTCGCAAATCTTCAAAAAACTTTACTCCGTAATAACGAACAACATCGGCAGGAACTACATATTCACCTTCTGATAACTGTGCAGGTATATCATCTCGTACCTCTTCTGCAAGAGAACCTGACGGTACATCATTACCTGATACTGGGTCTCTGTTCATACCATCATCTCTTAATCCGCCTTCATTCATGAAAGCCATTTGCATTTGTTCGTTCATTATTGATCCACCTTTGTTTAATCTTTTAGTAGTAAAATGTCTAATAAACTCTTCTTTTGTAGGGTTATTATTTTGAAGAAAATTTAGTATTTCTTTTGTAGTTTGTTTTCCTGGAATTGGTTCTGAAGCACTTTTATACTCTTCAAACATTTGTTGCACTTGAGGCATAGACATTCTTGAACCATCTTTAAATTCAATAATATTTGTCTCTCTTCCATCAATTTCTACAGAGTATAGATCATAAGTACGACCTCTATATTCATCTAAGTCAGGTCTTTGCTTTGGTTTAACATTAGGAAATGGGCTATCTTTTTTAATAAGGTCTTGATCACCTGCTTCTGCTCTAGGAGATACATCAACAATATCTGGTCTTGGTTCTGGTCTCACTGTGTCGCCTCCTTCGGCAAACGTTGGTCTTGATAAGTCAAAATCTTGTTTCATATTCGTAATGTCTAATATTATACCTTTATCACTAAATCTAATAAGACCGCTTTTAAGAAATTCTTTATCTCTTCGTAAAGGTACATCGCTACGTTTACTGAAATCTGATATACCATCTTTTAGATAAGGTAATGTTACATCTCTGTGTATTGTTATACCATAAGCTTTTTCAAATTTAGGTAGAACTTTTTCTAAAGATGAAACATATGTTTTATAAAGAGCTTGTCCATCTTTTATTTCACCTGTCTTAGAATTATAACTTTTGTTCTGTAAAGCATGGAAAAGTTTTTCCCCTGAGTATCTAGATGCAGATGCTATCCTGTCAAAATTTGGTATAACAATCTTATTTACGCCACGTTTATTAGCATCAAAAATAAGTCTTTGTATTATTTGTTGTACAGCTTCTTCAGTAGTAGTTATAGGAGGTTTTTTGTAAGAATCTGGGTTCTCTCTAGATTTTCGATTTATGGTAGCTTGTCTAACCACCCCAGGTAATCCAACATTATTATCAGTGTAGTTTTTATCATAGTGAGATGCACGTTCTGCTTGATTTAAAAAATGACGTAAATTAACTTCAAATTGTGCAAAATATTCTTTCTTTTGTTTTTTAAAATAGTCATCTTCAGGTGTATTTAAATCTTTAATATTTCTATTTATAAGACTTTTTACATCTCCGAGAGATTTATTACTATATATAATTTTATATTTTTGTTTTTCAAAAGGCAAATTGTCAAAAGATTTCTTTTCTTTTTTTAATATGCTGTTTAAAATATTATCTTGTAACTCTGGTATTTTACTTAAATCATCTTTATCTACGGTATTATGATAAAGGTCTACTAACTCAGGGAGTTTTTCAAAAATCTCATCTTTGTAGACATCAATATCAAAACCTAACATAGCTTGGTTTATAATACTTTTATTAGATCCTGAGTCTAGAGCATTTCTAACTACTTCTTTAGTAAAAGGTATTCGTTTGTAAACATTATAACCTTTAGATATGAGATCAGATTGTAATTCATCTACAAGAAAGTAATTTTCATAGTTAATTATAGATTCAAAATCTTCTAAGCCTTTTGCAAGATCTGTATCTAAGTCTCTAAGTTCTAATTCAGGGTAAGTCTCTCTAATAGCAGATTCATCAGTTACGTCTATAGGCTCTATTTCAGTGTAACGTGTATGAGCTAATCCTCTATCATCGTAATGCTGCTCCTCACGTACAGTAAATGCTGGAACTCTATTCTCTGGACCTGCTTCAGCAATTATTTCTTTTTGATGAGTTTCTACAACATTTCCACCTACAAACCTTCCACTGTCAGGATTTTCATTAAAATCTTGCCTTTGAAACCGATCATAATCATTCGACACTTCTTCAGGATAAGTAACTGCAGGGCTTTTTTTATAGTATTCGTCTGCTAATTCTTCATACTCTAAAGGAGTAACCATCCTACCCTTAAATTGAGAACTTTTAAAATAAGGTGGTATATTTGCATTTTTAATTCGTGGATCATTTTCTAAAGCTTCAAGTACTCTAGCACCAGGAACAGCTTTATTAGCCGCCTGCCCTAACTCTAAAAGAACTATTTTACCTATATTTTCTAAATCTTTTACTTTGGATGTGTTTGGTCCAGATATTAATTCTCTTCTTGCTTCAGTAGCTATAAGATCTTCAGTATAAACTTTTGAGACTTCACCTAAAGTATCCCCTTGAGGTGTTTTTTGATTAAGGTCTAATTTTCTTAAATAATCTTTTAGAGATTCTTTTATACCATTAATTAAAAAAGATTCGTTATTAGTAACATTAAACAAAGGAAGAGGATTTTCCGTTGTAACTGCTCCAAACACTGCTTCAAATTTATATTTTCTTTGCCCATCTATAATTTTTCCTGGGTCTGTTTCTTTAATAGTTCTACCTGTGTTAGCATCAACTCGGGTAGTTCTAGGTGTAAGATCGGCAAAAAAAGCTGCATTAGCATCTAAATCAAAAAAATTTTCTGAATCGTTAATAGGATTTTTTGTAACCCTTCTGTACTTTCTAGGGTCAGATATATAATGTCCATCTAAAAGACCTGATTCAATTATAAATTCAGTTAATTGTTTATCAAGAAAATCTCTTTTTGTGCTAGCTTCACTATAAGTATTCATAGTTGCAAGTTGATCTTTTGTTATATCAGAAAGTAACTTATCTGAATTTGACAGCCCAACTAAACGTGCTAATTGATTAAACGGTAACTCTGGTATTTCTTTTTTAATTTTCTTTTCTATACTAAAAAGAAGGTCAGCTTGTACTTGTTCAAAATAATCTGTAGTAACAACATCTGGTAATGTAACTTCACTTATTTCTTTAAACTTAGGGCCAAACCCTAAATCGTTTGTACGACGATTAAAATTATAATAACCATGCTCATTTATCTTATTTATTTGTTGATCAGTAATGCTAGGTACGTCTTCTAATTTTATATCTTTATCATTTAATAGTGGTGCGTAATAGGATGATCTTTGTTTTGCAACGTCTTTTAAATCTTTTGTTATAGTATCGAAAGCTTCAGTTATTGTATATTCATCAGAATCAACACCGTCAAGTGTATCAACAAGTAAAGGTATGTAGGGATCTACGGAAAGGCTACGTAAGTTTAGCTTATCATCCCTCATAGCATTTTTAAATGCCTCACCAGATGGTAGATACTGCCCATATTTTTGATCCATATCTATAACACTAAAATCGGGATCTAGTGCTTCTTCTTCTAAATATTCTGTTATACCATCGTCAGATCTTTTAGGGAACATACCAGGAACATTTGCACCTACACCTTTTGGTTTAGGTTGTTGACTTGCTGGAGTCATTAGGTAACTCATCTGCTCTTTTATTTCTTTAGGGTCACCTGATGCAAGAGATCTATATGTTCCCATAGCATCTGCTTTAAATCCACTTGGAATTGCACCAATACCTACTTTAGCTGCACTAGTAGTAACTGCTGCTGCAGGAATAAGTTCAAGTGCAGTAAGTGCATCACCTAGCACAGCTTCTCTAGCTTGATTTATTTGTTCATCAGTAGCCTGTTCGTAAGAAACTTTAAACATACGTTGGAGTCTTGTATTTAAATCTTCAGAGCCAAGTCTTGTTACACTATTTTTAATTTGACCAACTATCTGTTTAGTAGTTTCTACTGGGGCTTTTATAAACTCTTTGGCACCTTCATATATACCAACAGACGCATCTTTTAAAAACTTAATCTCATCTTCATTGATAGCTTTACCAAGTTTTTCACCAAAAGATTCATATTCATTATCTAAACCTAGTATATTATCAACAATAAGTTCTCCATAACCTAAGCCTTTACTTGGCTCTGGTTTATATTTTTTAACCTCCTGATCTAAACCTTTAGGGGTAAAACCAAAAACTTGTTGTGTTTGCTCTGTAATACTAGCCATTAATATCGTCCCTAAGTCTTAGCATTGATCTAAGCATACGTATTTCACCTTGAGCACGATATACTTCTTCTATATCGTTAAGTTGCTCAAGTCGTCTATGAACCTTATCTATTCTACTTTGTATCTCTTCCAGAAAAGGATTGTACAACTCTGGATTGTTAATAAAAGGTTTTAAAGTGTTATTCACGATTAGTTTCATTGTACCTGTTGTTGACCAGTGTTACCTGAGAAGCCCTGTTCTCCTGGCTGAGGGGCTGTTCCAGTTCCTATAGTACCACCCCCACTACCTTGGGTATCCTGCACCTGTGCTCCTGCAGGAGCTCCCTGTGGGCTTCCTGGCTGTGGAGCACCTGGAGGTGGAGCAGGTGGTGGGTTAGCTTCTCTAAATTGCTTTAATAACTCAGCTTGGATCGCAGCTTGCGCCATATTGTTGCCAACTTTATCTGGATCAAGATCCATTGACTTAGCAATTTCACGTACAATGTAATCCATACGTGCAAATGGAGCAAGCGCAGGGTTTGATACGACTTGCATAAATTGCATGAGGCGTTGGCTACGTACTTCATTAGCCATGAGACTTTCTGTACCACGAGCTTTTATCTCCAAATCACCTTTAATTTCTTTATCAAAGTCAAACTGCATATTAAAACCAAAGAAGGCTTTACCTAGTGGTGCTAATAGATAATCATCTATATTTTTAACTACGTTCCGTATACTGCCGTTGGCAGCAGACATGAGCATGGAAATACCAGAAGCAGTACGACCCACACCCGATACGCCTGTTTGACCATGTGCGAAAGATGGAAAGCCAGTTGATTCATCTGATAATACCCTTGCCTTATCGAACATCTGCATGTTCTCGTTACTTACATTAGGAAACTTAGTGCCAAAGATAGCTTGACCAGGCGCCCCTCCCTGTCTCCTAAACACTTTTCCTGGATACACGGAGAGGTCTTGCCCTGGGACGAGATTAGTCTCGTCTACCTCAATCAGTAGATTACCAGACAAAGCTGCATTATCTACTGCCATTCGCATAAAGCCGTTCATTAGTGTTTGAGTGTCATCCATATTCTCAGCGATACCTACGCCAAAAATACTGTATGGATTCATCTCATAAGGAGCTGCAAAGTAAGGAATATAAGCTGGAGTAAATGGGTTCATTACAAGACGTAACACTTGCCCATTACAAATCCAGATATTTACACTTAGCTGATCTGCATCTTCTAAATCTTTAGGGATGTCTACCCCTTGATCTTCTATTACTTCTTTGTCCACAAAACCCCAGAACTCTAGAACTTCAAAACGATCAGCTCTATCTTCCTCTGAGTTATCTTCCATGATGTGTTCCCACCACTGTTTACGATAGCTTTCACCAAGTCGTAAAGCATTGTCTACAGCATTCTCACGGAAATAGGGACGATTCTTCAAACCACGTACTTGAGAACGTGACATCTTATGACGTTCTATTACATACTCTGCTTCTTCCATTGTAGCTGCATCAGGATCTGGGTAAAAATTCCAAATAGATACAGATGTAGTTTGTGGAATTGTTTTAAACATAGGAGAGTAGTTGCCTTCATCATCCCAGTTTGGATACTCTTTATCTACAGCAAATGGGCCTTTCATAACCCCTGTACCAAAAAGTGCTGTTTCAAAAGCAGCAGCACGTAGATGTTTCTTTGCGTGAGATTCTTCTAATTGATCATGTATTTTCTTTTCCATTTTTTTAGCTGCAACTTCAGCAGGGTACAATTGTACAGCAGATGGACTACCATTTACCCCAGGTTTTACATCATCAATAACAGGCTCTAACATTCCTGTTAAAGCACCAAGTCTTTCTTTAAACTCTGGTAAAGTTTCTCCTGGAAGTAGTTTAGCCATTTCTCCACTAACTGCTTTACGTACTTCAGGGTTTGTTTCATAATTAACAATATCTTCTACACCATCTGGTAAGACTGTAGGATCAATACTAATTGGAAATCTATTACCACCAAACAATACTTCTGTTATTTGACCATAAGCTGCAAGAACTTTTGTTTTAGTTACTTTTACAAATACTCTAGACTTTTCTGTAGAAGTAAACTGTACATCAGGTCCATATAAACCACGATAATTACGATAAGCTTGAATCCAACGTTCTTCGTCTAACTGCCTTGCAGTAGAAGACTTACTGTGTTTATCTTTAACAAACTGAACAATGTGACCTACAGTAGGATCTGAATATTCTTCTTCGGCAACATCTTCTATTGCAGAAGTTCCTTCCATATCCATAATCATTTCTTCAAAATCTTGTTCTGCCATTTTATTTCCTTAGTAGCCAAATGTGGGGTCTGATGCTTGAAAGCCTGTACGTTGTGATGCAGGATCAAAATCAAATATATTACTTCGTGGTCTAGTCATTATACCATATCTTAATGCATCATACAAGTGATCTTCTGCGTGTGTATCTACATCTTCTGGATTTTTCTTGTCTAACGGAATAGAGGGTAGTTGAGATATAAGATTAGTGCAACTAGAAAAAAACACAAGTCTAGGTTCCTCCGTAAATTCATCTACTTGCAATCGTCTGTGTAACTCGTTTTTACCTGCTACACGAGAGCCTTTTGATCTATCTGAAGGTCTCCACCTACAACCTTTTAAGATCATTTGTTCTGCTAAACTTGGACCAGTATCACCACGTTTATGCCAAAGAGATGAGTCAAGAACTCCGTAACGTATGTTTTCACCTGACTCATTTTCTATCTCTAGTATCATATCAGCTAGGTCAGTAGCTGTGACCTTTGATACATAAAGTTCTCTATATACTACTAGTTGCTCAGATCCAGGAACCATAGTAAACCAAAGAATGCCAGTGTATGAACCATAACCATAATCACAAGCTCTAAAATGTGTCCAGTTAGATGGTATCTCGTAAGGTTCTATTACGTGCAGATTTCTATTAAACTCAGGAAAAGCTGCACCTTCGTTTATATCCCAATCACCTTCGAGTAGTTGTCTACGTTGATGTTCAGGTAACGACAGAAGATTGGCTTCGTATAAACCATCGTCTGATAAATAAGGGTTGTCGAAAAGGGTGGCAGGAATGAACTTACGTTTGAACAGAGGCTCACCCTCTCGACTGTGACCTTTCGGCCACTGTATCACTTCTCCGTTTTCATCAGTAGCATGGAACGAGTTATTAGGCACTTGAGGATCAATAAACGTTCTTTTTACCCACTGATGACCTGGACCTCCAGGGTTGCTAGTTGCTCTCATATACAGTGGCAATCCAGAAGCCCTTGTTGTACGGAGACGTGATCTCATATAATTCCATGCATAAGGTGAAGGCCATTGTGTAAGTTCGTCAAAGCCAATCCAATTAAATGCTTGACCTTGGTATCTCATGACATCATCTTCTCTGTCGAGGTAGGACATCCACAATGTAGCACCTGATGGAGCTACCCAAGTTTTATCTCTTTCCATAAACTTTATTCCAGGTATAGCTTTGGGATAAAGTTGTTTGCTTACTGATATAAGCTCTCTAAGCTCTTCTGTACTCCTACGAACAAGTAACATTCGTGCATTTGGATTCCCCAAGTACCGCACTGGGTCTGCAACCATTGCATAAGACTTACCGCCACCTGCTGCTCCTCCGTATAAAACTTCTTGTTCTGTTGCTGCTAAAAAATTAGTCTGAGGTCCAGGATTAGGTTCAAAGATTACCTCACTAGCTTTTTCAAAGTCTATTTCTTCAGGCTTCGGTTGGGCTAG
>Ga0115545_1001892_pt1 | contig 10478 bp, 18 predicted proteins | sample COGITO_mtgs_1003_FD_87188 | JGI IMG/M metagenome (GOLD analysis project Ga0115545, IMG submission 87188) | Pelagic marine microbial communities from North Sea - COGITO_mtgs_100330 | ecosystem: Environmental > Aquatic > Marine > Epipelagic | place: Germany:Helgoland, sampling site Kabeltonne...
GGAGAACGAAGAATGAAATATTGCATCCACATAATCATTGAGCAATTCAGTCACATTTCACGCGGCTCTGTAGAGTCTTATCTCACAACTCGCGTCCTCCAGAAAAATGACTGCGATATTAAGTCTTTTGATTCTCGCGAAGAAGCAGAGGATTATCTCAAAGAAGGAATCTACGACGACATTTATGGCTATGATGTAAAGGGTTATGAGATCCGAGAGTTTATTCTGTTTGGTGCGGAGAACGAAGAATGAGTTATTTTTTATAAAATGTGTTCTTCTACAATAGATTCAATAATTATTTCAACGTCCCAAAGAATAACTGAGTGGAACCATTCCCCTCTTTTTTCGTAAGAAGTATTTAACTTTCTATGACACTCTTTTTCAATTTTAAAAACTTTACTTTTTGGTACGGAAAAAGTTTTTAGAACTTTTAGATTCTTTGGGTGTCCGGTTTGCAAAGATTTTACTCTTTTTTTAGGGTTATCGCTCTTTCCTACCTTGACATTATTCTCGCCATCATGTATAATATATATATAAGATTCCATTAGTGTATAATACCATAAAATGCAGTCTTTTTTAAGAAAGGAGAACTAAGAATGAAAGAAATTTTAAAGTCTATATTTTTTCTTAGCCGGGAAAGAAAGTTGTTAAAACAACGTGATAAACTCTATCTGGAGTCGGTAGAATTGCAGAGGAATGGTAAATTACGTGAATATGCCGAAATTATGTTCAAGATTCAAGAAATCGAAGATAATTTGACCGCTAATCAGAAGGAGAACAAGCAATGAAAAAAAGAAAGAATCTAACAAAGATAACAGACTATGCGGCCCCAAAAGATTGGTCTGATGATGATTATTGGGACAACCTTCTGTACGAATTAAAGCCGGAAAGTTCTTCCCCTCAAGATGGCATTAATGTGGTTGTAACTATGACTAAATATAGAGGTTGTTCTGATGTTTGTAGTGAAGTCTATTATCTGACAGACATTAAGTTAGAGCGGTTTCTCACGATCCAATATCTCTATTGGAATGGTATTAGAGTATTTCCAGGCGGCTCCATTAAACAGATTAGAGGATATGCAGATGGAGGAGAGGAAGTAATTTACTGCGGTAAGTTTGGAGGTCACAATAGACAGTTTGAAAATGGAAATAAGCTGATTTATGATTCTCACCAGCAAATGATCGCTGATAGGAAAAAGGCAGAAGAGGCAGCGAAAGAAGCTGCTAAAGCCGAGAGAAAAGCCAAAAAGCTTGCAAGAGAGAGGGCAGAATACGAGCGTTTAAAAACAAAATTTGAAAAGGAGAACGAAGAATGAGTTATTTTTTGCATCATGCAAAAACAGAAGCAGAAGCACTGATCGATGAAGTGGTTAAAGAATCAGAATATGAAGATAGTCTAACATTTACTTCCGGTTTGTCTGATGATTTTAAACTAAGATTAATTGAAAAACTAGCCCAAAGGTTATACGGTTTAAACATGGAATTCTATGACGGATAACAATTTGCAGTATGTTTATAAGGAGAACGAAGAATGAATAAAGATTTGCAACAAGACATAGGGATTGCTGCCGTCGCTTTTACGGAGAACCATAAGAGATATATCGCGGCTGGTGATCACAATTTCTTTGAGTATTGGCTTAGTACCGAAACAGAACTATTAGCAACTTTCCAAGATGTGCTTGTGAAACACAAAAATAAGCACACCTTTAAAGAAATGATATTCTTTTCTCTCCTGATCGGCATGATGGTCAAAGGTATAATGGAAGATTTACATAGGTTCGATAAGGAGAACGAAGAATGAAAGTCTATTGTTTCGCTGAACCTCACATTACGGGTGGAAGTGCCCTTGTTGAGATTACAGAAAAGCAGATCCGCACTTGGATGAAGAAGACTTACCCAATGATCGAAAAAGCACACCAGATCGAAGAATTCTGTGTTCTACATTGGGCTTGGGAGAAGGAGAACGAAGAATGAGTTTGAGTAGATTTTTTCTCTATTTGTCACGACTTTTTGCAGACAAGCACGGTCATGAAAGAGATGGAACTTACCATGAATGGGAGAACGAAGAATGAATTCTATTATTCAATCAGATATTCTTCAGCAACTACTGGAAAACCAAAAGCGTTTTGCCGAGGGTGCTAAACCTCCTCTCTATCCTAAGACTTGGGAGGAATTTCGTAATCGAGAACTCGCAAGTTATATGAACAGCGAAAAAGGAAAAAAGCGTCTTCGTAAGAAGAAGGCTCTCAAGAGAATAAAAAGAGTTTGGAGTTTCTATCTTCTCGCTCGACCAGTGCGTCATTTTATGAACTACCAAGAGTTGGGAAGAAAGTTGTTTCATGTTCAGCCCATTCCAGATGCCGCAAATCCCATTTACAGCAGCCACCCGGAGAACGAAGAATGAGTTTGGATGATTCTATGAAAATGCCCATGTATCATGTACAACTTGAGACTAGACACCGAATAATCTCTTATGAGATTGCTACACAAAATTTTAATCATGTGGAAATAGCAAAGATGCACCTTTCTCAAAGATTGATTGAAGGGGAGGATTATATTCACGTTGGAGGCTGTAGTTCTGTCGGCTATGCTGCTAAAAATGACTTTGCACAGATCTTAGAAGCAAAAGTAACAAGGGGTCAACCATTTGAGGAGAACGAAGAATGAAAAGATACTTTGCCAAACCTAACACTTGGTTCAAGGAAGGTACTGAATGCTTTAGAATTGAAGAAATCTACCCAGCCGGTTGGACCTTTAATAATGATGGCATGTCTTATGCGTCTGCAAATTATAAAGGTGTGTACATTGTTGGTTCTTCTGAATATTCATTAAAAGAAGAAATGCCAGAACTTTATGAAGAGTTTGGTGGTAAAAGCTATGACGACTATTGGTATAACAAGGGGCATCAAAAAGGTGACGAAGTAAAAATGATTGAACTTTGTTGTGATAGCGAGTTTGAAGTTATTAAGGAGAACGAAGAATGAAACTACTTCGTAAGCTTCTGATCCGTTCAGGAATTTGGGGCTATCTCTATCTACCATATAATTTTATTGGCACTAAGGTCCATAGAGATTGGCCTTGGAAAAAGCACCTAACAGCAGAAGAAATCATGTTAGTACAACCCATGACTGCTGAATCAAAGCTGAAATTTGAATACATTTACAAGGAGAACGAAGAATGAAGAAGCTTATAGCAGAATATGAACTTGTCAAAAGCAAAGACCATGAAGAAAATAGATGGAATTTTAGAGCAATCATGTTCGAACATGTTTTTATAACTAAAAGTTCGATGAAGAGGGCGGAAAACGAAGTAATTCATCTTTCAATTGATAAAATTACAGAAAATACTATTACTGTTGTTTCTGAAAAATACATTTACAAGGAGAACGAAGAATGAATAATGATTGGATAGATGATAATTGGAATAATATTTTTTCCTCTATGGCGCTTAGAACGTCCTTAACAGAAGCTTTAGATTGGGAACACGAAGTCTCTGATTATTTATTTGAATGTTGGTCAGAGAATTTGTTACAATTTCCAATGATGGAAAAGACAATGGCTATCACACTTATGGCTAGTTATTTACCAGAGGGGTATGACTATCTTAGTGAAAAGCTAGTTAACTGGCTACAAATGAATTACAGAATCGGAGAGGACGAGCAAGATCTCGCAATTCATTAAAAAACTTGACAAGAGAAGAAAATCTTGATATGATCCATCATAGAGAAATAATTGTTGGAAACTCTTTGCCGGCTCTTATTCATGCTTTTAATAAAAATATACCAGTTTTTTATTCTGATTATGATAGACCATTTGAACTTGACTTTCTAGATCCAAATCTAGATTTAAAATTTCTTGGCATTGATAATATATCAAAAACTTTAAAAGGCATGGGATCCGAAATCACAGTAGGAATTAAAAAGACAATATTATGGGAAAGATTATTGTTTCTTTTATCTCTTGAAGGCAAAGCGCCATTATCCGGTTTATGTAATGCAATAAGATACAATGGCAATACATTAGTATTTACCGATGAATACTCAAAGATAGGAGAAATAACATTTGACAAGTGTTACTATTATGGCGACAACAACTGCCGCAATCTTGTAAGAACCCAGAAAGAGCCAACAAAATATTTATGTCGTGACTGGATAGCTTTTAATTGTGGGGGAAAACACCAATATGACTACATTGAAACAAACGACGATTTCGTCAATAAAATACTTTTCTACATTTCCACCAGACGCAGGGGTAATTATAATATTAAAGATGCTTGCTCTATATCACTATTGACTGAAGACCAAATAAATGATTTTGATTATTCAGAAACAATGGCGAGATTTAAAACGGTTCATGAAATGAAAAGTAGAGGTATGAGAAGCCGAGTCGCAAACCGCGATTCAAACGGAAAGCCTCTTTCTTATAGAAGTTTTAAAACATCATACATGAATCGTGAAATAAAACCAATGGACGCGACGTATATATCATCGGATAGCAAAATCATAGTTGTCGATGAATATATAAAAGAGGACCAGATATCAAAACAAAATAAATTTGTAGAAACAGTTGGGAGATTATTTTGATCAGTACACACCTAGCCGGGATTATACCAGTAGCTAACTTAAAAACTGACCATGACATACCAACCCCGCCTTATTTATTGCCGGTCGCCCCCGGCTTTACGTGCATCCAAAGAGCAGTTCATGAGTGCGCTTTAGCTGGTTGCAATAGTATATGGATCGTCGCCAATCAAGACATGGCACCAATTGTTCGCAAAGTAATAGGAGAATGGACATATGATCCAGTGCATTATAATAATCGATTAGCTGCTAAAGGTAATGCCGTTTCTCATTATAGAAAAGAAATACCAATTTACTATACTGGAATCAGAGATAAAGACCGAGACAGGAGAGATTCATATGGTTGGTCGGTTCTACATGGCATACACTCAGTATGGTGGGTAACATTCAAAATCTCTAAATGGACAATACCAGAAAAATATTTTGTCTCATTTCCTATGGGTGTCTATGATTACAAGACAATAAGAAAAAATAGACGATTGATATCCAGTAGAGATAAAAATTTCTTTTCTACGTTCAACGGGCAGACTGTAAAAAACAATTTACCGTTATCCTTTACAATGAGAAAAGATGATTTTATTTTTTGCAGAAGAAATGTAAACAAATTAACAACTAAAGAATATTTGCCACCACTTGAAGGCGAAAAATATCCCAGCAAAAAAAGACCACTTGCTGATCGATGGTCAGCGAGATGGTTTAATTTTGATACAGTTTTTGATAAAACAGAAGAAGAGAATTCTCTAAAAAAAGAATTAGATTGGTTTTATGATATCAGCAGTTGGGATGGATATCGTGAATATCTAGGTTCGCAGCACACAGTCGATGTGCCAATAAAACAGTTGACAAAGACGCACCTACATGGTAGAATATTTAAGTAATAGGAGATCTTAATGGGAAAAAGTAATATCAAATTCGTTGGGCTTCATGCACATTCTGTTGCCGGTTCAATTTTCGATGCTATCGGATATCCACAAGAGCACATGGATTTTGCGTATGAGAATGGCAGTGATGCATTGGCTTTGACCGATCATGGTAATATGAACGGTCTTGCATATCAGGTTCTGCATGCAAAGAAAATGCAGGCTGAAGGCAAGGACTTTAAGCCTATCTATGGTTGTGAGGCTTATTTTATTCCATCCGTTAAGGAATGGCGAGAGGAGTATGATAAGTCACTAAAGAACAAGAAACAAGCCAGAAGAATTAAGAAAGAGGAGCAGTCTGGAGCGACTGTCGAAGACGAAGGCGCAACTAAAAACTCACAAAACGTTTTACGTCGCCGCCGACATTTGGTTCTATTGGTACAGAACCAAACCGGACTGAATAATCTTTTCAAGCTTATTTCGGAGTCCTATCGTGACGAAAACTATTATCGTTACCCGCGAATCGACTATGATCTGCTTTCAAAGTACAATGAGGGTATTATCGCCGCATCTGCTTGCCTAGGCGGCATCTATGCCGGTAATTACTGGGAGAATCGCGAAGAAGGATCAGATGCGGTGATGAATGCAATGCGTGAAACTACACGTCGCATGCAGTCTATCTTCGGTGATCGCTGGTATGGAGAGCTACAGTGGAATAATGTACCAGAACAACATGAACTAAATCAGTATATTATTAAAATTTCCAAAGAATTCAATATGAAATTGATTTCTACGGCTGACTCTCACTATCCACGTCCGGACGTTTGGAAAGACCGAGAACTTTATAAACGCCTTGGTTGGCTTGGAAAGAGCACTCCATCATGGGGCACAGCAGAAATTCCAGAGGGGGTTGAAGAAATTGGTTATGAATTGTATCCTAAGAACGGCGATCAAATGTGGGCGTCGTACAAAGAATATTCTAAAGAGCAAAACTACGACGATAGACTTATCAAGTCGTCTTTGGAGGAAACATGGAATATTGCTCACAACAGAATTGAAAAGTTCTTCCCTGACAACACCGTTCGCCTTCCTTCTTTTGTCGTACCTGCTGGGTCAACTGCTGATCAGGCACTTGCTAAATTGGCACTTGACGGATTGTGCGAAGTCATGGGCTGGCCAGCGCAACTGAGAATGACAATCAGCCCTAAGCACCGGGAATATATTAATCGACTTAAACATGAACTTGATGTAATTTCAGATAGGGGATTCAGTAAATATTTCCTTACAATGAAATCAATCTGTGATATTGCTAATAATTCAATGTTGACTGGTACTGGTCGCGGATCAGCAGCCGGTTCTCTTGTGGCATACGCCTTGCGGATTACACAGGTTGATCCTATTAAATATGGGCTTCTATTCTCTCGTTTCTTGCGTTCGGATGCTACCGACTATCCGGATATCGATTATGATGTATCTGATAGCATGCTCCTTAAGGAGAAGTTGGTAGATCTCTGGGGCGAAGATACTGTAGCTCCAATCTCAAACTGGAACACACTTCAGTTGCGGTCCTTAATCAAGGATATATCTAAGTTTTACGGCATTCCTTTTGTGGAAGCCAACCGGGTAACTGATGCAATGCTTAAGGAAGCAATACCATTAGCAAAAAAGAAGCACGGAATCAAAGCGGGGATCTATGCGCCTACTTGGCAAGAGGTTATGGAATTTTCTGATACCCTTCAGAAGTATCTATTAAAATATCCAGAGGTCAAAAAGCACGTTGAAGGCTTGGTTGGATCAGTAAAATCTTGTTCTCGGCATGCTGGTGGAGTTGTTATTGGTGAAAATCTAGATAGAAGTATGCCTTTGATTAATTCTAAGGGTGTGCGTCAGACTCCATGGTCCGAAGGTCAGAATGTACGTCATCTTGAGCCGATGGGGTTTATTAAATACGATCTTCTTGGTCTTGCTACCCTTAAGATGATGGAGGGCGCTATTGAACATATCCTTCGAAGGCACCATAATATTGAAGATCCATCCTTTGGGGATATTAAGAAATTTTATGATCAGCATCTTCATCCGGATATTATTGATTTTGAAGATCAAAAGGTTTATGATAATGTCTTCGTAAAGGGTAACTGGTCTGGAACATTTCAATTTACAGAAGAAGGCGCACAAAAGTTCTGTGTGCGAGTCAAGCCAAAAGAAATAATCGGCACTGCTGCCATCACTTCAATCTACCGTCCTGGTCCATTGGCTGCTGGTGTTCATGAAGATTATATCGACGCCATGGCCAATCCTCATAAAATTAAGTATCTTAATGATGATCATCGTGAGATTACCCAGGAAACTTATGGGTTCCTTATCTTTCAAGAGCAAATTGCTCTATTGGCACACAAGCTTGGCGGATTAACTCTGGATGAAGGCAACCTTCTTCGTAAGATTCTAACAAAGAAGGGTACTGGAAAGGACGATAAGCGTACTAAGCTGAGAATAAAATTTGTTAAAGGCTGCGAGGGCAACGGAATATCTACAAATGATGCTAATGCTATGTGGAGCAAATTTGCTTATTTTTCTGGGTATGGTTTTAACAAATCACACGCTGTCGCTTATAGCATGATCTCCTATCAGTGTGCTTGGCTCTGGACATATTATCCGGCAGAATGGATGGCCGCATTCTTGGATAAAGAGCCTGAGAGTCGAAAAGAAAAGACAATCAACATTGCTAAAAACTATGGCTTTGATGTTGCTCCGGTTAATATCAACACATCCGGTAGAGTATGGGAGATTTCACCAGATGGAAAGACTCTAATTCAGCCTCTATCCGCGATTAAGGGTGTCGGTGATGCGGCTATTGCACAAGTATTGGCACATCGCCCATTCACTGACGCTGAAGATTTACTTTTCAGAGAAGAAGTTATTTATGGAAAGTTGAATAAAAAGGCTCTTGATGCTTTATGTCGCGCTGGTGCTTTAGACAAGCTAGTTGACGGAAGATTCACCGGTCGCAAGCATTTTTGGTCAGCATGCATTGTAGACCGTCCTAAGAGTAAAAAGAAGCTACAAAAGAATATTCAGATTTATGCAGAAGAAGGTGACTTTTCAGATGATGAGATAATTCAGTTTAAAGCAGACCTTACCGGTATGTTTCCGTTGAACATGGTCATCTCGCATCACTCAATTGAGCAGCTATTACAGCGAGGAGTTCCGCCAATATCAGAGTTTGATCCAGATTTACGTGTGTGCTGGTTCATTCCGAGAAAGATTATTGTAAAGAAAACCAAGAAAGGAAAAACATATTGGCTAGTTGAAGTTGTGGACTCAAATAATGAAAATACAAAAATTCGCTGCTGGGGCATCAAGCCAGAGAAGGACCACATTCATATAAATCGCCCATACATGGCTTCACTACAGTACAATGGGGATTGGGGTTTTTCAACCAGATGCGTCGGAAAATCTTTTAGAATGATTGGATAAAAAACTTGACAGACGGCAATTCTTTTGCTATACTAAGAAAGAACTAAAACGAGGGAGTTCAAATATGTCATCAACACTTGAAGAGAAGCGAAACTTCGCAAAGCTGTACATTGAAAGTCTTGTTAAGATTGAAGAAGAAATGGAAGTTTACAAGGAGCACAAGCGAGATCTCCGCGATGAGTACCGGTCTAATGGCTGGATGACTACTCATGAGATCGCGGCTACGGTTCGCGCATGGCGCATCGTAGTAGCGGCTAACAAAGGCAATCTAGATCTCGACGATTTGTTCGAACAGGTTGAGATGTTTGCCGGCGCAACCCGCGATAGTATCAATGATAGAAGCACAAATACGGGAGACACCAACACATGATCCTTAAGTATTCTAAAATCCGCTCTGGGGTTTTTACTCCAGAGCGGGCCAATCCGTCAGATGCCGGCTTGGACTTATTTTATAGTCCGGATGAGAATTGCTACAACGATTATGACCGATTGGGGAATTTTCTAGATACACAAGGTCGTCTTAAGATACCTGTTGGTCGCTCTGTTTTGATCCCAACAGGAATAAAACTTGAAATTCCATATGGGTACTGTTTCGAGATCAAGAATCGTTCTGGTAATGCTTCAAAAAAACAACTTCTTGTTGGAGCATGTGTAGTCGATTCTGGCTATGAAGGGGAGATTTTTGTTAATCTTCATAATTTTGGCTATGGTCATTATGTTGTAAATCCCGGCATGAAAGTTGCACAGGGCATTCTCTTGCATACGCCTCCATTCCGGCTGCATCAGGTACCAGAGAATGAAATTTATAATGATCCCATTACGATTAGCAATAGAGGAGATGGGGCACTGGGAAGCACAGATGGATAAAAATACACAAAACACCATGTTTAGCTCAAAATCAAATGATTGGGCTACGCCGCAAGACTTTTATGATAAGCTAAATAAAACTTTTGGTCCTTTCACGCTAGACCCCTGTTCTGACGGTCAAAATAATAAAACAGATAATTATTTTACACAAGAACAAAATGGGCTCAGTCATGACTGGTCAGGGAATAAAGTTTTTATGAATCCGCCATATGGCAGAGCAATTAAAGACTGGCTTAAGAAGGCTTATAACGAAGGACAGAAGCCTAACACAACAGTCGTTTGTCTGATTCCAGCCCGTACTGATACAAAATACTGGCATGATTACGTAATGAAGGCACAAGCTGTATATTTTGTGAAAGGCCGACTCAAGTTTGGAGACTCAAGCAATTCAGCACCATTTCCTTCAGCAGTTATAGTCTTCACATCATCGCTTTCGCCATTTGGGACAATTATAGGGGCGATGGAGCGTGAATAGAAAGCAACGCAGAGAAGCAGAGCGCAAGCGAAAGAAAGGCGATCCGAATCAGAAGATGGCGGATCAGGTTAGTTTATTTCACAAACTACCAGATAAATGTAATGCATGCTCTGAAGAATTTGACAAGAAAAATAAAGAAATGGCATTTTCTTGGAGCGTAGTGGTAAATGGTGAAACAGTTCGTCTGTTTTGCCCAGAGTGTATTAGAAAAACAAAAGAAGCTA
>Ga0115545_1001893_pt1 | contig 10477 bp, 5 predicted proteins | sample COGITO_mtgs_1003_FD_87188 | JGI IMG/M metagenome (GOLD analysis project Ga0115545, IMG submission 87188) | Pelagic marine microbial communities from North Sea - COGITO_mtgs_100330 | ecosystem: Environmental > Aquatic > Marine > Epipelagic | place: Germany:Helgoland, sampling site Kabeltonne...
CCGTAAAACTCTGCCCAACAGGCGTTGAGCAATGTGCCATGACCACCCCCCGACATACCCATCAGGATTACCGCGAGTGCCGTCCAAGCGAGGGTCGGTGCGTACCAATGTAGCACGAAGGCGATGATGTAGGGGATGATGTAAATCGGGAGCAGGCGGATCACGCCAAAGCGGTCAATCGCCCAGCCGAAGAATATCGTGCTGAGTGCGAGTGTCGCAGTGCCAAGCGGGAAGACGGCGACGAGCGCGAGGTGCGACCATCCTTTGATCTCTGCGAAGTGGGCTTGGTGGAACCAGAATACGGTGCCGAACCCTGAAAAGCAGACAATTGCAGGGACGAGCAGCCAGAACAGGGGGTGGGTGAGCGCCTCGCGGCGTGTCCAATGGCGGCCCATCATGCCGAGGGTGGCGTTTGATTGCGCCGTGCTTTGTGGTGTGCGTTCAAGCTTTAGCAGGTGATAAATGACTGGGCACATGGCGACGCAAAACACTGCGAAGCCGATCCAAAGCGTGCGCCATTCTACATGCGATTTCATCCAGACCATTGTGAGCGGCAACGTCGCCTCGCCGATCATAAAGCCCAATCCCGCGACGGCCAAAGCGCGACCTCGCGTGGCGATAAACCAGCGTGCCATGGCGACAGCGGACACATGTGTCGCCATGCCTTGCCCAAGGAAGCGCAGTGCGAAGATGACGAACACGAGACCAGCCAATGTCGCGTTGAACGCCATAGCCAGCGACGCCAGAGCCAGCCCTGCGACAACGAAAATCCCCAATGTGCGCACACGGAATATGTCAGCCAATCCGCCCGCAAAAACCATGACGGCTGCCGAGGCCATCGTGCCGACCATATACAGTAGGCCCCAATCGCCGTTGGAGAGGTTGAAGCTTGCGCGGATCTCACCACCAAAGATCGAGATGAAAAACGTCTGCCCAAGGCAGGACATGAACGACAAAAGCGCACCCGTCGCAAGAAAGGGCGCGTTTTCGCGGACAAAGGAAATGTAGCCTGTTTTCATGCCGCCATTCATGGGCGCGAATGGCGGCAGGGAAAAGCCCTAAAGTACGTAGCGCGACAAATCAGTGGAGCGGGAAAGTTCGCCCAAATGCATCTCGACAAATGCCGCATCGACGGTGATCGCGTCGCCTGCGCGGTCTGGTGCGTTGAACGACAGATCTTCGAACACGCGCTCGATTACGGTGTATAGCCTGCGGGCCCCGATATTCTCGACGCTCTCATTCACTTCCGCCGCGATCTTGGCCAAGGCTTTGATCCCGTCCTCAGAGAAGGTCACGGTGACCTCTTCCGTCGCCATCAATGCGGAATATTGCAGCGTAAGCGCATTGTCGGTTTCGGTCAGGATGCGCACGAAATCGGCCTCTGTTAGCGCGCGAAGTTCTACGCGGATCGGCAAGCGACCTTGAAGTTCAGGTAGCAAATCGGACGGTTTCGCCACGTGAAACGCACCCGATGCGATGAACAGGATGTGGTCTGTTTTGATCGGGCCGTATTTGGTGGACACTGTCGTACCTTCGATCAACGGCAGCAAATCGCGCTGCACACCTTCGCGGGATACGTCAGCACCACGGGCGTCGGCGCGCGCACAAACTTTGTCGATTTCATCAAGGAATACGATGCCGTTTTGCTCTACGGCTTCAAGCGCGATTTTGGTCACGGCTTCGTCGTCGAGAAGCTTATCCGCCTCATCCGCGACCAGTGCCTCATAGCTATCCGCAACTGTCATCTTCTTTTTGACCGTCCGGCCGCCCATTTTCCCGAACAATTCGCCAAGGTTCATCATGCCGCCCATGCCACCCGGCTGGCCCGGGATTTCAAAACCGCCCATGGGGTTAGACGTATCGGCAAGTTCAAGCTCGATTATCGTGTCGTCAAGCTCGCCTGACTTCAGTTTCTTCCTAAACAATTCACGCGTCCCGCTACGCGCATCAGCGCCAGCAACGGCGGTAATCACGCGTTCTTCAGCGGCCTCATAGGCTTTCGCTTTCACGTCTTCGCGCATGTGTTCGCGGGTGTCGATGATCGCGTTTTCAATCAGGTCGCGTATGATCTGTTCGACGTCACGGCCAACGTAGCCGACCTCGGTAAACTTCGTCGCTTCGACCTTAATGAACGGAGCGCGGGCCAGCTTTGCCAATCGACGCGAGATCTCGGTTTTACCAACGCCAGTCGGTCCGATCATCAGGATGTTCTTTGGATAAACCTCGTCACGCAGATCATCGCCAAGCTGCTTGCGCCGCCAACGGTTGCGCAGGGCCACAGCAACGGCGCGTTTCGCGTCGTTCTGGCCGATGATGTAACGATCAAGTTCCGAGACAATCTCGCGGGGGGTCAGGTCTGTCATGTCAGTCCTTTAGATGTTGGAAGGTGGGAGCCTGTGCAGCGGCACAAACCGCGGCAAAAGGCGAAGAAGGCGCGCGCGGATTTTTTCCCAAAACGCACCAAGAAGGAGGAGGATCACGCCAAGCAATAGCACTGTCATCGCGGCACTATCTCCGTCGAAAACCGTCGAGGCGAGGGCGAGGATATAGCCGATAGCGGCGATCAGGAATGAACGACGATCAATGATAATCGCAACCACGGCAAAGACCATCATGACGCCAAACAGCGCCCAATTCGCATCGCGATCCAAAAGCGTGAGAGCGATGGTGTTCACAAGCGCAGGGGCGGCCACGACGTGCAACCAAAACCCGTTTGCCGCACGGCGCGTGACGCGGTGCGGGTCCGACATATCAAACATCATCGCCACCGCGAAAACGGCAAGGCCGAGCAACAATGTGATCCACGCGAATGGCCCGCCAGCGGAAAGTAGGAACAGGTCGCTTGGGCTTTGCGGTGTGCCTTGGGACGTTGCCGCCATCAGGATGGCCACGATGAAGCAGCCGACAGCGATCATCGCCATGGCGAACGGCACGCGGAAGCGGAACCAGTAGATCAAGAGGGTAAAGGTGCCGACTGCGAACGGCCACGGTAGCGAGGAGTAATCCGCTTGGGCGACCATAAACGGCTGAGCGAAATAGGCGGTCATGGCGAGGGCCGCGTTAATCGCAAATAGGATAGATAGCGCAATTGCGGGGGCGACCATGCGGCGGCGGCGGACGAAATATTCGGATAAAAGCCAGAGCGCTGCGGTACCAGCGCCACCATATAGCAGCGCAAATTGTTGAGGATTTGAAATTTGCGACGCGTAGGCAATTCCGACAAAGCTGGCCCAACCAAAGGATAAGATAAGCAGACCAACGACGATGAAAATTTCGTTGAACCCTTTGAACAGTTCAAACGGCTCGTCGCCAATCGCTAGATCGCTTCGCGCCCCACGACGGCTATCAGCAAGGCCCGCAAGCGACGCGGCTTGCGCCTCTGTCACGATGCCCGCACCAACGGCAGCCTTGAGATCGTCGCGACCTATCATGCGTTGATCGTTTCCACGGTCAGCTTCCCATTGGTGTAAACGCAAATGTCGGCGGCAATCGCCATCGCTTTGCGGGCAATCTCCTCAGCGTCGAGATCAGTATCCATCAAGGCGCGACCCGCAGCGAGGGCAAAGTTGCCGCCCGATCCAATAGCGGTCACGTCATGTTCAGGCTCAAGCACGTCACCGGCACCGGTAATCACGAAAAGCTCTTTTCCGTCAGAGACAATCAGCATCGCCTCCAGCTTTTGCAAATACTTATCGGTCCGCCAATCTTTCGCCAGCTCAACAGAGGCGCGGGCGAGTTGACCGGGGGTCGCTTCCAGCTTTTTCTCAAGCCGCTCTAGCAGCGTGAACGCGTCAGCAGTTGATCCCGCAAAACCCGCGATCACATCCATGCCGCCGGGGGAAAGGCGGCGCACCTTACGGGCGGTGCCTTTGATCACGGTTTGGCCAAGGCTCACTTGACCGTCACCTGCGATGACAACTTTGCCACCTTTGCGCACGCCGATGATCGTGGTGCCGTGCCAACCGGGAAATTCTTCTTTTGCCATCTGTCGGGTCCTTCGTTTGTTACAGCCTATATGGCAATGGATCGGTGGGGCGACAAGGCGGACATAAAAAAGGGCGCCACTTGGGCGCCCAATTCCTCTTATTTCGCGTCAGATTAGATCGACTCTTCGATCCAGCCCTGAATGGCGGCCTTTGGGGCTGCGCCAGCTTTGTTGGAAACAACTTCGCCGTTTTTGAAAACGAACAGCGCAGGGATGCCGCGCACGCCCATTTGAGCGGGGGAGTTCGGGTTTTCGTCCACGTTGACCTTAACGATCTTCACTTTGCCAGCCATTTCGACGGACAATTCTTCAAGCGCTGGGCCGATTTGTTTGCATGGGCCACACCATTCTGCCCAGAAGTCTACGACGACTGGAATGTCGGACTGGCGCACTTCGGCGTCAAATGTTGCGTCTGTTACTGCTACGGTTGCCATTTCGGCTCTCCTTGGACGATTTGATTTGAACGGAACCTATGAACCGCGGCGCGATTGGTCAAGGCGCAGTCACGCGGTTGAGAGCCTCTGCAACAAGTTTCGGGGGAATGGGCATCAATGTCGCTGTGTGGGTCCACAGGATCGCTACCTCGATTTCGTGATCGGGGAACACCTTTGCCAGCCCTGCCGCATAAGCCGCCATTTGCCGCAGTAACCCTTCTGGAGTCTGCTCAGGCGTATCAGGCACAAGGCGGTTCGATTTGTAGTCGATGGCCGTGACCTTGGTGTCGCTGATCAACAAGCGGTCAATCGCGCCGTGAAAGCGGATATCGCCGACTTGGGCGGTGATATCGACCTCGGTGAGCGCGTCTTTGGTCCAGAGATGCGCAAGCGCGGGGGCATCTAGCACTTTGCAAACATGAGCAGGAATTTCGGCGTCATTGGCGAGGCCTTCATCCATGCCGGACAACAATTGTTTAGCCAAGTCGTCGCGCTTGTCTTTGGTGATCAAAGGTAAATGTTCGAGCAACAAGTGGATCGCCGTGCCGCGTGCCTTTGCGTAATCTTCGTCCTGTTCGCTTTGATCTCCTGCGATGATTTTTGCGCCATTCAGGTCAGAAGGTGACACGGTTTTGGATTTCATGATTGTGGGTAAGTCGGCAAAAACAGGAGCCGCGACTTTTGCGATTTCTGTGCGCTTCACGTCCTCAAGTTCACCACTTTTCCATTCCTCATGGGTAAAGCGACAGATGTCCAAACCACCACAACTCTCCTTCACAGCGCCAGCATGTTCCATCGCACACGCAACAAGCGAATACCAACTCTCGCTGCCGTCACCGACATCACCCGCAGCACCAATCACCAGCCATTTTTCCGCACGCGTCATCGCGACGTAAAGCAGGCGCATGTTTTCCTCATTCTGAGCTTCGGCCAATTCATCCTTCAGCGCACCCTGCGCCTCAGACGCGGAATCCGCTTTCGTTTTCCAGATCATGTGATTGGCAGCAGGATAGAGATCCGCACGCACTTCGTTCTTTTTCTTGGCAGTGTCGGGCAGGAACACAATCGGACTCTCTAACCCCTTGGCCCCATGCACCGTCATCACGCGAATGCGGTCGCCTTGGCTATCCATTTGGCGTTTGACCTCAAGATCATCGGTCTGCATCGCGGCAAGGAAACCCGTCAGGCTTGGCACGCCAGTGGATTCGTAAACCAAGGCTTGCGAGAGCAGTGCGTCGATCCCATCCTCTGCCTCAATCCCAAGGCGGGCGAGCAGGTTAAGACGCCCTTTGTGGCGTGTCAAAATACGCTCGATCAGGTCGTAGGGGCGTAAAAAGTCGGCCTGCTTTCGTAGATCCCGCAAGATCGCTTTCGTGGCGTCATGCCCATCGGCTGCACGAAGGGCGGACCACAAAAACCCTTTCTCGGGCCGATGATGGGCCAGCGTAAACAAGTCCTGCTCGGTCCAACCAAACAACGGAGATTTCAACGCAGACGCCAGCGACAGGTCATCCTCAGGCAAGGCAAGGAACGACAGAAGCGCCGTGAGGTCTCGCACAGCAAGCTCGGCCCCGACCCGCAATCTGTCCGCACCCGCAATCTTTAAATCCGCCGCTTTACACGCACGGATCATCTCGGAAAACAGCCCCGTTTTGCGCCCCCGCACAAGGATCAGAATATCACCCTCGGTAATCGGGCGATGGTTATAGGTGCCTGTGTTGCCAATCTCGACGGGCAAGGTTTCATGCGCGATCATATGTTTGATCTGCGACGCCACGCGGTTTGCCATCACAACAATTTCGCTGGTCTCGCTGGGTTGATCGACAGGGACGAACCATTTGCGCTCTTGCTCGTCCCCCACCTTTTCGACCATGGGCCATAGATCAACGCGCCCCGGCATATCGGCCTTAAACGCGAGGTGGCTGCTTTCCGTTGGCATGCCCATGGATTGCGGGCCACTGAAGGTTTCGTCCACCACGCGCAAGATCGCTTGCGACGAGCGGAAGGAATAGTTCAGCGACATATCAGCAAGGTTGCGGCCAACATGCGCCAAGGCCTCGCTAAAGTGGTGGCGCATCTGATCAAACGCCTCGGGTGCGGCCCCTTGGAACGAATAGATCGACTGCTTCACATCGCCCACGACGAAAATCGTGCGCTCTTTGTCGGGGTTCGCGCCGACGCCAGCGGTGAATTCGTGGGTCAATTGTTTGATCACGGCCCATTGGTTCGGGCTCGTGTCTTGGGCCTCGTCGACCAGCACGTGATCAATGCCGCCATCAAGGCGGAACAGCACCCATTGCGCGACCTTTTCATCCGTTAGCAATGCCTTGGCCTTGCCGATCAAGTCGTCGAAATCGAGCATCCCAAGCGATAGTTTGCGCGCCTCATAGGCAGGCAAAAATACGTCGGCGAAGTCATAAAGCGCTGTCGTCTTTTCATAGGCGAGCAGGGCAAGGCGGCTTTGGCGATTTGCCTCCACGGCCTCCATGATTGGGTGCAATTCCTCGATCAATTCGGGGTTCGCTTCGCGCGTTCCCTTGGTCGGAAAGGAGTCGTATTTCGCGGCAAAGGGCGCCTTGGCTTTCGCGCCAAATAGGAAGAGACCTTCTAAAATGCCGACGTCATACAGGGATGGCTTCGTCAGATTTAGCGAATTCAGTACACCAGCCGCCTTGGCGTCCGTCGTAGAGCGTTTGCTCAAAACAGGGATCAAATTCGTCAATGTCTCGGCGGCACCATCCATAAACACCGATTTGATCAGGTTGTCGCGCGTAACGCCGAGGGCTAGATCAAGGCTTTCCCGCAGCGCAGCATCACTTGGCCGCACGGATAGTGCCTCGCGCTTACCCGCGATTTCTTGGGTCAAATCGGTAAGGTCAGCGCCGGTAAAATGCGCCAGCAACCCCTCGACTTGTCTGCGATGCCGCCCGATGACCATGTCATCAACGACCTCGGCACGCAGGGCTTTGGCGGTCACATCTTCCATTTCGCGGAACTGTGGGCTGATACCCGCCTCAAGCGGGAAGCGGCGCAAAACACCTGCGCAGAAAGAGTGGATCGTCTGGATTTTCAAACCACCCGGAGTCTCGACCGCACGGGCGAAAAGTTGGCGTGCGCTTTTCAACCGGGTCGCATCAATGGTCCCCTCGGTCCCAAGCTCCATCAGATCGTGGCGCAGATCGTCGTCGCCCATCATCGCCCAAGCACCAAGGCGTTTGAACAGGCGGTTCTGCATCTCGGCGGCGGCGGCCTTGGTGTAGGTCAGGCAAAGAATGTTCTGCGGCTCAACACCATCAAACAAAAGCCGCGCCACACGGTCCGTCAGCACCCGGGTTTTTCCCGAACCCGCGTTCGCAGACAGCCAAGTGGAATTGCGCGGATCGGCGGCATCGACCTGCCGTTGGGTGGCGTCGTTGCGGATCATGTCAGGTCCTCTGGCGCGGCGTCGTTGCTGGTGTCCCATTCGCCAAACCGTGCGAGGTGGTCGTAATAGCTGGGGTCGGTGCGCGAAAACATCGCCATGCGGGCGGTATAGCCGCGTGATTTCACGTTGTACTCGTCCAGTAGCTTTTGAAAGTCCGCCCAAACATCCATTGCGGGGTTCTTATCCAAGGGTGCTATCACGTCCTTCATATCGGTGTTTATTGCAACAAAAGCAGCGCCATCAACGGGCAACCGCCCGATCCCGTCAAACGCCCCAAGCTCGACCATTGCGGCCTCTAGCAAAAGCTGTTTGTCAAAGTTCGCCTGCATTTTCAGCGATGGCACTTGCCCTGTTTTATAATCATATATCAGTGCGGTCCCCTCAACGGTCAGGTCGATCCGATCCGCCTTACAGGTCAGTTGCACGCCGGTATTCCCCACGGCGATTTTACCGTTCACTTCGATATTCGAGGCCACGGCACGGGCTTGGCGGGCGCGTTCACCTTCCAGATAAATATCGGCCACGCGTTCGAGTCGCGACAACCATTGCGCGCGGATCGTGGGCCAAGGGCAGTCGCGCTCGAAAATATCATGCGCGATTTGCATCAGGATATCGCGGGCATTGGGGGCGCTAGCTTGGGTGCCGCCGCCAATGAATTTCTCTAAAATTTCATGCACAATCATACCGCGCAAAGGTGCATCAACGCGTGGCACGAGCGGGTCGAGTTCCCGCAGACGCAGCACCTTTTGCGCATAAATCGCATAGGGATCGCGGATCAGGGTTTTGACCTGCGTGACCGAAATAGTCTTGGGGCGTGCCTCAATGGGGGGTTGCGGCGATGGGCGTTTCGCAGAGGCAACCACCTCCTCTGGTTCCGACAATGCCGCGGCCTTTGCGAGCCAGATATCGCCATCCGCCCGCATCCGTTTCAGCGCATCTTCGCCGCCTTGCGCAGGTAAACCACCCAACAAGTTCACAAGTCGATTGACCCAGCGTGACGGCACGGTTTCCGCATCCGCGGACCGTTTGGCGCGACTGATCCAGACCTCTTTACCCGCAACCGCTTGTTGGTAATCATGCGCCGAAAGCCCGATGCGACGTTCAGGCAACAACAACCCTGCATCCTTGCGCATCTTACGATTGAGCCATGGATCGGGGGCGGCGGCCTCTGGCCAGACACCTTCGTTCATGCCGCCAAGAATGATCAGATCGGCGCCCTGCACGCGGGCTTCAAGCGTGCCCCAGATCAGGATATTGGGATGCGCCCCGTCAGGATTGCGCACCATGCCTTCGGCCAGAACAGCCCCAAACAGTGCTGCATATTCGGTGCAATTCATCTCGCCGCCAGCGTCGGCATGCGCAATCAAGTTATCGCAAATACGTCTGGCTTCACGGCCAGCGACCTCTTTCCAAAGCCCACCAGACCCTTCGGCATGTGGACCCGCGCAAAGCACGTCGGCCAAAGCAAGATGCGCGTTCACATGATCCGCCAAGTCGCGCTCAATCTGGTCGTCTAAACCCGTGATCAGCCCGCCAACCCAAGCGGCCCAAGGTTGCCGCGCCTCATCCGATCCCGCCCATTGCTCTAAAGTATCGGCAGTCGGAAATGGCGGACCTTTACGGCGCAACTGCAATTCCAACTCACGCGCAAACCGCAAATGGGGGCCACGATCATCGTTGTCACTATTGCACAGCGGATGTTTGAGCAGCGTCAAAAGGCTCTCGCCTGTCACGGGCTTTCCAAACAAATCCGCAACATGGCGTAGCATCCGACCGGGAGGAGATAGCGCGAGTGGCATGCCCGCACTATCGTCTGGCTTGATATCCCAACGATCAAGTGCGGCGGTCACTTGGCGCGTCAGCATCCGATCAGGGGAGATCAGAGCGGCGGTAATTCCGTCTTGGGCGGCGGCACGCAGGCGCAGCGCAATCGCTTCCGCCTCGGCGCGGGGCGACGCAGCCTCAATCAAAGTCAGCCCATGTGTCGCAACCTGCAAATCACCCAATTCAGGCCCGTCTCGCAACCATTGGTCGGTCACTGGGGCAGGGCGCAGGGACAGTGAAACAAGCGCATTGCGCAAAGGGTGCGCGGGGGGCGTTTCGCTCCAAGCGGTGATGTCATCGGGCAGCAAGTCAAGCTGCTGCATCACCTTGTGAAAGCGGTATTGCGGATGATCCTCGGAGACCAGATCGTTCTCCATGCTGGCCCAAACATCATGCGGCAAATCGAAATCATATCCCGGAAGAACAACCGCCCCTTGCGGCAGTTTTGCGACCGCTTGCATCAGCAGCGAGAACGCACCACGCGACCCCGTTGAACCCGCCATAATCACGGGGTGGTTCGGGGGCGATGCTATCCAATCGCTTGCCATCTGCGCGATGACGCGGCGCAAGCGCAGGTCTTTGTCAGGGTCCTTGCTGCCATCCAAGAACTTCGCGACGATCTTCAAGAACTGCAAAGCGCGGTCCCAATGGCCAGACTCGTCGGTGACGTCCAGCCTATCGAACGCATCGGGCGTCACCCCTTCGCCGTTCATTTCTTCCATCAATTTCGCGAGACTGTCTGAGAGATCATAGAGCGCCGCACGCGGGGCAAGATCGGGGTCTTGATCCAAAAGCTTTGCCACAAATTGA
>Ga0115545_1001894_pt1 | contig 10472 bp, 15 predicted proteins | sample COGITO_mtgs_1003_FD_87188 | JGI IMG/M metagenome (GOLD analysis project Ga0115545, IMG submission 87188) | Pelagic marine microbial communities from North Sea - COGITO_mtgs_100330 | ecosystem: Environmental > Aquatic > Marine > Epipelagic | place: Germany:Helgoland, sampling site Kabeltonne...
AAATACTCATCTAAAAAAACATTTGGAATAATCTCAGGCGTACTTGTATGTCTTGCTTTTATAGGAGATGGTTTTCATTGGTTTACAGTCAATGAAAATTTATTTAATTCAATGTTAATTTTTTCAGCTACAATGTTAGGAGTATCAACAATAAAATCATTTGCAAAACCTAAAAAAGATGATAGTAATTAAAAAAGGTGATACTGGAGAAAAAGTAAAACAGATCCAAGAAGCCCTTCAGATAACTGTTGATGGTATATTTGGTAACATGACTGAACTTTCTGTTAGAAATTTTCAAAGTCAAAATAATTTAGATGTAGATGGTATAGTAGGACCTGTAACTTGGGATGCTTTAGGAATAGATAGTCCTCAAGCTCCTCCTTACACTATGAATCAAATTGAATCTACTGTAAAATCTAAAGGATATGTTTGGTTTGAAGATACTAATAATAAAGGATATGATGTAAATATTGTAGGTATTAGAAATTCTGACACTGAAGGAAGAGTTACTAACCATTATGATGATACCATGACAATATCTTATAAAGTAGATGGGGAATGGGAATTTTACAGTTGGCCTTGCACTACAGACCCTGGTTTATATTATCTTGATCACCCTGCAAATAGTGATGGTTGTGCTATATTAGTACCTAATCAATATAGAGGAGTTTATCAAATAGATTTACATGGCGGGAAATATGAAGCATTGTGTCAAAGAAATGGTCAAGTTCAAGTCTATAGAGATGACAATGAAGATGACATTTATGATTATAATGCTGATACTATTCAGTCTGGTTATTTTGGAATTAATATCCATAGAAGTTCAGCTTACTCAACAAGTACATATATTGACAAATATTCAGCAGGTTGCCAAGTGTTTGCTAATCCTGATAATTTTGATGATTTTATGATAATATGTAATAAAGCAAAAAACATTTGGGGTAATTCATTCACATATACCTTAATTGAATCTAAAGATATAAATTAAAATAAAATAGTTATGTTTAAAAAAATAACAGAAAGAATTTTTCCTTTTCTGATCGCACTTTCAGCTTTATCGGTGTCTGCTTCAGCCGCATTTTATTCCATTAGTGGTTTATCAAAATTATTTGCAGGAGCAGCATTTGCAGTCATAGTAATGGCAGCCTCATTAGAGGTAGCTAAATTAGTTATAGCATCTTTACTTTACCAATATAGAAAAACTTTACCATTAATATTAAAAGCTTATTTATCTATTGCCTGTATAGTACTAATACTAATTACTTCAATGGGTATTTATGGGTTTTTAAGTGCTGCTTACCAAGACACAGCAAATAGAGAAGGTAACACTGAAGCTAGAGTAGTTCTAATAGAAACTAAAAGAGACAATGTTAAAGAACAATTAGAAATTTACACTGAAGAAAAAACTTCAATTAACACTGCTATAACTGATTTAAGAAATGGATTAGCAAATAATACTATTCAATATAGAGATAGAGAAACAAATCAAATTATAACAACAACCTCATCTTCAACCCGTAGAGCATTAGAAAAACAATTAGATCAAGCCATATTAAGACAAACAGAAATAAATGGTAAAGTAGATAGTTTAAATACAAAAATATTTGAATATGAAACTGAAATAGTAGAGACTAGAATTGAGGATGGTTCTACTAGTGAATTAGGCCCCCTTAAATACCTATCAGGTTTAACAGGTACTCCTATGGATAAAATTATTAATTATTTATTATTAACAATAATATTTGTATTTGATCCTTTGGCAATAGCTTTAGTAATAGCAGCTAATTTTGCCTTTGAAAGATTAAAATTAAAAACAAGAGAAAATTTATATGGAGAAACAGTAGAATGTTCTGTCCCTGAAGGTAAAGAGTTTGATACTCCTTATGATATTGATGATATAATGGGTGAAGAATATGTAGACCCTGAAGATGAAGAATTTCAAGATATGGAGTCTGATGATTTTGAAGAAAATCCTAATAAGACAACAGTTGGTGATTTAGCAGCCTTAGCTGAATTAAAAGAGAACATGGATAGAATAAAAGAAATAGATTATTTAGAAAATAAAAAAGAAATAATTAATAAAAGTGGAATTATAGAAAAAAGAAGAAATGAACAAATAAATGAAATTGATTCTCAAATTAAAAAATTAAACAATGGTAATGAAAACCAAATCACTTATTAGTAAATGTTTGGCTTTCCTAAATAAGGATGTTATATTTAGATATAATAAATTAAGGTTATGGCATTATTCAAATTTCAAAATTTAAACAAATACGGGACGTTAAGAACTAGAATTATTTATAGTCCAACTTCACAACTAATTATTAATCCTAGAGGATTAGGTGATTTTATAAATGTACAAAAATTTAGATATGAGTATCATCATGCTTATATGAATCCCCAATTCCAAATTAAAGATGGAGAAAAATATATCATTCCAGGAGATATAAAAGTCCATCCAGAAACAACATTTTTAGATATAAAATGGATTAAACCAAAAAAATTAAAAAAGAAATTACCACCTGAAACTTATGAATTTAAATCTTCATCAAGTGATTCTATATATCAAGTTAAAAAAACAGGTGATAAATACCAATGCAACTGTCCAGGATATTGGAGGTCATATACCAGAGAATGTAAACATATAAAACAAATAAAAAACAAAAAATGAAAAAAGGTTTTAATAACGTAACAACAAGTGTTCAAGAAATATGGGCAACAAAAAGTATAAGTGAGGCTAAAGAAAAACTTATATCATTAATCGAAAATGATTTATATAAAGCTACTAAAATAAAAAAATACAATTTAATTGAAAGTACTAAAAAAGCAAAATCCTTAGATAGAGTATGGATAATAGCTTCCAATATAAACCATCAGGATGATAAATTAACAGCTTCCTTTCAAAACTTATAAAAATGGCAAAAAGAGGTAGACCAAAAGATTCCCCTATAGAGGAAATAGTAAGGTACACTCATGTAGTTAAACATAAGGATGGGGCAGTAACTACTTGGTATTGGGACAAGTCAATTAGAACAGAAGGTCCAATTAAAACAGAAACTAAATGGCCTAAAGGAATGTTAGATTGGGAACAAACCCAAGAACTACTTCCAAAAACAAAAAGAAAATATGCTTTAGATGATGGTAGAATAGTAGGTTACACAAGAGCTAAAGATTTAGGAATTATATAATATTTATAGCCATATAATTAATTATGGCAAATTTCACTTTTCATAACCCTTCAGGATCGGCTTACTTTGTATTTCATCTTCTACCAAGATCTTCTGATGGTTTTTATCCAAGTTCATCAGCTCAAATAGCTTACCTTTCAGGGTCTAGTTTTTCTAATTTAACAAGTTCGGTAACAAATCCTATAGTAGCAAGTTGGACAACAGGAGTTACTGATGGGGTAGGTGATGTTAATGGTGGATTTCATTGGGGTGTTGTTGTACCTCCAGGTACTTCATCTTTTGATTTCTCCCCAGGAGCTACAATTCCAGTATCTGAGTCGATATTTAGGGCTACAGGTGAATTTACTCTAATATTGACTACTTAATGGCAACAACTACATTTACACCATCTCAATTAAGAGGAATAAACTCCTTATTTCCTTATAAAAATTATGGATTATGGGCTCCTGAGATATCTGCAGGGGCAGCAGGTGAAACCAAATTTGTAATGGAAGTTACAATACCTAGTGATAGTTACTTAATAACCTTACCCATGAACAGTGGAGGTGTGGGAACTAACTATAATGTTGATTGGGGAGATGGTAATAGTGATTTAGGAAACACAGGAGATGTTTCTCACACTTACGACACTGGAGTTTATGATATTAAAGTAGATGGTGTTTGGGCACCTCGCTTATATACAAATGTTGCTATTAGATCTGTTGTAACTAAGTTAAAAAACTGGGGTAAAGATACTACAATTTTTACAACTTTTGACCAATCTTTTAGAGGTTTATCAAACATGGGATATGAAGCCACTGATTATCCTACTTTAAATCTAGCCCCTTCAGTAACTGCAAATTATGCCTTTCTTTCAACACCAGTAAACACTTTTACAGGAGTATTAGATATAAGTAATTGGGATCTATCAGGTACAACTTCAACAATGACTAGTCCCTTTGCAGTTAGTTTTCAATCTGCAGCAGGCTTCACTATGGTTGGTAATACAATCAATGCTAGCAGTACATCTCAATTTGCTAGTAATATTTCAGCTGGTTTAGCAGATGGAGAGGGTGATATAAATATTAATAATATAACATGGACAAATAGTGGTAATTTATTTTCATTCCTCTCCAGTGCTAAAGGTATAAATAATGTAAATAATTGGACATTAAAAGCTAGTGGAACTGTTAGTGTTACTAAAATATTTTTCAATAGTCACATGAAAAAAGGGGTTACTAGTTTAGATTTAAGTGGTTGGGTTAATACCTCTAATATATCTGCATTGCAAGAGACTTTTAGAAATGTTGATTTCTTCGACTCAGGAGGAGCCCAGGCAAATGGTATTTTAGATATAACAGGTTGGGACTTTACTAATGCAGGTACTTTCTATTTTTGTTTTTACACTTCTAGATTTAGTGAAATAAGAGGACTGAGTGGCTTGAACACTATAACTGCAGCTAACTTAACAGGTACTAATGTTGCTTATATGTTTGGTCAAACACTCCATCTTAGTTTTGACAATTATGATTTCCCAGCTACAGGGTTTTTTAACAAACTAGGTAATTGTACTAATTTTACTTCAATGTTTAATAGTTGTGGATATAGTAGAGGAGTTGGTAATTATGGTAAAGCCCCCAATGGAATAGATGGATTAGATTCTAGTAATTGTACTAGTATGCAAAATATGTTTTATCGAGCTAGGTTTGACACATCTATAGATGTTAGTAGTTGGGACTTATCAAAGATAACAACTTTACAACAATTTATGTTTGGTATTAGAGGAACCACTACACTTGACTTTTCCAATTCAGGGTTTACTAACGCTTTAACTACCATGTCAGACTCTTTTAGATCAACAGAATTAACTACTGTTACTTTTGGTAGTGGTACTTCTTCAAATGATTTTAGTGGTGTTACTAGTTGGACTCGTGTTTTTAATGATACTGATGATTTGACTTCTCTGGAGTTTCCAACAAATATGAGTTTTGCTTCTGTCACATCAGGGGGTATGGTAAACTTTTTAACAGATGGAACTATGACAGATGTTCAATATGATAATTTATTAGTAAGATTTGAAGCAACAAATAGTGTTAACCCAGGTGGAGCTTTTAGAGTTAATGCTTATTATACTTTAGGTGGGGCCGGTGAAACTGCAAGAACAGCATTAATTACTAGAGGTTGGACATTTACAGATTTAGGAGGAAGATAATATGAATACATTAGAAAAAAACGATACAAAAAGATGGTTCCTAGTAAAGGATAATGGAACAGGAGAAGAATCACTACAAGTGTTTGGTTACGCAGGTGATATTGGAACAGAGGTTCAAACTAATCATCCTATACTATTGAATTGGTTAACTGAGGAAGAACTTCAATTTGAGGTAAATTCTATAGCTGGAAGTGATTCTTATTATAGAGACGCTGTAGAAACAGAAAATTATAAATTCCAATTACCTTCTCAAATATATGAGTATGGGCTTAGAATCGAACAAGAACTTCCTGAAGATATAAACTAATTAAATTATGGCAACAACTACATTTACACCATCTCAATTAAGAGGAATAAACTCCTCATTTCCTTATAAAAATTACGGATTATGGGCCCCTGAAATAACAGGTGGTGGAGGTGGAGGTGGCTTTACCAACACCTATTCGTTAGCCTTTGATGGTGTGGATGATTATGTAGATTTAGGTACAGGTTTAGATATTTTTCAATACAATATAGGACAGAGCTATACAGTTAGTTTATGGTATAAATCAACATCATCTTCATTAGATAGAACTATTATTAACTTAGGTGGTAATACATACAGATTTTATTTAGCAACAGGAAATGGAAAACTTGCTTTTGGAGCTGGTAACAGTAGCACTATTTTTGGTAATTACAATTGGTTGCCCACGGCAGGAGCAATAAATGATGGTCAATGGCATCACATTTGTATAGTGCAAGATAGTAGCGGTGGTGTTCCTAATTTAACCGCTTATGTTGATGGTTCAAGTTCTGGCTCTGGAAGTAATACAAATTTTGCTACTCAAAATAACAATAGAATTGGAAATGGTTTTTATGGAGGTGTTGAAGGAAACATTGATGAGGTTTCTGTTTACAATACTGCTTTAACATCTTCAACTATTACTTCAATTTATAATTCAGGAGTGCCTAACGATTTAACAAGTTTAAATCCTGTTGCTTGGTACAGAATGGGAGATAGTAGTACTTTTAAAAGTCCACAATGGTTAATTCCTAATAATGAGAATAAAACCAAATTTTCAAATTATAGCTTTTTATTTGATGGAGTGGATGACTATGTAGATTTAGGTTCTATTACTTTTAATGCTACAAATGGCTTAACTATGTCCTGTTGGGTTAAATATGATGGTGTAGGTGCAGGTTTAAATTGGTTATGTAGTAATGGAGGTACAGGCGGTGTTTCAAGTCAATTTAATACAAGATTAGTTTCGGATGGTCGTTGGTTTAACTATTTTCTTGGTGGTGCAAATTATACAGGAATAACAGGTTTAAATGATGGGAATTGGCATCATATAGCACAAACTGTAAATTATTCAAATGGTGATGTAAAATTTTATAAAGATGGGGTTGTTAGTGCTACTGTTTTAACTTATGGCTCTACTTATTCAACAGCTATTTTAGCTCAAATAAGTACATCTTTTTTTCCATTTAAAGGACAAATAGATGAATTTGCTATTTTTACTTCTGCTATAACACAAGAAGAAATAACTTCTATATATAATAGCGGTACTCCTGCATTCTTCGAATTTGAACCGGCAGCACATTGGAGAATGGGTGAAGATGCAACATTTGTATATAATATTAATCCCGAAGGAACTTGGACTATACCTGACCAAGTAGGAAGTAGTGATGGAACATCAAACAATACATTTTTAGATACAGGAAGGGTAGGAGATGCGCCAAACAGCACTTCAAATGCTTTAAGCTACAATATGGATGAAGTGGATAGAGAAACAGATGTACCCTCATAAAATAAACATGTATTTATAATAAATAATATATAAAAATGGAAACAAGATTAAATAATTTAACTTATGCAATTTGTAATATTGCAACAGATTTAGCAAACATTGACTTTTCACAAGTAGGTCAAAGTTCAGCAGGAACAATTAGAAGAAGTTTAGATGATACTTTATTTGTAATTAAATACAATGCAGAACCTACATTTATAAATAATGGAACAGTTACACCAAGTCAAACTTTAACCCATTCAGAGGCACTTATTTTAATGTCAACTCCTGCTTGGAGTGAACCTATTGAAGTTGAGTGATTCCCTAAAAAGAAAATAAAAAGAAGAAGAAAACGAAAAAATTTCGTACAAACCAAAGAAGAAAAAGAAGGTTTAGAAAACAAAATAATTAATTTGGCTTCTTAAATAAAAATACTTATATTTAAGTATATGTTATATAAGAATCTAAACAAAAAAATAATCCACAAGAATATTAATAAATTAAGGTCTCTTAACTATAACGCCTATAGATGGTGGAGACAATATGATTCCCCTAATAAACCTCTTGATAAAAAATCCCCACTATGGGATAAAATATTGAATGGAGATTTTGAATTTTCACATTTTTACTGGCAAGCCAAATTCAATGAGATAGAAATAAACAAAATCTATAGTCAGTGTAATCCTGACTTATCATTATTTAATGAAAGAGCATCACTTCAACGAGCCAGAAGAAAACGTTTATGGATTGATTTTGAAAAAGATGAAAAAAATCGACTAGAACAATTACAGAAAGAATTTATAGCTAACTTTTTTATTAGTAAAAAAGAATATGAAGAGGAGTTAATTGAGTTTGGCTCTTCTATAAAAAATTTTTATATTTATTGTGAAAATAAGTTCGGAAAAAGAATTAAAAAATTGTCCAAACGTGGACGTCCTAAAAAGTTAATGAATGAAAGTATCACATGAAGTTCCAATTCCATATTTAAGACAAAGTAGAAGTTTTAATGATTATGATTATTGTTTACCTCATCTTTTAGATGAAAGCAAAGAATATAAACAACATTTTGTTCAATCTAAGGAAATGGGAAGATATGTTATTATGGATAATTCCTTACATGAATTAGGTAAACCTTATAATTCTGATAGATTATGGTATTGGATGAATTATTTCAAACCTAATGAATTTATAGTACCTGATTATTGGCAAGATAAAATTAGAACACTAGTTACAGCTAAAGAATGGATTAGTAAAATATACCCTAAAGAAACAATACCGGTAGCAGTAGTCCAAGCAAATAATAAATCAGAAGCTTGGGAATGTTATAATATTTTAAAAACTCAAGGATATAACAAAATTGCTTTTAGTTATGGTGCTGATTGGTTTTATAATGAGGGGTTAAGTACTACTCCTGATAAAAATAACAAATGGGTAACTAAAGCTCATGGTAGATATAACACTATAAAGGAATTTTATAATAAAGGGTTAATTAGTAAATTTGATAGAGTACATCTATTAGGTTGTAATATACCACAGGAATTTAGTTGGTACAAAGATATGCCTTTTATTGAATCAATAGATACTTCAAACCCTGTTATTCACGGTTTAGCAGGAGTTAAATATAAAGATTATGGGCTAGATGAAAAATTATCACATAAAGTAGATAAATTTGAAGGAGATAGTGAGAATTGGAGTATAGCTTTGTACAATGTATTAAAATTTAGAGAATTTATACCAAAAAATAAACAATATGCAAATTAAAAACGGAATAGAATACCACTCATTGTATGAGTATTTAGGTAAACCAGCAGGACCAAAACTAGGGGATGAAGTAAACAAAGCAGCAATAAAATCTAAACAAAAATATGTAACCCAATATATTGAACAAGGGGGTTACAAAGGAGAAGTATTTTGTTATACTACAAAGTTTTTAGATGAATATTTCTATGCTATAGAAAATAAAGAAACCTACAATAAATACCCTGAACCAGAAGAAGAAGATTTACCTTTTTAAAAATAAAAATATGAAACAAGCAGTATTAAGTTTAAGTGGTGGAATGGATAGTAGTACATTATTACTTCACCTATTAGCAAATGATTATAAAGTAACAGCTCTTAGTTTTGATTATGGACAAAAACATAATGTAGAATTAGAAAGAGCACAACAGTTAGTCAATTATTTAAATAGTAAAGCAGATGAAACTTTAGCTAAAAATGATTTAGGAGAAGTTATTAAACATCATTTTAAACCTATTACTTATCAAGTAATCAAATTAGATGGTTTATCACAACTATTAAATTCAGCTTTAGTAGAAGGTGGAGATGAAGTGCCTGAAGGTCATTATGAGAATGACAATATGAAAGCAACAGTAGTACCTAACAGAAATAAAATATTTTCTTCTATTATCCAAGCAGTAGCATTATCAATTGCTTTAAAATCAGATGGAGATGAAAAAGTGAAAATAGCAATGGGTATCCACGCTGGTGACCATGAAATTTATCCTGATTGTAGACAATCCTTTAGAGATTTAGATTATAAAGCCTTTTGGGAGGGGAATTGGGATGCTAATAAAGTAATTCCCTACACACCATATTTAGATGGAGATAAATTTGACATTTTAAAAGATGGAGAGAAATGTTGTAAAGAATTAGGATTAGATTTTGATGAAGTTTATAAAAGAACAAACACAAGTTATAAACCAATTCAACACCCCACAGGAAACCACACTTTAAAATATGATACTGATTTTATCCCTACAAAACCAGAATACAAATGGTACTCTGATTACAAATCAGCTTCATCAGTAGAAAGAATAGAAGCATTTATTGAATTAGGAAGACCTGATCCTGTAGAATACGCAGACGAAACAGGACCAGTAGAATGGGAAACAGTAAAACAACACGCAGAACAATTATTATATGATTGGGCTGTAGATAAAGGAAGAGATTAATATGAATTATCCAGACGCAAAAAAACACCAAGTAATAAGTTTTATAAAATCAGCTATTAGAATATTAGGTTATATAGTAATACCCTTTGATTTACCAATAGCAGCCTTGATTTTAGTATTTAGTGAAATAATAGGAATATTTGAAGAATTAGTATAATGGGAAAATTTCAATCAACAAAAATATTTGACAACTACTCAGTTGCAATAAGACAATGGAAAGCACAACATTCACATTGTCAATTACTACATGGTTATGCTTTAAAATTTAAAGTATGGTTTGAATCTAATACACCAGATGATGAAAATGATGGTTTAGACGATATGAATTGGATTGTAGACTATGGTGGATTTAAAGATGCACCTAAAGGTAATG
>Ga0115545_1001900_pt1 | contig 10460 bp, 6 predicted proteins | sample COGITO_mtgs_1003_FD_87188 | JGI IMG/M metagenome (GOLD analysis project Ga0115545, IMG submission 87188) | Pelagic marine microbial communities from North Sea - COGITO_mtgs_100330 | ecosystem: Environmental > Aquatic > Marine > Epipelagic | place: Germany:Helgoland, sampling site Kabeltonne...
GGCATCTGGGATAGCACGGACCAGGGTATACCTTACATGGGGTTTTTGGGTTTTTGGGTGGATTTTGCTGTCACCCTGTGGAATCCCTACAATGTGGAGATGAGGTTTGATGCCATGGAATTGGGATTTTACCGCTTTCCGCTACAAGTGGAATATTTCCGTAATGATGCAAATTCATACAGGGATGTTTCTGGAGTAGGTAGAAAATTTTACGCAGGAGCCAATCGCATAGAACCTCGTAACAATGGCGCCCCCGTCGATGCATGGATCAGTGCTACCGACGGAAAGCCCATCCACATTGCGCAAATGTTTAATTGGTCGAATAATGATACGGTTGTCAGCAACACAGGAGACCCAACTATTGATGATTATATCCAAGATAAGTTGCCTTACCGCGTTAGATTGACGGGGGCTAATGAAGCACTTGGCGTTGAAGATATTGTATTAAAACCAGGAGAATATAAGGTTTTTGCTAGTCCACAGCAGACAATGTATCATCACGAAAACTGGAACTACTCCAGGGGTAGTATAGTGAAGGAGGGTTTCAGCCCGTATAATACAGCGAATGATGAAGGTGGTACATTTGAGAGATTTATAGCGGTTGATTCTGTAGCTAACCGTTGTACGTTTACAAACTCCAATTGGTGGAACTCAGCACAGATTAAAATTAAATTTGGTGACAGATATCGGGTTGAGGTCAGCCCGGCCAAGATAAACCGTGTGTCGAGCTTTGCTGAAACAAATGACCGCGAAATTGTCGCTTATATGAAATTTTATCGAGGCGATGGAGGGGTTCCGCATAATACCATCTCCGACCCCAAAACGATTGATAAATATGAAGCAAAAATGGATTTAACCCGCAAACAGGTGGGCGTGGTAGAGATCGACTTGCCAGCAGGTGAATTGGAAAACAGCCTGCCTAGCTATGGTATGACCGAGATGTCCGAGATGGAGGTAAGAGAGGATAATTCAGCCTTCCAGGGGCCTTCACTGCATAAAATACCCTACCTGATAGCATCCCTACGTCTCAAAACTGAGCAAGATTCAGATACGGATGGCAATGCAGGGGCTATGTGGCTGCACAATGGTGTCACCAACCCATATTTCACCACCGGTATCCCGGACTCAGATGGCAACCCTGTGGATCAGAATGAACATCCAAGGTCTCACCAATATGAGATTGTATGGGAGCCGATGACTTCATGGAATAATATTCCTACTGTTGAAGTGGATAATCTTAACCGCGGCTATGGTGCTACCGGAGTAAGCTCCCAGAATGGAGTTCATTATGCACCCTTTAACCAAATCCCCCTCATGCCAGCAACATCCATGGCTCAATTCTCCCATGCTCCGCTTAACGTAGGAGGTCAGGCGCCATTAACCGCACAAATCGCAGGCAACTCCTTCGCCTCAACACTTATACCGGTAACCATGAAAAAGACGGCAGGAACCTTGGGGCCACATCTCGATCATTGCTACATGGCCAACAATACCCTGTTTGATGGTTATTTTCTCTCTACGGCCACTACCGAAGAGGGGGCTGTTTATGGCACAGCAACACGAAGCTTGGATACCGTGACTAATGAGTTTTTTGATGCGGTCAAACCTCTGGCGAACCCCAATATCATCGCTGCGAGTAAGCCGCAAGCTGCTATCACATCTGCTGATTATGATACCTTTGCCCAATATCTCTATAATAAAGGTGCTTTCAATGTGAACTCAACTTCCGTGAAAGCATGGGCCCTGTTTTTAGCGAGCGGCACCCAGGAGTCTTTGCCGATTTTGAATGTGCTCACGGCGAGCCAAATATTAGAGGATGCAACGTTGGATACGGGTTCTGCTGTAACACGTTTTGCCCCCATGGTGGGTGATGAGGTGGATGAGGCAGATGCAGCGATTGATGAACAGAAACGATGGCAAGGACATCGCCGCCTAACAAACCTAGAAATTCAAACTTTAGCTGGGAACGCAGTCGCGCAAGTGAAGGCACGTGGCCCTTTCCAGTCTATTGCTGAGTTTGTGAATCGGCGTTTAGAAAGCAATCTGGCCACAGCTACATCAGGAGCTTTGCAAAGTGCCATTGATGCATCCGATCTTAATGCTGACTATGGTGTTGCCGCCCCTAAATATGACGCTGAGCTCGATTTAGAGCCAACCAGCCAAACCGCTAACACCTCTGATGGCGCGGCAACCTTCATCACTCAAGCAGATTTGCTTAATCGCCTGGCGCCATCGATCACTGTACGTGGTGACACCTTCCGCATCAGGGCTTATGGCGAGGCCACCATCGGCGCGCAGACAGCCGTAGTGTGGTGCGAGGCTGTTGTTCAGCGAGGTCATGAGCTTACGGATAACACTCAACTACCGACAACTGCCTATGCTGATCAAAATACAACTAACCAGACGTATGGACGTCGTTTCAAGATCGTATCATTCCGTTGGTTGTCCGAGGAGGAAATCTAATACCTACACTACTTGATGAAAAATATTTTAATGATTTGCTGCCTCGTTCAGGGGCTGATTGGTAGTGTATATGCGGAAGAGAAGAAGGAGCTGCCGAGCATTGATTTGCTTATTTACGCCTTTGCGTATGCCAAGGGGCATCAGACGATCTATCTTGCCCAAGCAGAGGGTATTCCGAAGGAGGTGAAGCTCTCTAATGCAAACATTTTAGGAGGTTTTACAACTGTGATTGATGAGGAGAGAAAGATAGCACTCAGGAAAAAAGACGTCAACGAAGAGGGGGAGACCATCTATCCGGCGATAGCAGAATTTAAAATACCATCCAACACTAAGAGACCGCTATTAATTCTTTACCCTGCAGATGGAGATCAGCCCTACAAAGCGATAGTTGTGGATCATGATCTGACGGACTTTCCCAATGGTAGTTATAAATTCATTAACTTTTCACCTAATATCATTCGAGGTTTGGTCGGTAAAACTAAAGTGACGGCCCCGTCGAAAAAAATCACGGCCTTTAATCCATCGGGCAATAAAGAGGCCCTCTTGGATGTGCACTTTCAATACAAAGGTCGGCAGAAGTGGCAAACCTTTGGCCGAACCCGCTGGATCAATGAAAAAGTAAAACGCAGCCTTCTCTGCGCTTACATCGATCCCAGAACAAAGCTCATGAAAATTCGTGGTTTGGTTATTAGACCAGTCATGAAACCAGTTGACCCTAATGCGTCTGGTCAATCAGCTAGTCAGTGACGCGAGCTGGTATTCATCAGCCCACCAGAGAGGAAGGGCAGTGATAGCCCGAGGGTGAAATTCATCTCCCAGCTCATAGGAAAACCTCTTGCTGAGGCTGGACAGTGAGCTCACTGGCTCCTAGGATCAGCGAGGAGTCAGTCCTCCATCAGAGAAAGTCATGATGAAAAGCCGCCACACATTTTGTAATGCAGCCTTGCTGGTGCTGTTCTCATTACAGTCTGACCAGCTGCTGGCTGAGGAGAAGACTGAGGAGCAGCAAGCAAGTAAAGTCATCGAGTGTTCCTTTCTTCATTGGGGTGATGTTCCTGAGGAGAAACTCTTTTTCCGCATGGGGGAAGAGTATCATCCGATGACATTCAGAATGTCCGCACGCGCGGGCAAGATATCCTTAAAAAGAATGGCTGAATTTGAGGTTTTTCGTGAGCTGGAAAATCCTGTTGAAGGGGAGGCTGCATACGAATTTCTTGCCAGTGCAGCGGTTCCCAGTGAATTCGGTAAGCTTTTGTTTCTGGTGCTTCCTCCCGACAAAGAAGAGGGGCAATATCGTGTGGTAGCGATGGATGATTCCGTGGAGGCATTCCCAAGGGCTTATTTTCTTTTTGTTAATTTAACTGAGCAGATGATCTCTGTGGAGTTCGCTGGAGAAACCCAGGAAGTAGACGTCAATGAGAATGCCGTTATGCAAAGCAAGGTAGATGAGAAAGGGGGATTCATACCATGTATTATGAGAGATCCAGATGGGGAAACGATCTACGGCACCCGGCTTTTCGCTCAGCCGAACGGACGTGAACTTGTCCTCATCAGGTCTGGAATCAGAGAGGGTAATAATCGCCCTCGGGTTAAATTCATCAGCCAGTCTGTCGCGGCTCCGGTCCCTGAGCCCGTGCCCGTGCCCGTGCCATAAGAGCCTAGCTTGATAGTTGGGGAGAGATACGCAGGAGGTGCGGATCAAACGGGGGCTTGAATTAGGGCCCGAAAAATCTCAATACTGATGGTTTTTTATTATGAAAAACGCTGCTTGTAGCCTCCGTATGATAGTGGTGATTCTGATTGTTTTTTATGTATGAATCCATATGAAACCATATCAATTAAACGTGTTTAGGCTTTGAGCCCTATCGATGATTTTCGCATTTAACCGCTATGCTTACTTTATGATGAAATACTTACTCTTACTACTTTGCCTTACATCAGCCCTGACGGCTCAGACAAAACCTAATATTCTATTCATCTTTACAGACGATTGGGGCTGGGGCGATCTTAGCTGCCATGGCCATCCGTATATTAAGACGCCAAATATTGATCGAATCGCCGTGGAGGGCACTGACTTCCAGCGTTTCACCGTGGCCAGTGGTGTCTGCTCACCGAGCCGGGCAGCGGTGATGACCGGGCATTTCCCCGCCAGATATAAGATCGATGGCCACTTTGCCTGGCCTGATGATAATGCCAATCGTGGCATGCCGGACTGGCTTAGCCCCACGGCACATCTTTTGCCACGTATGCTGCAGCAGGCGGGCTATGCCACTGCTCACTTTGGCAAATGGCATCTGGCCAACAACATGATTCCCGATTCACCTTTGCCTAGTGCCTATGGCTATGATGAGTATGGTGCGTTCAACTGTGCAGGCGAGCAAATGCCTGTGCACGAAGACGCAGATAATGCGGTGGCCTTTATTGAGAAAAGTCATGCTGCCGAGAAGCCGTTTTTCATCAATCTATGGATGCACGAGCCTCACACACCGTTCCACACGGTGCCGAAATACCGCTGGCGCTTTAAGGACCTTCCCGAGGCTGATAATATTTATGCCTCTGTGCTTTCCCACGCAGATGACCGGGTAGGGGAGCTGCTCGATACATTGGATCGTCTTGGCATTGCCGATAACACACTGGTGATCTTTTCCTCCGATAACGGCCCTGCACGGGCGGCAGGCAATAAAAAGCCACGGCTCATGCATGACTCCGCGACTGGATCCGGATATGATACGGGTGCGGCCAAGGGGGTCACCGGAGGGCGCAAGGCTTACAAGGGAGCATTATTTGAAGGCGGTATTGGTGTGCCGTTTCTGGTCAGATGGCCAGGCAAGGTGGCGGTTGGGGAGATCGATGAGACATCACTGATTTCAGCCGTGGATTTATTGCCTACTTTCTGTGCGCTGGCTGGAGCAGAGCTCCCCAAGGATTATCAGCCGGATGGCCTCAATCAGCTGGATGTGCTCATGGGTAAGGCAAAAACCAAAAGGCATAAGCCGCTGTTTTGGAAAATCAACGCTGCCTGGCCAGCTGATGACAAGAAGCCAGACCACTGGGTGGGCTATGTCGTCGTGGATCAGCAGTGGAAACTGGTGACCAATAAAGAGGGCAGCTACTGTGAGCTCTATGATATAGCTGCAGACCCCTATGAGCAAAACGATCTGAAGGACTCACACGCTGATGCTGTGGCCAGTCTGAAACAGAAGCTGAGCCAATGGAAAAGTGAGCTGCCATCAAAACCTGATGAAAGTTGTTTTTCACGTCATCGTAAGTAAGCGTGTCTTGACATATCTTGCCAAATTATCAGAATATGCGGGATTCCTAATTATACATGAATACGAATTTATTTAAAATGAAGCCTGTTGCTGTGATGTGCGCACTGGCGCTGATAAGTGGCACATGCATGGCCGCCGATGTTGCCAAGGAAGCTGCTAAGGTGGCTGGCAAGTCAGAGAAAATGGATGAGCTGTGGGGTGATTCCGTAGTAAAGTTGCGGGCTTCTGATGCTAAGCGAGGGCAGCTCTTTGATGATGGCAACTATGCGATGTTCATCCACTGGGGTTTGTATTCCAACCTGGGTAACAAGGTTGATGGTAAGACTTACTACGGCATTGGCGAGTGGATCATGAACTCCAACATGGCTGGTATTCCCATTCCTGAATATAGGAAACTGGCCAATGATTTTAACCCGGTTAATTTCGACCCGAAGGCCATTGCTCAGCTCGCCAAGGATGCGGGCATGAAATACATCATCATCACCAGTAAGCATCATGATGGCTTTGCGATGTATCACTCCAAGGCAGATAAATTCAATATCGTGGATGCAACTCCCTTCGGACGTGACCCGATGAAAGACCTCGCCAAGGCTTGCAAGGAGGTTGGTATTGGTTTCGGCTTTTACTACTCTCACAATCAAGACTGGACCTTCCCGGGAGGAGGCAAAGGCCCGAAAGTAGATGCCGATGGTAATGCGGCCACCTTTGATGATTATTATCAAAAGAAGTGCCTGCCGCAGGTTAAGGAGATCACCAGTGAATATGGACCTATCGAAATCGTTTGGTTTGATACTCCTGGCAACATGCCTAAAAAATACGTGGAGGAACTCATCAGTGTAGTACGTAAAAATCAGCCTAATGCGCTTGTCTCAGGCCGTGCCGGCCATGGCCTCGGCGATTACCAGTCTCTTGGTGACATGGAGGTCCCTCATCACAATGTGAAGGGTTTATGGGAGTCTGTAGATACCACTAATGACTCATGGGCCTATGCCTGGTATGATGAAAATTGGAAAACACCGAAGCAAATCCTCAATCTCGTAGTGTCCTGTGTGGGCCGTGGAGGCACTTACATGCTTAATATCGGACCTCGTGGCGATGGCTCAGTTCCACAGCGAGCTGCAGATGCCTTGCGTGGCTCAGGTGAGTGGATCCGCCGCTATCCGCAGGTGATTTACGGCGCCGGGCCATCACCATGGCAACACGCTTTGCCGTGGGGTGACATTACTACCAGGGGTAATAAACTTCATTTGGCAGTCTTTGAGTGGCCAAGTGGCGGCGAGTTGCACCTGCCAGGTCTAAAGAATAAAATCAAGTCTGCGAAGTTGCTTACCGGTAAGGAATCATCGGTCGAGATCGATCACAAGAAGGTCTCTGGCTGGTCTGTCTTTTCATTGCCCGTGGGCGCTCCCGAAAAGCTGGTTTCGGTCATTGAGGTAGAGCTGGAAGGTGAGCCTGATGTCGACCCATGCTTTGCCATTGATCCTGTAGTCGATACAGAAATTCTTGCAGAGTTCTCAGAGGTCAGTGGTGCTGAGCTTAAGCGGAACCGATGGATGGAAAAGTTTGGTGAATGGAAGCATGTCAATCAGGCCTGTAATTGGCAGCCAGGTGGTGCAGCTACCTGGGAGGTGGATGTGCTAGTCCCTGGCGACTATAAGGTAGCTCTTAACTACACAGGCAAAGGACGCCTCGTCTGGAAGGTGGCAGTTGAAGGTGGTGAAGCCATTCAAAACCAGCAAAATGCTTCCAGTGTGTTTCATGACTACCGCATTGGCTGGGTCAACTTCCCCAAGGCAGGTCGCTACAAGGTTGGAGCTTCATGCATTGATGGAGACACTCAGTCTGCAGCTCTTAAAGGCATCAAGTTCACTCCATTGAAGTAAGCTAAATTGGCAGCCAATAGAGCTGCCATATTCAGATTAAAGACTCTAAAAAAAGGGGCGCCTCAAGTGAGGTGCCCCTTTTGTTGGGAAATGTTGCTTTGCTCGTCCCGCGCTTATGGAAAGCGACTATGAACTTAGGTGGCCAGTTCGCCACGAGCCATGACGACCTTGCCGGTGCGCACGGTTTCAATCACCTCGAACTGTGAGAACATGGTGAGGGCTGCGTCGATCTTGGTGGTGTCACCATTGAGCATGGCGATCATCGAGGTCGGCGTCAGGTCCACCGTTTTTCCACCGTAGTGGTCGATGATTTGGAGTGCCTCGGTGCGATCTTTTTTGGCGACGATGAATTTGACCAGAAGCAGTTCCTTGTTCACAGAGTCTGAGCTGGTGTGCTCAACACAGTGGATAACATCGATGAGCTTGGTCACCTGTAAAATAATCTGCTCAAGTCCAGCGGGGTCACCGCTGATGCCAATGGTCATGCGTGAGAAGTGCTTATCGCGTCCACGAGATACGACAAGGGAGTCGATGTTATATCCTCTTCGAGCGAAAACCTGACAGATGCGCATCAGCACACCGGCTTTGTTGTTCACAAAAACAGAGAGGGTGTGCACGGGAGGTGCTTCGGGAGTGTCCGTGATAGATTCAGGTGGGTTGTCAGTGGTTACAATAGACATGGTGAAAAAGTGGTAAGATATAAGATATAAGATACAAGATATAAGTGGAGGTCAGATACGAGATTGAATGTGTTTAATGAGGCCTTCAAGCATGGAGCTTATTTCGTGGCCTTCTTTGATGAGAGGGTCAAGTCTACCAGTGAAACGAATGCTGTTTTGTTGTTGTAGTTTTTTAAGAATAAATAGCTGGGTTCTTAATTCGGCGCATGAACCTTTAGAGATTCTGAGAAACCGTATGAAATCTTTGTCAGAACCCCGTTCGGATCCCTCGGCAATATTTGAAGGAATGGAAACGGCTGCACGTTGGATTTGGTCTTTGAGGCTAAAATCTTTTAGAGGTGTCAGGTTTTCATAAGTCGCGACCGTGAGCTGGCATGCCCTTTGCCAGACTTCCAAGTCTTGGAACGCATTTGCCATCTTTTTTCTTTTATCTTTTTTCTTTTATCTCAACTGCGTTTTAGGTTGAACCAGTGGGTTTGGCTAGTTTGCCTTTGGGAGGTTCGGTGAGCATGTCCTCAAGGGCAGCGCCAGCTGGGATCATCGGGAATACATTATCGGTCTTAACACACTCAGCATGGATAAGAACGGGGCCGTCGGTGATTTCAAAAGCTTTTTCTAGCTGACGTCTGACGTCTGCAGGGCGTTTGATGTTGAAGGAGGGGATCCCGTAAGCGGCGGCAAGTTTGCAGAAGTCTGGGTTGCCCTCTAGATCAACGCCTGACTCTCGGTCGTCGAAGAAGAGTTCTTGCCATTGCCGAACCATGCCGAGGTAGTGGTTATTAAGAACAACAATTTTTACGGGGAGCTTGTGCAGGGCCACTGTGGCCAACTCAAACAAGGTCATCTGGAAGCCTCCATCACCAGAGATGGAGATGACGGTTTGATCCGGGCAGGCAAAGGCGGCACCAATGGCGGCAGGGAAGCCAAAGCCCATCGTGCCGGCACCACCGGAGGATAGCCACTTCCAGGAGGCGTTGGTCTTGTAGAACTGAGCAGCCCACATCTGGTGCTGACCAACGTCAGTGGAGACAATCGCATCTCCTCCAGCAACCTGGTAGAGCTCGTCGATAACCTGCTGCATTCTCAGGCCGCCTTGCTTGCGGTAGGAAAGAGGGTATTTCTTCCTCCAACCTTCGATTTTATTGAGCCATGGCTCGGTATCGAGGCCGGAGATGCGCTTGTTGATCTCAGTCAAGGTAGTCTTGGCGTCACCAACGATTTCGATGTCTGGGCGAACCATTTTGTTCATCTCTGAGGGATCGATGTCGATGTGGATGATCTTGGCGTCCTTGCAGAACTTGTCGGCCTGGCCGATGATGCGGTCGTCAAAACGTGAACCGATATTGATGAGCAAGTCACAATCACAGACAGCCTTGTTTGCATAGGCGGTGCCATGCATGCCGAGCATGCCGAGAGCTAGCTCGTGTTCCTCGGGGAAGACGCCCTTACCTAGGAGTGTTGATGTCACTGGGCAACGCAATGTTTCAGCAAGCTCCATAAGCTCAGCGTCTGCACCGGAGATCATAATCCCGTGACCAGCAAGAACCAGTGGCCGCTGGGCCTTGTGAATGAGTTGCAGCGCTTCGTCGATCTTATCGGAGTCAACGGTATAAGATTTCTCGGGCTGGTAGCCGGGAAGGTCGAGTTCTGGATCCATGTCACCGTTGAAATCAGCCGAGCTAATATCCTTGGGAACATCCACTAGCACGGGTCCTGGGCGGCCGGTAGTGGCAATGTGGTGTGCCTCACGGATAACACGAGGAATAGAGTTGGTGTCTTTGACCAGGTAGTTGTGTTTTACAACGGGTATGGTGATGCCAAAGATATCAGCCTCCTGAAAGGCGTCTTTACCCAGCATCCAAGTAACCTGCTGACCACAGATGATGATCATGGGAACAGAGTCCATCTGGGCGGTCATGATGCCGGTGATGGTATTACCAGCACCAGGGCCTGATGTAACCAAGACGACGGCGGGCTTGCCTGTAGCGCGGGCGTAACCATCAGCCATGTGACAGCAGCCTTGCTCGTGACGGGCGAGAACAAACTTAATGTTGGTCTTTACCGTGACGAGGGCGTCAAAAATAGGGATGGCAGCGCCTCCGGAGTATCCGAAAATATATTCGATCCCGAGATCGTCGAGGGTCTTGATGAGTGCCTGGGCA
>Ga0115545_1001906_pt1 | contig 10452 bp, 6 predicted proteins | sample COGITO_mtgs_1003_FD_87188 | JGI IMG/M metagenome (GOLD analysis project Ga0115545, IMG submission 87188) | Pelagic marine microbial communities from North Sea - COGITO_mtgs_100330 | ecosystem: Environmental > Aquatic > Marine > Epipelagic | place: Germany:Helgoland, sampling site Kabeltonne...
AATATGCGCAGGCTTGCGGAAGCCATTGATGAACGGGCCTATCAACAGCGCGTCTGTCATCGAGCGTATCAGCCCCATCGCGATATTCGCCGCGTCGAGGTTTGGCATCACTAAAACATTCGCGCGGCCTTTGATATTTGCCTTCGAGTAGATAGTCTCGCGCAGCTTAGGGTTAAGCGCGCTGAGCACATGCATCTCGCCATCGACCTGTAGCGAAGGATAAGTTTCACGCAGAATCTCACCGGCAAGTCTTACCTTACGCGCCGAAGGATTATTCGCGGTGCCGAAATTCGAATGCGACAACAATGCAACCTTAGGCTCGATACCAAAACGCTTCACGAGATCGATACTCGCCTCGGTAATTTTTACCAGCTCATCCGACGTCGGATCGACATTCATCGACGTGTCTGCCAAGAACAGAGGGCCATCTGGCAGCAGAAGAACCGCGGTAGACGACACTAATTGCTCGCGAGTCTCGGACCTATTCGCAGGGCCGAGCAGATGCATAATTTCACGTAGGTGGAAGTCGAAGCGCCCAACCTTGCCGCAGATCAAGCCGTCGGCATCGCCGCGCGCAACCATCACTGCGGCAATGGCGGTGTTGTCATTGCGCATTATTTTTCGCGCCGCATCGACAGACACACCATGGCGGCCAACCGCTTCGTGATAGAACGATGCGAAGTCGTCGTGTTGCTCGTAATGCATTGGATCGAAGACTTCGACTTCGTTGTCTAGATCGATGCGTAGGCCGAGTCTATCGATCTTTCGCTCCATAGTCTTGCGATGACCAATGAGAATAGGCGTGGCGATATTCTCATCAACCACCGCCTGCACTGCCATTAGCACGTCGTCATTATCGCCTTCGGCATAAACAATACGCGCTGGGGATTTTTTCGCCACCTCGATAAGCGGCTGCATAAACAGCCCTGCCTGATTCACAAATTCATGCAGCTTTTGCTTGTATGCCTCGAGGTCTTCGATGGGTCGGGTAGCAACGCCACTCTCCATCGCTGCCTTAACAACAGCAAGCGGAATGTCTTCGATCAGGCGCGGATCGAACGCCTTAGGAATTAAGTACTCTGGCCCAAACCGCAGCTTCTCGTCTGCATAAGCCGCTGCAACGACATCCGACGTCTCTTTTGTAGCGAGGTCAGCAATCGCTCTCACCGCCGCCATCTTCATTTCTTCATTAATAGTCGACGCGCCGCAGTCGAGCGCGCCACGGAAGATAAAGGGGAAACAAAGAACGTTATTAACCTGATTAGGGTAATCCGATCGACCTGTCGCTATAATGGCATCCGGACGCGCCGCCATCGCCTCTTCGGGCATAATTTCGGGAATCGGATTCGACATCGCAAGGATGATCGGCTTAGGCCCCATCTTCTTTACGAGCTCGCCGTTTAAGACGCCCGGTCCCGAGAGTCCCATGAAAAGATCGGCGCCATCGATCGCGTCTTCGATTGTTCGATCGCTTGTCTCAATCGCGTAGTCTTCTTTCCACGGATTCATGCCTTCTTTTCGACCGGCGTAAATGACCCCATTACGATCGATCATGCGCACATTTTGCTTTTTAAGACCCATGCTCACCAGAAGGTCGACACAGGCAATACTCGCAGCCCCTGCGCCTGAAACCACGAGCTTCACATCGCCAATTTCTTTTTCGACTACGCGCAGGCCGTTGTAGATTGCCGCCGCTGCGACAATCGCCGTGCCGTGCTGGTCGTCGTGAAAAACGGGTATTTTCATGCGCTCGCGCAGCTTGTTCTCGATCATAAAGCACTCGGGCGCCTTGATGTCTTCGAGATTAATACCGCCGAACGTTGGCTCGAGGCTCGCGATAATATCGACCAATTTGTCGACATCGGTCTCGTCGATCTCTATATCGAACACGTCTATGTTGGCGAACTTCTTAAACAGAACCGCCTTGCCTTCCATCACCGGCTTTGAGGCCAACGGGCCTATATTACCGAGCCCAAGCACCGCCGTGCCGTTTGTGATCACCGCCACTAGATTGCCGCGCGAGGTTACTGAGGCAACCTCTGTTGGATTCTCGACAATCAGCTCGCAGGCATGTGCGACGCCCGGCGAATAGGCGAGCGACAGGTCGCGCTTGTTCGCGAGGGGTTTTGTTGGTCGTATTTCGAGCTTACCCGGTAGCGGATGGGTGTGGTAACGAAGGGCGCTTTCTTTAAACGAATCGGTCATTAATGATTTACTTCTCTTAAGACTGAAGGGGGGATTGAGTGCGCGAATTCTACCCTTGTCGCACTGCAATTGCTAATTCGCGGCGTGAATGAATGATCATTAAAGCGACGAAATAACCAACCTAAAGCCGATCGTTGGATTGCGCACGCTTGGATCAACTGCCCCACGCACCGCGCTTCGCACATTATTGATTGTGTCTTGAAAAGAGCCGCCTCGCATAACCCAAAGCGAATCGGCGCGCAGCAATGCCTCGGCGCTGGGCATAACGAATGGGTAATCGATAAGCGGACTGCGGGTGAGCTCCCAGGCGTTGCCCGCCATGTCGGCGATTCCATAACTGCATGACTCACAACCACGCGAGCCGACTGGCAATAGAGCGGCACTGGCAACATTTGCAAAGGCGCCGTTAGGCTCCATGCCCCAAGGGAAAATCCGTCCGTCGGTGCCACGCGCTGCCTTTTCCCACTCAGCTTCGCTAGGCAGCGTCACTTTGGCGCCCGCATCGAGCGCCTCACTCAGCGCGACCGGCGTTGCTGCCGTGCTACGAAGCTGCGAATCGAGCCAGCGCGCATAGCTCAACGTCTGTGGCAATGAGACTGAGGTTACTGGCAACGCTGGGTCTAACTCTGCGAACGCCTCGGCACTCGATGACCCGATCGCCGAAAGATAATGGGCGAATTGTGCGTTGGTGACTTCGAAACGGCCAATGAAATACTCGGGCAAAGCTACCCTGCCCTGACGCTGCGTCGACGACCAGCGCTCATTCTCATAGGCCATCCGATCGCGCTGAGGATTGCTGCCCATGATGAATTCGCCGGCGGGAATAGAAACGAACCCCCAGAGTGGATCGCCGGGCAATGCAAAATTTTCTGATGACTCTGATGACTCTGATGACTCTGATGCCTCTGATGCCTCTGATGTCTTTGATGAAGGACTCGTTGCCTGATCAAGCTGCAAGCTCTGGTAGCTCATGAAGGCCGCGGTGAAGGCCACCAAGGAGAGCATTACCGTAAGGCCAACGGCGCGGCCCGGTGCTTGGTAGTCGAGGTTCTGCGCAAGAAAGGGATCTGTTTTTTGGGGCTCGTTTACTGCGCCTTTTTTATCCTTTCCCGATGCCATACGTTGTTATTCCCCTGCCGCGGCAGAACGTTCGCAGGCGAATGCCCAATCATGGACACACGCCCGCGCGTAAAGTTCGAACACCGGCGTGTCCATCAAATTTTTACCGCCTTGGCGCAGCATAAGCCGTAAATCTAACTCAAGCGGCTCGGCTCTCAGCGCCGTTTGCTCTTGAAGCAAATTTGCACAACCTGCCTGAAACTTGAGCTCACAGGCGCGGGCGAAATAGCTGTAAGCAAGATCTGTATCGCGATCAACTATTGCTCCCTCCCGATAGTGTGCGCCGAGCTCATTGCACGCCCACGCGGCATTGTCACCACAGTAGGTCGACTCAACGCTTACGAGTCGGTCGCACGCATTGGGCAGCTGCGCCGAACAAGACTGCTCCCAAAACGGCACACTGTCGCCGGGATGCTGCGCATCAGTCCGACCAAGCAGCGACATAAGACCAAACACCGAAATCCAAATCATCATGTGTGCGACATTAGCGCGTCCACTAAACCAAGAAGGATTCCAAAGGTTTAACACCGCGTCAGAATTAATGCGGCGCACTAAGCGGTCGATGCCAATCACGCTGAGATTGAGCAACGGCACACAAAGTAATTTGTCGTAAAGCGTAGGCTCACCAAACCAACCGAGAATCGTATACAGCGCAAACACGCCGATGCCATAAAGCACGCCAAAAAGCGTTTTTCCGAGAGGGGTACGAGGCGACGTCGACGGGTCTGTAATTAGGAGATGCAGCCCGAGAAACACCGCCGCGGGAATGTCTGAATCGAGAAAGTAAGGCACGCCGGCAATAGCCGCGTACAGCGCGCTAAAGCCAAACAGGGTGATCGCTGCAGCGCCCGACACAAGCGTGATCGAGAAAAAGTACATGACGACTAAACCGACCGCAAACAGATAGGTGTAGATTCCCGGCGCGAGCGTCAGCGTCGATGAAATCTCGGGCGCCCACGTCAGGTCGGTGGTGCCGGTCGTGATAAGGATCAACGAAAAGAATCCGAGACTAAAGGCAGACGGATTAAAGATATGCACGCTGCGACCATCGCGATTCCAGCGCACAAACTCTTTGCCTAGAAAGCCCACGGCAATCATAACGAACTGCATGTAGAACCAGTCGTCGTGAAACCACAGAAAAAGATTGGTGCTAAAAATGATAGGAATGGGTCCAAATCCGAGCATGTAGCTACGACGCCGCGACCACGCGAGCAACATGCCGAAGGTATAAGCAAACATCACTTGCCCGGCAAGCAGCCAGAGGTGATCGTAGACCGGTCGCCAGTAATAGCCCCAATAAAGGTAGACACTGAACTGCACCATCGCTTGAACATAATGCTGAGAATAAACGGCGCGGCTGAAATCTTTGAGCGCAGGACGACGAGCAAGGTGAATGAGCATGAAACCTTGCCACAGAAGAAGCACCAATGATGCGCCCCAAAACGAATACATGAGCGTCGAGTTGCTGGCTATGCGTGGGGCAAACGAGAGCACGAATATCGCGAGCGTCAGCGCCATCGGAAGTTTAAAACTGCCCACTACCTGCGAAAGGCGCAGCGCAGGGCTCGTGTCTACCTGAGTCGAATTCATTGATCGTGTCTCGTCTGTCTTGTCTGTTGCATCTCGGTCACTTGCAACCTGCTAGCTAGCATAAACCATGGGGTACGCTGTGTTCAATTTAGCTGCCGTCGCAAAGGCTTGAAATCTGCTCTACAGAAGCGTAATTTCAGTAGGCTAGACGTTTTACTTACAATCTGATTACCGCCCGACTCACCGCTAACTAACGCAACAAAAACAAAGCGATCCCGAGAGGTTTGTATGAATAGCGATGCCTATAACCCACCCCGCTTCTCCGAGTTAACAGCGCCATCACGCAAACGTGTACGCTATGCGCAAGGACTCGGTTGTTCGGTCATTGTCGCAGCGCTAAGCTGCCAGTTAGCGCTCGCACAAGACGTGGACATTCCTCGCACCGAGCACGGACACCCCGACTTTCAGGGTTTTTACACCTTCAGAACTATCACTCCGCTTAATCGCCCACCGGAACTCGCCGACAAGGCAGTGCTAACGCCCGAAGAAGCGGCAGAATGGGAAGAATTCGAGAATCAACGCCAGAACCGCGACCTCATCGTCGACAGCGTCGGCGGAGCCGGCTATCCACCTGGCGTCATCTCCTATAACGAGTTTTGGTATGAGCGCGGCAGCGAGACTATTGCGAGCCGACGTACCTCGCTCATCTACGACCCACCTAATGGACGCATTCCCGAGCTCAACCAGACCGGCAAACAGCGCCGTGAAGACTACCGCAACATGATTTTTAACAGCGCAGGCCCCGAAGGCCGCACAACCGTTGATCGCTGCCTTACCGGCTTTATCGGCGGACCACCGATGATTCCCGGCTCTTACAACAACAACATGCAGCTGGTGCAGACCGAAGACCACATCATGATCTTAAATGAAATGGTGCACTCGGCGCGCATCATCAAGCTCAATGCCAAACCCAGCGGCCTTCAGCCCAAATGGGAAGGTGAGTCGGTCGGTCATTGGGAAGGTGACGTCCTCGTTGTCGAAACCAACAACTTCTACCACGACTACAACCTGCGCGGGATGTCAGAGCAAGCAACGATTATCGAACGCTTCACCTATGTCGCCGACGGCTTGCTCGAATACGACTTCACCGTAAACGACCCAAAGAGCTGGGACTCATCCTGGTCGGCACGCGTCCCGCTGCGCCGCTCCGCCGATCCCGTTTACGAATACGCCTGTCACGAGGGAAATCACGGCCTTATCGGAATTTTAGCCGGCTGGCGCCGCTACGAGTCGATGGGCATGAATGGCGACGGCTCGCCGTTGTCCGAGACACAGGGCGCTGTCGCTACCGACGAATAAAACACTGTATTAACTAGGAGTAATAATGAAAACAAACACTTCAATGCCAACCCTTACAGCAGCGCTTTTAGCCGGCTGTTTAGCAATGCCTGCGCTGTCGATCGCTCAAGCCGATATGCCGCCGGTCAACGATCTCCCCAATCCTTACACAACGCAAGCCGGCTACTTTAAGATGCCCGCGGGTCGCAACTGGGGCTCGAGCAGCACGGTTGATATCGATATCGACGGGGAGAGTGTCTGGATCGCAGAGCGCTGTGGCGGCAACGTAAATGCCTGCGTTAACAGCCCAGACACTAATCTTGTGATGCTGTTCGATAAAGACGGCACGATGGTGCGCAGCTTTGGCGCAGGCTATATCACCTGGCCACACGGTATCCATGTAGACCACGACGGCAACGTGTGGATAGCCGACGGTCGCGACAATCAGGGTGGCGACAATCCGCCGACCGAAGCCTATGGCCATCAGATTCACAAATTTAGCCCCACCGGTATTCACCTCATGGCGCTGGGTCAAAAAGCCGGCGGTCGCAACGAAGAGTATTTCTTCACACCTAACGACATGCACGTTGCCCCCAACGGCGACATTTTCGTTGCCGAGGGACACTCCAACACGGCAGGCACGACAGCTCGCGTACTCAAATTTAACGCCGATGGTGAGTTTTTAATGAGCTTTGGCGAAATGGGCTCCGACGACGGTCAGTTTATGCAGCCCCATGCGCTTGCGATGGACTCAAAAGGAAGGCTATTTATTGGCGATCGCAGCAATAATCGCGTTCAGATCTTCGACCAAGAGGGTAACCATCTCGACACGTGGTATCAATTTGGGCGGCCGAGCGGCATCTATATAGACAAGCACGATGTGCTTTATTCTGCAGACTCTGAGTCTGGCTCGATTAACCCCGACCACGGCGACTGGCTGCGCGGCATCCGCGTTGGTAGTGCCATCACGGGCGAGGTCGAGTTTTTGATTCCTGACCCCGATCCCGATTGCCGCGGCACTTGCACAGCAGAAGGCGTCGTTGCCGACAGGCATGGCAATATCTTTGGCGCCGAGGTTGGGCCGGTTGGTGGCATTAAGCGCTATACACGAGGCGTGAAGTAATTTGGCTGGGAAGGGGCATCGGCCCCTTCCCTTTTTCGCCTGCCTATTAATCTGCTAATCGCCTAACCGCCAAGCTGCTCGCGACGCGCTATAAGTTGCGAGAGAATCTGGTAAATTTCTTGCATCGCAGGAACCTCGCTCGTCACCCGCTTCATGTCTGCATCTAAAGCTTCGTAATCCTCCGAGAGTAGTGACTGAATCGCAAAACCGCCCTGCAAGTTTTGCAGATCCTTGTCGTCAGTTCTGTTCTTATCGAGGTTAACGCGAGTTACGAAATTGGGCTCGCAAGCGCGAACAGGAATATTAGAGCCCGTTGGTCTCTCTTTTCTGCAGATGATATCGAACGCATCGCTGATGTTGTGTTTGTTATACGTCGCGAATAGCTGGTCTTCAGCCTCTTCAATGTATTTGGTTAATTCGGCGCGAGACAGATCCGCGATCTGAATGACTTCGCCGTCTTCTTGGCCAGCGACTTGCGCGGTGGCAATAAAAGCCATAACCCCAAACACACCGATTATTTTTTCCTTCATGGCTGTGATTCCTTTTTTAGGTTTAAAGCAACTTTGTGCCAAGAAAATAGGCGATTTTTCTTCTTTCCGTAATCCTAGTTCAAAAATTATGATTAATCTAGAAATTGAAAAAATAAACGGGCTGAATAGCAGGCGGTAGGATGAGGCGAGAAGGCAACACAGTTTTGACTAAATGACATTTAGTCTCTTTCATAAAAAAGGGGCTTAGCCCCTTTTTTTATTTCTTTTAATATAATTGATTCTAAATCCCATCGACTATCGCGTTGAGCGTGGCGCTTGGGCGCATCGCGGCAGACGCTTTCGCGGCATCCGGCTTGTAGTAACCGCCGATATCCATCGCAGGGCCCTGCACAGAATTAAGTTCTTCCACGATTGTCGCTTCATTGCTTTGCATCGCCTCGGCAACGCTTGCGAACTGGGCTTTAAGGGCGGCGTCTTTGTCCTGGCCAGCTAGTGCTTTGGCCCAGTACATGGCCAAGTAAAAATGGCTGCCGCGGTTGTCGAGCTCGCCTACCCTGCGCGAAGGTGACTTGTTAGTGTCGAGGAACTCACCGGTGGCGGCATCCAGCGCGTCGGCCAGTACCTGAGCGCGGGCATTGTCGGTTACCTGAGCAAGATGCTCTAAAGATGCCGCAAGCGCTAAAAACTCACCGAGTGAATCCCAACGCAGGTGATTCTCTTTTTCGAACTGCTGCACGTGCTTGGGCGCCGAGCCGCCGGCGCCGGTTTCGAACAAGCCGCCGCCTGCCATGAGAGGCACGATCGACAGCATTTTTGCACTAGTGCCGAGTTCTAGAATTGGGAAGAGGTCGGTCAGATAGTCGCGGAGCACGTTGCCGGTCACCGAGATTGTGTCTTGGCCCTTTTGGATACGCTCGAGCGAAAAACGCGTTGCCGCGTTGGGCGCCATCGTGTGAAGTTCTAATCCCGCGGTGTCGTGATCGGGAAGATACTTCTCAACTTTCTTGATCAGCTCGCGGTCGTGTGCGCGCTCTTCATTGAGCCAAAAAACCGCGGGGGTTACTGAGAGTCGCGCGCGGCTAACCGCGAGCTTAACCCAGTCTTGAATAGGCGCGTCTTTGACTTGGCACATGCGCCAGATGTCGCCTGCTTCTACTTCGTGGCTCAGTAGCACTGTGCCTTCGGCATCGATAACCGACACAGAGCCGGCGGCAGGAATCTCGAAAGTCTTGTCGTGCGAGCCATACTCTTCGGCTTTCTGCGCCATGAGGCCAACGTTCGGTACGGTCCCCATTGTCGACGGATCAAGTGCGCCGTTAGCTTTACAGAAGTCGATAACCTCTTGGTAAACGCCTGCATAGCAGCGATCGGGGATCACCGCTTTCATGTCTTTGAGGTTGCCGTCTGGCCCCCACATCTGACCGGAGGTGCGCAGCGCGGCGGGCATTGATGCGTCGATAATGATATCGCTAGGCACGTGTAAGTTCGTGATGCCACGGTCCGAGTCGACCATTGCCATCTCCGGACGTGCTGCATAACACGCAAGAAGGTCGGCTTCTATCGCCTCGCGCTCTGCATCGGGCAAGCTTTTGATCTTGGCATAAACATCGCCAATGCCGTTATTCACATCGACGCCTAATTTCTCAAACGTTGCGCCGTGTTTCGCAAACGCATCGGCGTAGAAAACGGTAACCGCGTGGCCAAAAATGATGGGGTCCGAGACCTTCATCATCGTTGCCTTCATGTGTAGCGAAAACAGCACGTCTTGTGCACGCGCGTCGTCGATCTGTTCGGCCAAGAACGTGCGCAGTGCGTTTTTGCTCATCACCGACGAGTCGATTATCTCGCCCGCTTGCAGTGCGATTCCCGCCTTTAAGACTGTCTCGGCACCGCTGGCCTCTTTATGCACAATCGACACGCTCGTCGCAGCCGGCACAGTGGCTGCTTGCTCGGAGCCGTAGAAATCGCCCTGTGTCATCGACGCCACATGCGATTTACTGTCTGCGCTCCACGCGCCCATCGAATGCGGATGCTTGCGTGCGTAGGCTTTTACCGACGCCGGCGCGCGGCGATCCGAATTGCCTTCACGCAGCACAGGATTTACGGCACTGCCCTTTACGCGATCATAGCGTGCCTTAATGTCTTTCTCTTGCTCATTAGCCGGCTCTTCGGGGTATTCTGGTAGCGCATAGCCTTTGGCCTGCAGCTCTGCGATCGTCGCCTGAATCTGTGGCAGCGACGCTGAAATATTCGGCAGTTTAATGATGTTGGCAAAGGGGTCTTGCGTCAGCTCGCCCAATTCTGCGAGCGCGTCGGCTTGCTGTTGTTCCGGTTTTAGAAATTCAGCAAAGTTGGCAATAATACGTCCGGCAAGGGAGATGTCACGGATCTCAACCTCAACATCCGCAGCTTTAGTAAAAGCGCTCACGATCGGCAGGAATGAGTAAGTCGCGAGGGCAGGCGCCTCGTCAGTCTCGGTATAGATAATTGTGGGCTTCTGCTCTGACATCTCTTTTCCTTTTAATGCTTAATTTAATGCTTAATTTAATGCTTAATATAAATAGATGGCTGGGTGATCAGCCGCCCATTATAGCAGCGGCCGAGGGGCAGTAACAGGGCCGCCATGAGCCTGCCATGAACTTACCA
>Ga0115545_1001909_pt1 | contig 10443 bp, 9 predicted proteins | sample COGITO_mtgs_1003_FD_87188 | JGI IMG/M metagenome (GOLD analysis project Ga0115545, IMG submission 87188) | Pelagic marine microbial communities from North Sea - COGITO_mtgs_100330 | ecosystem: Environmental > Aquatic > Marine > Epipelagic | place: Germany:Helgoland, sampling site Kabeltonne...
AACAACACTTTGGGTCTGTCTTCTTCTGGCAGTGTTTTATACTCTCCCATAAAGTCGCTAACAGTTTTAGCAACATCGTCGATCATTGCCATGTTAAGTTTTAGTAATTTATCTTCGCCTGTATCTACACCTAGTGCTTTAAGCCAATTTTCATCAAGTGCATTCTCTGAATCGATCAGTACAACAAAGATACCTTGCTCTTGTGCATGTTTAACAATATTACCTGAACAGATATAACTCTTACCTGCACCTGATTCTCCTGCAAACACTGTTACTTTGCCTAGTGGGATACCTTTTTCAAAGTCTCCACTAATAAGATAGTTTAGTGCATAATTTCCTGTGCTGATCCAGTCTGTTGGATCGTTAAAGCCAAAACTAATACCACTAATGCTCTTAGTTAAGCCTTTCCTAAATTTTGATACGTCAAAAGGTTTTTGTGCCATATTATTGCCTCATTAGTTTATATATGTAAGGAAATAGTTTTTCGCTATCTGTGCCTCTGCGAGCATCTATCGCCTTTAAAAAATCTATAGTGCTGTTTGTATTCTTTTCAAACGGCTCTTGTATATATCTTAGTAAGTTCCTATAACTATCTTCTAATAGATATCCAGGTTTTTCGTTAATCTTCTCTTGTAGTATAACACTGATCCTGTCTAGTGTCAATTTAGGAAGATGCCGAACATTGAGTGCTTCGGGTTGTAGTACAGGTCCAATTACAAATGCATTTGGATGAAAGTTCCAGTCATTCTTAAACTTTTCAATAAAGTAAAACACTGTAAATGCATTAAGACTAAAGTACAACATATTAAATGTTATCTTGTGTCCTAGGTCTTTGATCCAACGCAAGTTATGGCAGAACGTTGCCCACTGCCCGCCATAACGTATATACTCGTAGTCATCTCCCATGGTCTCAGCACTAACTGTCCAGTGTACCTTCTTAAACTTACATGCCAAATCAAATACTCGAGTATTAGTGTGACTTAAGTTAGTATTGATACGTAAACTTACATCTGGATTATGTTTAAGCAATAGCTCTAACAGTTCCTCGTTCTCTGTCATAAGCATAGGCTCACCACCTGCTAGGTAAACATTCTTTAAGTTCTTAACATTATCAAAAACATAGTTACGCAAGTCTGTGTAGTTCTCTTGACTTGGTTTAGGTTGATGTACGTTTAATTCCTGTGCCCATTTACTGCTGAACTCTGGACCACAATATATACAAGTAAAGTTGCAAGTATTTTGCCAGCGTACATCTATTTGGTATAGTTCGTGTATGTTATGATCGTATATACCACGGTCTACATTGCGTAGTTCTTTAATATAGTATTTCCTATCACTTACAATGTTAAAGTCTGTTTTTTGTTCTTCTAATTTATGACATCCCTGACAACTCGTATGTTTGTTATTGCTTTGGTGTGCTTGTTGTATTTCCGTATTTTTACTGCCCAACACAATATCACGTATTGGGGTAGTCTTTAAATCGCCTATGTCCTCGTATGCTCTGATACAGTTCTTAACTTGTCCATCATGGTTTACCATTATGCCTGTCCAGGGAACAGGGCAACGTATTTCACTAGTAACGTATTCTTTTGTATCCATTATGCTAGACTTATGTCGTAAATTTCCATACCTACCTCATCTGATTCCAGTATACGTACTAATTTGCTTACCCAGGCATGCACATTGGCTCCACCTTCCCCTTGAGTATCTACTTTACCCGGACGCACAACTACTAACTGTGGCCATGTCATCTTGTTGCGCAATACTTCAACTGCTGATTCAAGTGTTCTCTTTTGGTGATGGTACTTTATCATGTCGTAACCCTTAAGGCAACTAACTGTCATACCTGCCATCATACTACTGATATTAATAATCTTTTTACCAGGCTTGTCTTTCCAGTGTTCGTAAACATCAAATAGCAATTCTGTTTGTGCGTAGCCTTGTTGAGCATTGTTAAAGAACCAATCTGCCTGTGCTACTCGTTCTGCTATACGTTCGTGGTGTTGTATATCCCAACCATTACGCATGCTGTAGTCTAGCACAGAGTGTCCTTTTTGTACAAAATGCTCCAATATTGCTTTACCAATACCGTTAGTTCCACCTGTAATTGCTATCTTCATAAGTAGTCCTTGTAGTTAATCTTTCTGATAGTATCCTGATACAGCAACCATTCTGACAGTTTGTGGCTGTTGTCCTGCTCTGTGCCCACTACTTCAAAAAGATCCTTAGCAGGCTCTGTTAAAAAATTAGTATGTCGTACACTTAATACATCTGGGGATTCTAAAAATGCCCATGCCCAATTTACTTTTTTATCCTCGCAAAACTTCTTAATGTTAGGATAGTCTTGCAAGTTTAATGCACTTATTGTTGACCACACATCTAAATGAAAGTTATCATTTTTAAATTTGTTGTAGTAGTTAAATTGTTTTAACCATGTTTTCCAAGTAATAGGCCAACGTAAGTAGTCGTGTACTTTTTTGATACCGTCTAAACTCATAGTTATTGTAACATCAATACCACGTTTAAGCAAAGGCTTTGGATCTATACGTAGACTACCATTTGTGTTAATTCGTACATATTGTACGTTAGGTGGCAAATATTCTAACAGTTTTTTATAGTTAGGACTTGCTGTAGGTTCCCCACCGTTTATGTCTAACTTTACGATACGCTCCTGTGGGAAGTCATAAAACTTGTCAGCATTATCTACTACAATTTTGTTATTAGCAATAGCACCAAACTTTGTGCTTAAGTGTGGATTACAATGTTGACACGCAGAATTGCATACATTATCCAACACTCCGCCTACTATTAGGTAGTCTTTGTGCGCCTCAGATAATTCCTTATGTTGGTTATTACTAAACTGTCTTATACTTTCTTTACCTTGACTTTCACTAACTTTGCATCTAACGCACTCGTCAGGCCAGTCCTTTAAGTTTTGATTCCACTCACTTGCATTCATTTCATTAAATGAGTTAAAACGTGGTGGCCTAACCATATGTCCACAACGGCTTATTGTTCCGTCTGGGTTTAGTCTAGCAAAGTGTCTAAATCTAACGCAATTCATGTTTAGGCTCGTTAAAAAATGTTATGCTTAATACAATACGTGGTCCGTATGCAATCTTGACCCCGTGTGGTATTTGGCTGTTGAATACTATTGGTTTAGTAAAGAACTGGTGTGTAATTATGTCTGAGTTTGGCGTCCAACCTTGTAAGTCAGGTACCGCTCTATTAAAGTTATCTAATTTTAACCGTCTGTAACTAATATCTTCATCATACCAATAATTTATATTTCCCACACAATTTTGTATTGGGAAGTTTAGTTTGGCAACTACAGGTTTTGCATCTACGTGTAGCTCTAAGTGCTCCGTTAGGTATGTACATGCAATGTCTCTAGGCGCAAGTTTACGCTCCTTCAAGTATTTCATTAGAGAAGGACAACTGCGCAAACAGGTAGATTCATCTATGTCGTTCCAGCCTTCTTCCAAAGTGTAGCCAGCAAGATGCTCCATAACTTCTTGCTGTATGCCAATTATATTATGACACTCTACTTCGTTAAATGCTTTCATATATCTTTTTACTATGCTTAAAAATTTCTTCGTAGTATTCTTTGTAATACCATTTAAATATACGAAATACTTCATTAATGTGTACAGTTGTATCTAAAAACTTTTCCCAAATAACCTTATCACATGTTAGGTAAAAATGCACTTTGTCTGTAATCGGCACTTCAACTGTACTGTAAGGCACTTCATGAAAGTCTGTAATAAATTTAACACTATCTATTTCTTTAAAAGTAAAACTTGAGTTTTTATTCATAAAACGTGATAAGTTAATTATACTGTAAAACTGTGGTGCATAGTGTTTATTTAAAAACAGATAACGAACAGCCGTATCTACACTTATGCCTGACTGCTGTGTAAACGTGCTTACTCCGCTTATAAATCTTGATATAGGTTCTCGCCAATATGCTATAATTGTCCTTGCTTCTAATATTTCCTCAATCGTTGCTAACTCGTACCCTTGTCTATCTAAACTGCTAGATGCATTTTTTAATATCTTAGCCACAAGTTCACCTGACGGCAGTTTGTATACCTCAGGATTATCTGGAAATAGTTCATAATCTAATTGTGTAAGCATATCGAGTGTAGTATTAAAGCAGGTACCCACCTGGGTACCCACTTCTAACTACTTACTACTAGGAGGTTTCTGTTACTTCTGTCTGTTTCTAATCATAGCCAAAATGTCTTCTGCTCTCTGACTACTTGGCTTTGCATCTTCTACCGGTGCAGTTGCTTCTGTAGGTACCTCTACTGCAACAGGCTCAGGGGTTGCTTCTACGGTTGGTGCTGGTGCAGGAGCAGGCTGTGTTGCTGGCGCACTTTCTCTAGGTTGTGCGTTAGCAATTTGAACGCCTGCTGGTCTATAGTAACTTCCCCATTTTTCTGCATCATATGGTTGCCCATCTACTGATGCTTCAAACATCTCTTTCATAACTTTAAGAGCTGTCTCGTCTGGACGCTTGGGCAAGAAGTCTGCTAGATTGAATAAACCATATTGTTCTATAGCCGCGGTTTCTGTTGATGTAAGTGCAGACTCTCGCCTTGCCCAATTACTTGTAGAGTAGTCACTGTAACCACCTTTTGTAGTTTTAACTACTCTGAAGTCTAAGCCTTGTGTATAATCAGTTGGCAACTCAACCATGTCTGGGTCAAGTAGTGCTGACTTAATTAAGTTAAAGATTTGTGGACTAATTACAAATCTGCGAATTGGGTTTTCAGGTGTTGTATCTTCCTGCATTGGATTCTCTTTAACAAAACCTTGAAACAAGTAACTACGCTTCTTCCAGTACTTACGACCCATGTCCTCAAGACTCTTGTCTTTAAACCATGTTCTAACTTCTGCTAGAATAGGACAGGATTCTCCCCACATCTCAACACAGGGTACTTGTACCTGTACGGGTTTACTGTCTGCTTGTCCTTTAATACCTTGAAAAGGTAACCGGATCATAGCACGTTCAACCCAGAAAAAATCGTTTTTAGTATCCCCATCAGGAAGGAACCTGATAGTTGCGGTCTCGCCTTCTTTTATGTTCCAGTGTGCAAAGATAGCATTGTCGCCACCTCCACTTGAACTACCACTTGATCGTGTTTCTTGTTGTTGCAGTCTTGCTCTAATATCAGCCAATGATGTTGCCATAATGTATTTCTCCTTAATAAGTTTGCCATAATGTATGCCTTAATGCACACACCACATTAGTAGTGTACGCAATTTTATTTATCTAGTCAATGCTAAACGGTTAAATTTACTACTTAATTCCGCTTAATCTTTTAATATCTTCTGCTGTTGTTTCGCCGTGCTTCTTTTTCTTCTTGTCAGTTACTGAATCAACAAAGTCCTCACTAGCATCACCGCCTAATGTCTCCATTGTCATGTCTCCAAAGTTTAATAACTTTAATAACTCTGGATTTACGTCTGACAAGTACTTGTGTACTGCTGGTCTACCACAAGTGTCAGGACCTTTTTCGTCTGCCATCTTTTGTATATCAGCATTAAGTCCTTCATCATCTATAATACCTTGTAGTGCTGTAATAGCATTGCTACCGTCTTGTCCTACAGGAAAATGCTGTCCTACTAGTTTTTGTAACTTTTCGTGTGGTGCTACGTCGCTTTCCCCTAATGGCGCACTTTCCATTTTGTTACCAGCCTTAAGTTCTTCATGCCAATTATCTGCTAGTTCACTTGCAACTGCTCTACGTACTGCTGGTGGGAACATTTTAAAGCCATCATTTGCACCATGTTCTTTGCCATACTTCTTAGCACCAGTATCTGCATAATACTTCCATAATGTTTTTGCTTTATCATGGTCATATATACCTTTGTCCCACTTGCGTGAAAGGTTACGCATAATAGGCTCGCCTTGTTGTTGGTATAGTTGACCATCATTTTCAATATACAATGCAAGTTCACGTATTGCATCTTCGTCAACTTCATTGTCTTCAACCATACTGTCTGCCCAGTCTGCATATTCATCAGACTCAAATGCAACGTCTTGATATTCTTCAGCATCTTGTTGTACTACTGGCTGGCTTTCCTTGATCGATTTGACACCTTTAATGTACTGCTTGGCAAGTTGTACAGCCATACCATATTCTTCTTTTAAAGATTCATCAACATGCTCTTCTAGTGTGTCAATTCGAGATGCCCATTTTGTTGCAAACTCTTTTATTGCTCCGTCTGATTGTTCTGATACTTGTTCTAGTACTGTTCTTAACAGTGCTTTTGTATCAACAAAACTTAATGATTCAAAGTAAGCCTTGTTGCCGTATGTTCTACCGAATTCTACAGACTCATCTGTGCGTACAAATTCATGTACTTGTTGTAACTGCTCCGACATATTTTTACTCCATGCTTTGTGCGCACTATATACGTGTGGTAATGCAGACTCTAACTTTTCTGGGAAGCTCTTTTGTATAAATTTTTCTTTAAGAGTATCTGCATCAAAATCATCTAATTGTTTTACTTCAGGCTCGAATGCTTCTATAAACTTAGCATAACCTTTTGGTCCTGTTAAACTATTGAGCGTGGCTCTTACACCCTGGTATCTGTCAACTGCGGCTTCCATCATTTCTTTAGTCTCGCTGTTTTCCCAAGGTTTGTTTTTCATTAGTCTAACAAACTGTCCTAAGTCTGCCATTTCTTCAACTAGTTCTATAATATGTGTTCCCAAGTCATCGCCAACACCGCCACCGTTCATTAAGTGTCTAGCCATAGCTCTTGCACCTACTAGTTTAGTAAATGGTAATTTAAATCTTTCGCCAGCTTTTGTCTCTAAAAAGATAGCACTAATGTTTCTTGCTCTTGCACCATGCTTTTCTTCGTCAACTTTCTTAGCATGTCTAACAATAATCTTAACAGGGTTCTGTCCCTCTTTTGCAACTAACTTTTGATAACTGCTCTTGGTACTCCCGTACAACTTACTTTCGTTTGTTTTAACTTGGTTAAGTTCTGATTTATCGTAAACGTCTACGTTGGTGGCCATATCTTTAATCTCTTTTTTCGTTAATGCGTATCTTGTAATATCTCTTGTATCGAACCTTAGCATGTTTCTACGTGAAAAACTACGCAGTGCCTTTAAAAACTTGTACCATGTTGGACGGTCTTCTTCTGCCATCTTTTTACTGATGCGTCTGTTGAAGAATATCTTTAGACTCTCGCCATCATTTATACTAATAGTAACATTGCCATAGTTAGTACTACCTATTTTATAATCAAAGTTAAAGAAACGCCCTTGCTCTACTTCACTGGTAGGCTTTGCTGACTGATCAGATATGGCAATATCACCAAATCTGTTCTTCAACTTATCGTATAAACCCTGTGCTATCGGTTCTATTTCACTCATAAATCTATTTATCAAAAAATTACAAAGGGCATTGGCTCTACTAAACTGTCAGTGTGATCTCTCATTGCAGAATCAAGATTTGCGTCGAAGGATTGTAATCCTTGCATCATACGTGTTATAAGTACCAGGCTCATAACCAAATCATCTGTCTCTCCAGATTTGGCGGCATAACTTCCGCCACTTGCTACAAATGTTTTAAGTTCACTAATAAGGTTTTTGCTGTGTATTTTAAGTTTTTTGCTTTCCACTAGGCTCTTAAGTTTGGCACATGCCGCTAGTTTATTACGTTGAGTTGTGTTAAACCCTTTTCTAAAACGTCGTGAATTACCATGACTTTTTGATTCAGTTAAGAACGTTCCTGCTATGTTTTCCTCACCTACTTCAGCAATGCTGATAAGAGCGGCTTCGCCAATTGTGTTGTTCTCAATGCTATAATATATGTTATTCTTATCAACAGTTTCTGCTAGATACTGTGTGATTTGTTGTAGTAATTTAATTTGTTGTGGTATTGGAGTCTTGTTATTCTGCCATTCACCTGCTTGTTCCAGTGATGGCAACTCGTATATCTGGATAGCACTAAAGTCTCCACCTGTACCTAGGCTAGGATCTAAACTAATAACATACGTTTTGTCTTTCTCAGGTTGCTTAAACCAACGTACTTGGCCCTGTTTAAATACAGGTTCTTTAAATTCTAAATCTAATAGTGTAGCAGGTGCAATAAGTGTTTCGTCATATATTAAGAATTCTAAGCCATGCTCTCGTCTAAATCTATCTTCACCAATACGACCTATTTCTTCTGCTTTCCATTCTTCGTCTCTGTCAGGGTGTTCCCACCACTCTGCTCTAAATGCTCTAAATCCATTAACACCTACTTCTTGTTCATTACCAAACTCATCTATGTTCTTGTTTGCCTGTTTCCAGATAAAAGCAAATTGATCCTCATCACTGTTTGGTGTTGATGTAATGATAGCCTTACCACCAGTACTAAGTGTAGGAGATATCGAAGTCCAGAACTCACGGGCAATAGTAGGTCTCACAAACGCAAACTCGTCTGCGTATAGTAGTGATATAGACATACCTCGACCAGTGTTCTCAGTTGTGGTCATTGCCACAATACGTGACCCATTGTCAAAGTCTATACTACCCTTGTTGTAACTTACAACACCTGCTCGTATGTGGTTAGGTACTGATTCATACGCATAGCGTACTCGTTGCATAATCTCTTGAGCACCCGCATACTTATGAGCGGCTACTAGTATTGTGCTATCTGGTATAAACATTGCATACCATAACAAATAACCTGCCGCTGATGTAGATTTACCCGTCTGCCTTGGTAGTAGGCTTATACTAAAACGATGATTGTTGTATGTATCTATTAACTTTTTTTGGTAATCAAAAGGCTTGTACAACATCTTACCTTTTGTGGGGTGCTGTATATAAAAGTAATTAGACATGAAGTGCTGACAGCCTGTTTCTCTGTCACTGCATTCCATTAGAGCCTTTATCTGAGTCTCAGTAAAGTTTTCTTTTTTATTTGCGGCTTTAATTAAAACCCCGTCGAGCGATTTACTCATAGCAATATTTACCAGTTTTATTCGGCATGTTAAATACTTTTAAGAAAGGTTTTTATGTCACATACATTGTTACTAAACAAAGATTACAATCCAATATCAGTATTACCACTGTCAGTAATAAACTGGCAACACTCTATTAAGTTAATGTTTTTAGGTCGGATTCAGATACTAGAAACATACAACGACTGGCATGTACGCAGTGAAAAACTTACAATTAATGTGCCCAGTGTTGCTGTAACTAACGAGTATTTTAATTTAAAACGCAAAGTTAGATTTAGTAGACATAATATATATCTACGTGACTTATATCAATGTCAGTACTGTGAGGATACGTTTGACTTTAAGGACTTAACTATTGACCATGTTATACCTAGAAGCAAAGGTGGTAAGTCTAGATGGGATAATGTAGTAACTTGTTGCAAGAGATGTAACCACGCAAAAGCAGATAAACTTACACCTCGACCGATACACAAACCCTACGAGCCAGACTACTGGCGCCTAGCATCAAAGTGGCGTAATAGTCCTATTAAGATTAAAGACCCTAAGTGGGAAAAATATTTAGATGCTGGTAAGCAGGTTGCTTAACCTACAGAAGAATATTTGATGTCAATATTACCTGTGTTTTTGTCAACCTTTATCTTACTGTGAAATTACCGTCTTTATAACTAACCTTTATTCCCTGTACGTCGTACAGCAGTTCTTCCTCGTTGTGCTCGATATAGGCGCCGGTGAACTTGCGTCGTATGGCCCAGGAATAAACAGTTGCTAAATCAGTAATCACAGGCACTTCTTCTGACGCATCATAATCCTCATATTCCGATGCTAGGCCTCTGATCTCATCTGCTGACATTTCAGCAACTGCATCTATATCTGCTAGTATTGCTTCCACTTCACGTATACTACTTGCCCGATCGTTTGCGATTGAGTTAGAAGAAAGCAGGGAATCAACTATTTTTCCTATGTCTTGCCAAGCAGATTCCAATTTGTCGTCGTCAGGGAAAAATTCTACGTCTTGAAATAAATCTTCAAAATTAGGAACTGTTTTGAACAACCAGGCTTTGAAGTCCTCTCCAAAACGATCTATTATTTTGTGAGGGCTCACTCGCTCATCCTTTTGGTTCATAAACTGTCTAGATGCTGTATGTATCTGATATTTCTCTCCGTTGTACTGTGGTTTAGTAGGTATTAGTATGTACATAGGGCCGTCTTTATTATAATAGTCAAACAGGTTTTGTCCTTTAGTAGCCGCTGTACACCAACGTGTTCCTTGCCCGTAGTAACAAGCCGCTTCTTTGTCCTTGGGTGATATAATACGTACATTAGCATCTTTGTAGACTTCGTTAGCCTCGCCCTTAGGCATGCTTTCTTTTTCTTCAGGATCAGGATACTCATCTATAACACTGGCAAAATCACCAAAATTCGCATAACGATTGATATCATTACGTGGCGACGGTATCATCTTCTTTGCTT
>Ga0115545_1001912_pt1 | contig 10436 bp, 14 predicted proteins | sample COGITO_mtgs_1003_FD_87188 | JGI IMG/M metagenome (GOLD analysis project Ga0115545, IMG submission 87188) | Pelagic marine microbial communities from North Sea - COGITO_mtgs_100330 | ecosystem: Environmental > Aquatic > Marine > Epipelagic | place: Germany:Helgoland, sampling site Kabeltonne...
AGAAGCATCAAGAACTTTTCCACCTAAAATAGTTTGCATATCACCAAGAAGCTCATGCCTTGTTGCACCAAAACCTGGTGATTTAATTGCAGAAACTCTTAAAGAACCTTTTACTTTGTTTAGCACAAGACCTTGAAGCGCGTCGCCGTCGACATCATTTGCGATTATCAAAATAGGCTTATTCATGTCAAGTGCTACTTCAAGTGGCTTCATAAGGCTGTGTATAGATGTATAAGAACTATCTGCCATTAAAATAACGGGGTCTTTAAACTCACAAATAGACTTATCTTTGTCAGTTATAAAGTAAGGAGAAAGAAACCCTCTCTCAACTTGATATCCGTCTACGACAGTCAAAGAAGATTTAAAACCTTTTGCTTCTTCAACTATAACTTCTCCATCAACACCAGATGCTTTTATTGCAGAAACTATTAAATTTGCCACCTCTTCTTCTCCATTTGAAGAAATAGTAGCAACCTTCATTAAGTCTTCATCACTCTCTACATTTCTTTTTTGTTTTGAAAGTTCATCTAACGCTATGTCTAATCCTAAAGCCATGCCTTCTTTGATACCCTCGATGTCAAATCCTGCTGCCTTCATTCTATGACCGTGAGCATAAATAGATTGTGCAAGAACGGTTGCAGTTGTTGTACCATCACCAGCTTCGTCTGCAGTTCTTGATGCTGATTCTTTAATTACGCGGGCGCCAAGATTTTCGACTTCATCTACTAAGCTAATAGCGCTTGCAACAGTAACACCGTCTTTTGTGACAATCGGGTGTTGTCCTGGGCGCTGAATTAAAACTAGCCTGCCCTTTGGGCCCATAGTTGACTTTACTGTATCTGAAAGTTTGTCGACGCCTCTTTTGATTGCGGAAGAAAGCTCTTCACCAGTAATAATTTCTCTTTTGATCTCAGCCATTTCTATCCTTTTAATAGTTTAGAATTGCTTTTGTTTTCTAAAAGCTTGTTATCTATACTAACAATTCTACGATGATTGCTGACAACGTTAACAGCTATGTAAAGATCGCCTTCTTGCATAACAACTTCATTTTCAGCAATAACGCCGGCATTTCTTAAAACTTTTTGTGTGCTTTCGTTAAGATACATCATAACTCCTTAAATGTATTACAGTATTTTTCCCAAGTAGAATCTTTTGTCATGGAACTAAATTCCATTTTTTCAAATGCTGATTTAAGTGTTGCAAAGTCTTCTGATCCTACGTGAGACTCCATTTCGTTTAAACGTTCAGAAAAGTCTACCAATCTTATGAGATTGACGTTTCTCTGAAATATATTCATTTTTTCACTATCAGAAAGAAACTCTCTAAGTAGGTTTTCGTTCTTGACTAGTTTGGTTGCGGTTTTATCGCCCACGCCTTTTATCCCTTTAATGTTGTCAGTCGCATCGCCGCGCAGCGCTTTCCACACAACATAATCATAATCAGGTTTTTCAATAAATGATTTCCTAACTGGATTGTATATTTCAATATTTTCAAAAGCATTAAGCATTTGAATAAAATCAGAGTCAGAAGATATAATTGTAACATCGTCACTCTGTCTTGCATGGATTGCAGCTAAAGTTGCAATCGTGTCATCACATTCAAGTTTAGGGTGCCTGACTGTTTCAAAAGGAAAACAATTTTTTATTAGGGAAATAATTGTAGCTTTTTGTTCATGAAAGCTCCTATCTTGCTTTACTCTATTACCTTTGTACTCACCTTCAGTAAGTTTATTTCTAAATTCTGGCACGCCTTCTAAAACAAAGTATACTTTGTCAGGATTAAACTTTTCAACGAGTGGCCTTACACCTCTAAAAAAGTTGTAAACAACTGGGTTGATTCCTTTTGTGAAACCAGAACGTGCTCTATAAATTAAATTATACGCATCAAGAAACAAAACTTTCATTAAACCCTCATCTTATCTAGATCAGATACTTTCATATTGGCCATGACACCATTGCCTATGTCCACCTTTACTATATCATCGCTTAAAGGAGTTTGCACACTATCTTCTTCTTTGATGTCTTTGTCATATGGGTTTGTTTTAGAGTCAAGTGCTTCATTTTTTTTATGACTTTTGTTTTCGATCACACCATATACATGTTCAGATATTTTTATTGCAGATGAAAGCATCTTATCGATAGCATTCTCTGCATTACTTATCATATGAACCCTTACTTGTTCAATGTTTTCAAATGTTGCACCTTTTAGTTTTGATACATCTACTTTTGTTTTTTCTTCATCTGGCATTTCTGCAATAAAAGATTTCTCAATTCCGTCAAGTGTTGTTCTAGTAATTTCTTCAACAACCCTAAACGGAATTACTCTTGCAGTTTCACTGCCAACCAAATAAAAAATTTGCCCGACTTTGTATTTCATAGAATCACCTCAGTGTCTATATTAATACAAAACGAGCAAATTTTTAATTTAAAGGAGGATTATTTTTGTAAAGCTTTTTTAATATCTTTTGAAAGAACTAAAACATCCTTACCCGATGTCTGCTGAAGATATGCAGAAAAATCTATCTTTGATAGTTCAGAAGCCAGGCGCCACTCTTCTCGATGGCCACCATGAATTTGAAAAATTCTTACAAGTTCTTTTATTGCAGATTCATGTAATTTCATTTAGAGTTTCTAAACCCTAAACCCGGAAAAGACGTGTTTACAACACCTCTTCTGCTGTTTGTAGGCTTTCGGTCGCCGTATACCCATCCTGACGTTAGGTTCAGGTCCTTCATGACATTTTCAACTTCTTCTGCAACAATTTTCTTAAGCTTTTGCTCTGCAAGGGTGTCAGGCGAAACTTTTTTTGCTTTTCTTGACTCTGAAATCATTTTTCTTGCTCTTCTAATTTCCTGGACAAGCATTGTCTCATCAACTTCAATTAATTCATCCATGTCTTCCATGTCTTCCATGTGCATGTCTTCTTCCATCTCTTCCATGTGATAATGACCACCTTCATCAAGATCAGGATCGTCGCTGTCTCTAGGAGGATCAGCATCTTCAGAAAGCTGGCCGCTTCCAAATCTGTGATCTCTCTCATCGCTAAGTGGGGTTTCTTCATGATAGCTTCTGTTTGAAGCTTCATTTAGTGATTTTTTGCCGCTTTGCACACCTGCAAGTTTGCAAAGTCTGTCTAAGTTGATTTTCATACTATCCTCCTAAGATTGTATATTAACTATACTTGATTTCAGGTTTTTTCTTCAATATTTTTTCTAACATTTGAAGTAACTGCCCTTCCTGCTTCGATAGCTTCTTGTAGCGGTTGCAACCCTAGACAAGTTCTTACTTTATCATACAGCACATGATCAAGATTTTCTTTTAATACTTTCATGTCTGCATATTGATGAAGATCCATTTCAAGAATAGGTACCGGTTCACCTTCAAGACCTGGTTCATGCTCACCTGTTTCTCTACTTTCAAAAATGTACATTAAAGATGGCATTTCTTCTTCTTTTGGGACCATAACAAAAGGAATTTTAGAGCTTTCACCGTCTTCGCTTTCTTCATACATAACTTCTGGAAACCATTTATCTGTCATTTATTTCTCCGTTCGACAGACAATAATAATTTAAATGCTTTAAATTGTTAAATTATTTTACGGTCTATATTCAGCTCTTCTTATCATTTCTTCAATTTGTAATCTTAGCTGCTTTGCCACTGTGACACTGTCGCCGGCACCTTGCTGAATTGCTGACTCAAAAAATCGTTCCAAGTCTCTTAGAAATATTCTTTTATCTCTTGACCTAATACCTGTTCCAGTATGAATTCTTTTTATTTCTCGCCACATCTCTTCTACAGTCAGGCTTTCCTGATCTATTATTTGTTCCTTAAGGTTTCTAGACTCTATCGATTGCTCTCTTTCTACCTCATCATCATCTTTGTTTTTAGATATTGCAAAGTAAGTAGAAGGATAAAGTATCTGCATATAAGGCGACTGACCTATTTGTTCTCTCAGGCCTAAAATTTCCATCATCATTCTAGAACTAGTCTCTATTGCTTCGACAAACCCATCAGCTTTTAATACACCTTGTTTTTCTGGAATAGCTACAGCAGGAAAAGCATTGTTTATTATTTTACACACTCCGGATGCAGAAGGGAAAAACATAAAGTCTATTGTTGTTTCAATTTTATCAATAAGTGTTTTCTTAAACTCGCTGTTTCTCAGCTGATCTTTTATGCTTTGATTGTATTGTTCATTTTCCAAAGGTGTCAAAGTCCTACCAGTTGTTAGAAATCTATCTAGTTTTTCTAAAAAAGGCTTTTTAGATACACCCACAGGGTTGAAATACAGTGCCCTGTTTAAAAAAAACAATATCTTGCCTACAACAGACTCGTCGCTTGCATTTCTTAAATTATCAAGAGTGCACTTAAACCTGCTATCTGTAGATTTATATAAGCCCCGGGAGTCACTTACTTTAAAAGCTTCCCTAACTATCTTTCTAACGCCTTCTTCTGAAAGTATCATTTTTAACCTCTCAGCATCATTCTTCTAACTTTTCTTCTTAGCAGTGTTAGATCTTGTGACTCGTTTACTCTTATTGGAGGGGTCGTGTCTTCCTGTTCTTCTTCACTTGGTTCTTTAGCTTGCATTTCAGGAGAATCTTCGGCCGGTTCTTCTACAGGCTCTTCAGCCGGCTCTTCGGCTGGCTCTTCGGCTGGCTCTTCTTGTCCTTGAAAGCTTATTGAAACAGGTGGCTCGCTAGGGTCTTGTGCTTCCTTACCTTGAACCTGGCCAGATATAATATCAGAAAATGCTTCTAGAAAAACAAAAAGAGCTTTTCTTTCAGCATCAGAAAGCTTGTCATAGTAGTCTGCTGCTTGCTTTTTAATACCAGAGTCTTTCAGCGACTTACCGGATCTTAAAGTGTTTATTGCGCGTGTAATGGAATCAAATGAGACACCATCGTCAACAAAATCTTCTGCTGGTGGTTCTTCGGCCTCAACTTCTTCTTCGGCCTCAACTTCTTCTTCGGCCTCAACTTCTTCTTCATCTTCTTCTTCAGGTTCATCTTCTTGTTCAGAAAGGTTTCCAAACATCTCTTCATCTTTCTTATACCGTTCTAGATAATCCCTTGTTGTAGGATCAGCATCTTCATTTATTCTTTTTGACACACCAACAGCTTCACTAGAAATAATCTTAAGCAAGCTTAGGAGTTCGACTTCATTTTTAATTTTGATCATTTAAATACCTCAATTACTCGTCTATAATTATCTTTAATAAATAGCAACTTCTTTCATTTTGTCTAATAAGATCGTAGTTCCATTCTTTTACAGTTGCACAACTCAGTACTCCGTCAGGAGCGTTTACAACAAACTTAGCATTTGAGTTTAAAAGTGTTGACAAATGTCTGTATGACTCGTGAACTTCTATTACAAGCAGTTTTTTAAATTTTTCTTTTTTAAAACTTACAAATTTAAAATTATGAGAAAATTTTTCAAATTCAGCACTGACGTAGACTATTTCGCTCTTTAGCTTTTTGGTTTTTTCTTTTTCGTCAAGTAAGTTTTCTTCAGTCACTCTACCTTTTAGCGAATCGCTAACAAAAAAGGACAATTAAAACTCCTGAATAAACTTGACGTCTTCGTATACTTCATCAATAAATTTTGCTAGTCTAAGATCCATTTCAGATATTTCATTAATATCATGAGTAAAAAGTACTATCTTGACATAGTCACTACCCACTTCTAAGTGGGGGTGGTGCATCATACGATCTGATTCTTTTAATGTTTCTGAGATAAAATATCTTAAGTGCTTATGCCTTTCAAAAGAAAATGTTTTAGACAGCACTGTTTTATAAAAATCAGAAACTTCTTCCCACTCAGACTCACTAGGTTCAACAGGTAATTCAGGAATGTTTCTAATTCCTTGAAATTTGTCAGTAAATAAATTTTGCATACCAGATGAAAAACTAAAATCTTCATTTAATATTTTTGACTTTTTTTGTATCTGACTGTATAAGTTTTTCATTTTACCCTCTACAGGCTTGCGTCTTGAATGTGCATTCCAATTGCCTGTATGATTACATCTCTCATCTGCTTTTTGTTCTTGACTAAGCTTTTAACAGTTTTATCAGAGTAGTCTTTAATTGCTTCTATTTCTGTTTGAATTGCAGAGTTTATACCTGCATCGACCTTGTCTGTCATTTCTTTCACGTCAGATTTCTTACCATTGATCATTTGATCTCCGGCAGCAAGCAATTTGTCAAAAATCTCTTTTGCTGTCGCTTTTCTTTCTTCTAGAGTTGAAGCGCCTCCGCTATTCTTGTCAGCAATTGCTGTAAACCAGCACACAAAGTTCTTAGCTGCAGGATTCATTTTTCCAAAATCAGGCATTCTTTTAACTCTACCTACAAAAGGATAAATTGTTTTAATTTGAAACTCTTTCATGTTCTTTTCTAAGAACTTTGCCTTAGTTTCTTTGACACCCAGTTCAGCTGCTGTTACATACGCTGCGTCTTGGGCTTCTCTTAAGTCAATACCAGAAAATTCAGAAGTCATCATTTTGATCATTTCTTTTTCTACTTGAACAGCGCTTCTTACAACTTTTGTTGCAATCGCTTTGTTGATTTTATTAAAGTCCAAATCAGGAATCTTTTGAAGACCGCCGCCTCTTAGAGTTTTGCCCATAATACTCCCAACAATGTTTCTAACAATGCTGGGTCCTGCTGCACCGGAGTCTACTAAAAAGTCTAAGTCTTCAGATTCAATGCTTTGCAAAAGTGTTTCTCCCCCTCGGGTTGAAGCTCTTTCAACTTCATCACGCTGTCCTTCAAACTCAACTTTTTCTGGCATTCCGTAAACTATTCTTGTAACAGCAGGAATACCTACTTCATCACTTGCGGCCGCTCTAATTACATCTGACGCTAAGTCTTTAACTTGCTGTTCATTATAGTAGGGAGTGTATTTTTTTAACTGAGAAACTTCTTCTTGTGTAAGACCAGAGTTTTCAATTTCTTTTATTTCTTTTTCAGCTGTCGGAGCTAACTCTGATATTATATCGTTAAAGACATTGACATAGTTTATGTCTTCTGAGCTAGCTTCGTCATCTTTTAGTGCATCAAAAGCTAGTTTTTGCTTTCTACTAAGAACTCTATAATCATAATCTCTAAAAGATGACGAAGATCCATCGTCGTTTTGCATGATTCTTGAAGCTATTGCGTCTGTAAATGCTAATTTCTTTTCATCTTCAGGCATGTTTGGATCTTCAAGTCTGGATTGAAGATCGGCAAAATCTTCGTCTGACATGAACTCAGGTTCTTCTTTTTCTAAATTTGCCTGTTCAAACCTTTGATCAACATATGCAGTTACGTCTTCTATTATGTTTTTCTTATCAATCTTGAAGGTTGACTTTGCATTACCGCTACCTTGTGTAAAGTTGAAGGAGTCATTTGAAGACAGCCCAGAAATTATTTGCTGAATGGCCTTATCTCTTGTTTCGTTTTCTAAGTCAGAAGACAAGTCTCTTTTTTCCAGCTTAAACTCGTCAGACTTTACAATTGCATATGCAACGACTGCGTCAATAATTGCCTGCCTGAGTGTTTTTTCTTCTCCGGCATGTTCAATTTTTTCATTTGGGTCTAGACGTCGCTGTGTAAAAACTGTCTTGTTGGGTATATTAAAAGGTTCTTTTTTTATTTGTGCAGAAAAGCCTGTGTCTATAAGCTTAGAGAGCGCTTGTGAGTCTGTTGAAGCTACGTTTCTTGTAAGTGCACCATAGGTTGGATCATAAAGAATTGATTCGACGACTCTGTTTGCTACCTGACTTAAAAATTTAACAATATCCAGGCCGCTCTGCTCATACTTTGAGTATCCTGCATTAACTAGTTCTGTAAATTTACCAGATACTTCTGATAGTGAACCTGCTGTTCCTGTACCAAATTTGTTAATAAACTTAATAACCCTTGGTTTCCAAAATTCTTCTGTTTTCTTTTTTGCAGGAAGCTTGTAAGTTACTTCATCGTTTGTATTGATTTCGTTATTTAGTATCCCCTTCCAAGAACTTGCTTCTCCTTCAGAAGAAGTAGACTCTTCGGTTCCAGCTCCGCCATATCCAAATTTTGCGGCATGTTGTGTGCCTATCATTCTAGAAACTGTGTCCATTGAATCAATTACGCTTTGTGACACAGCTTGAAGTCCAAACATTTCCCCGTCTTCTACTTTTTTAATTAAACTATTCCAGTAATTTTGACTAAGGACTTTTGATCTTGTACTGTCAACTTCGTCTCTATCTAAATCTTTACTTTCTCCTGACATGCTGGCCAGCATCTTATCTGCTTCATCATCTGTCAATTCTGGGAGATCATCATCGTTGCTTAAATCAACGACTGGTGTGCTCGTCTTTCTTTTATTTCTTGAAGGTGCTGTAGGCGTTGTTGCAAGCTCGCCTGACGTATTAGCCCCCATTTCATAGTCACCTTGAAGTGCTGACTCAATTTGATCGTATGCAACACCATATCTGTCTGAGAGGAGCTGGACATCGTCCGTTAAGTCATAGTAGGGGTCCTCTTTTATCTTTTCAGATATCTCTGTAAAAAGAGGATCAGCCATTACATCTTCCATCGCACCATATGCACCCATTTCCGAGTCAAACCTGTCGTCTGTTTGATCCATTTCATCATAGGTTGTCTCTCTATACCTGTCATCTCCGTCGTCATCAAAAAACCCGCCAGGTGTATATGCCTCATTGATCATCGCGTCCTCAGCTTTGTCTAGCGACATATCTAAACTCTTGTGAAGAAGCCTGTAAAAGTGTTCAATCTGAGAAGAAGGCACTTCCTGAGAGATTCTTTCAGCAGCTGCCCTTAATTCTCTCATTGTTGCAGGCACATACTCGGGATCTTCTACGGGCGGGGCAGCAGTAGACAATTGTGTTGCCATTTGTGCGTCAGGCACAACCGGCCCATCATTTATGTCAAATGGGTGTACAAAATTTCCGCCTGGATTGTCACCATACGTTCTATTCTCTGTTAGTCTTTTTTTTAATAAATCAAACAAGACTGACTTTTTAACTTTTACTTCCATAGAGATCTCCAATTCTTTATTAAGTATGTTCTAAATACAGCTTTTTTTCAATTAGCTGCTTGGTTTACAGAATATGTTACAGCAACCGTCGTTCCTACTCCTAGCATAAAAGCTCCGTATGTTGCCCATCTTTGCCAGACGTCTCTTTTTTTATCTTTCTTTATCTGCATGTCTCTTGACTTTATCATAATCTGGTACATTTCAACTTCAGACTTATAACGTGTGTTTAAGAGATCATAGTTAAGTTGTTGATTTGCCTGGAATTTTTTTAAATCAAACTCTGCATTAATCTCGCACTGATTGATTTCTCTTTCATGTTGAGAAATTATTTCTGTCAATGATTCGTTTGTCAGCAATTTACCGTCAAAAGGTGCTGCCTGGCCTTCTTCTAAATTAACAAAATCAGGATTGGCAAAAGCCAATCCTGATATAAGTAAAAAGAATTTCATATTTTATTCTCCTTTTAAGTTGTACTTTTCCTTTAGTATATTATCAAGCTTGTCAGGATCTTTTAATAATTCTTTTTTTCTTTTTGCTTTTGCCACGTCTGCTTTTTCTTCTTTTTCTTTCTTTTCTTCTTCAGCTCTTCTGATTGCATTTTGATTTTTTTCAACAGCTTCTGTAGTTTCTTTAATTACTTTTTTTCTTGCATGCTCTTTGGCTTTTAAGTCAGACTTAAGAACTTTTTCTCTACTGCCTGATGTGCCTATGACAATGCCTACTAGCAACACCAAAAATCCTAAAAATATTTCCCAGTATTCAGTCATGACTTGTTTTATTTTTTGCAAGTATTTCATCTTTACTTACCGTGTCGCCACACCTGGACTGCATCAATTGCCGACTGCCCACCGATGTAAAACATTGCAATCATACCCCAAGTGTCAGGGTCAAGACCTGCGCCAATCAATAGACCTGTTGCAGTCAAAAAAACAAGAAGCTTTCTAGAGACAAGTTTTTCCTGAAATGCATCAAGAGCACCCTTTGTTTTACTGTCAGAGTAAAGAGACTTTTTTAGTCTTTTAAAAACACCTTCTTTAACTACTTCTTTTGCATTCTCTGAGTTTTCTTCAAAAAATTCTTCAGCTACGACCTTTGCTTCTTCTACAATATTTTTGTTTTCAGACATTTCAATCTCCTTATTTTAGTGGGTCTTCTTGTTCAAGCATGTCAAAAATTGATTTGACGTCTGCTTTTGAAAACTTCTTCTCTGTTTTGTTCTTTTTGTTTTCTGCAACTTGATCTAAGAGGCGAAGCATATGTGGGCTTTCTGACAAGATTTGTTGAACAAACTCTTCAAATACTTCTTGCATTGAAAGACTTCTTTCAAAACAAGCAATTCTAAAAGCAGCATGTGCGTCTTTTGATATGTTAAAATGCACAGATTTTTTATTAAATCTTTCTGTTCTAGAAGACAAT
>Ga0115545_1001915_pt1 | contig 10427 bp, 8 predicted proteins | sample COGITO_mtgs_1003_FD_87188 | JGI IMG/M metagenome (GOLD analysis project Ga0115545, IMG submission 87188) | Pelagic marine microbial communities from North Sea - COGITO_mtgs_100330 | ecosystem: Environmental > Aquatic > Marine > Epipelagic | place: Germany:Helgoland, sampling site Kabeltonne...
CAGCCAAGCGGATGATCTCAGGGCTCGTTTTAAAGTACCTGAATGGGGAGTGTTTTGTCATACGGAGAGGCTACGAGACCACCCTGCCCGTCTCAACCTCGTTTTGTCTGACAGTGCCTTCGAAAGCGTTTATTGAGCAGCGACTAACCTACCTTGGTTGCACCGACACATTGCCAAAGCTTGATCAGTGCTGGTCTGGTCATTCGATCAACGCCCTGAAACTGCACTCTGATATCGCTCAAGTTGATCGATCAGATGCAGGCCCGATGGACAATTCATCCGCGTGCAAAACTCATCCCAGACACGACCATACGGCAGGTCTTTCAGTTCTTCCGTGAAAACAAACCTCCCAGTAAAATCCAAAGCATCTTCTGCTGACCGGAGGCGATCGAGCGGGATCAGGAGCGCTCGCAATACAGCCTTTTGCATGTTGCGCGTACCAACAACCCAAGCCGCTGTCCGGCTGATGGTTGCGTCAAAGAAATCGAGGCCAATGTACGTGCGGTCAAGCAGATCAGAGGCCACAAGTTCCTGTGCAATCTGCAGCACATCATCGTTTTGTAGGATCACATGGTCACTGTCCCAACGCATTGGGCGCGACACATGAAGTAGTAGTTCATCGACGAAAAGAGACGCTGCACTCAATTTGTCAGCTACATTTTCGGTCGGATGGAAATGCCCCATATCAAGGCACAGCACCGTGTCGTTCTTTATGGCATAGCCCATGTAGAATTCGTGGCTGCCGACGGTGCAAGCCTCTACCCCGATGCCAAATAGTTTGCTTTCGACGGCATCGCGCATGTGCGAGCGATCTTGGGGCGCGGCGATAATTTGATCAATGGACGCTTCAAGACGGCGACGAGCTGCCATGCGATCTACGGGCGTGTCCTTATAGCCATCAGGCACCCAGATGTTGTTGATGCAGGCAGAGCCAAGCTCTGCTCCCATCTGCGCTGCAATCTCACGGGTACGGCGCCCATGCTCGATCCAGAAATCGCGGATGCCCTGGTCGGGGTGCGAGAGCGTCAGGTTATCGTCAGCTTTGGCATGGGCAAAAAACGTCGGGTTGAAGTCCAGTCCCAGCCCCTGATCCTTGGCCCAATCGACCCATGGGGAGAAATGCCTGTATTCGATCTCGTCACGGTCGGGAGTCTTATCGGTGTCCAGATACATCGCATGCAGGTTCAGACGGTGCTTCCCTGGGATCATGGAGTAGGCAAACTCCAGGTCGGCACGCAGCTCTTCGGGTGTGCGGGCGCGGCCGGGGTGGTTGCCGGTTGCTTGAATGCCGCCACCAGACGATCCAGTCTTCTGTTCAAACCCGACAACGTCATCGCCTTGCCAGCAATGCATGGAAATCGGAATGGTTTTCAGGCGCTCGATGGCGGCTTCCGTGTCGATGCCCCAATCCGCGAACTGCGCCTTTGCGCTTTCATAGCTCATATCAGACCCCTAACGCGTAAACGCCTGAACGTTGCCAGCGTCAACGTTGATAATGTTGCCAGTGGATTTGGCCGACGTGTCAGCGGCGAAGAAATAGGCAGCCTCGGCGATATCTTTTGGCAGGACGGAGCGTTTGAGCATGGATCGCTGGCGATACATTTCCTCCAACCCGTCCTTGTCGGTACCGTAGGTGCCAGCACGCTGTTCCAGCCAATCGCCTTCCCAAATCTTGGACCCGCGCAGCACGGCGTCCGGGTTCACAACGTTCACGCGAATGCCGACCTCGGCGCCTTCCAAAGCCAGACAGCGGGCGAGGTGGATTTCAGAAGCTTTTGCGGTGCAATAGGCAGACGCGTTTGGTGATGCGGCCAGCCCGTTTTTGGATGCTACGAATATGATCGCGCCGCCCATATCCTGCACACGCATCGTCTTGAACGCCTCTCGGCTGACGAGAAAATACCCGGTGCTGAGGATGTCAATGGTTTTGTTCCACAGCTCGAGGCTGGTCTCCTCTACCGGTGCCGAAGACGCGATGCCCGCGTTTGAGACTAGAATGTCTACACCGCCGAATTCCACCGCGATCTCGGAATAGGCAGAGGCCACAGCTGTCTCGTCCGTGACGTTCATGTTGACCTGCCGGACCACATCAGCGCCAAACCGGGATGTGAGATTGTCCAGCGTTGAGGCCAGCGCATCGTCATTGATATCGGCCACCATCACACAGGCACCCTCGCGCAGGTAGCGTTCTGCGGTGGCCGACCCGATGCCGCCTGCACCGCCCGTCACCAGCGCCACACGACCTGCCAGCGCCTTGGGCTTGGGCATGCGCTGCAATTTGGCCTCTTCCAGAAGCCAGTATTCGATGTCGAAAGCCTCTTGCTCGGGCAGGCCTTGATATTCGCTGACTGCTGACGCGCCGCGCATTACGTTGATCGCGTTAACATAAAATTCGCCGCTGATCCGCGCCGTGGCCTTATCCTTGGCAAAGGTGATCATGCCCACGCCGGGCACCAGATAGACCACCGCATTGGGGTCACGCAGGGCTGGGCTGTTGTCGTGTTTGCAGCGCTCGTAATAGGCGGTGTAATCGTCACGATAATCGGCGATCAGCTTGGGCAGCCCCTCCAGCACCGCATCGATGTTGTTTTGCGCAGGGTCGAAATCAATCACCAAAGGCCGGATTTTAGTTCGCAAGAAATGGTCCGGGCAGGAGGTGCCCAGTGCTGCGAGGCGCTCCATATTCTGAGAGTTCACGAACTCCAGCACAGCATCGCTGTCGTTGAAATGGCCGACCATGTGCTGGTTAACGCTCACAAACCCACGGATCGCAGGCATCAAGCGGGCGGCGACTGCGCGGCGGCTGGCGGCGTCGAGGCTTTCGTGCTTTGCACCGCCGAAAGCTGGTTTACCACCAGTCTCAGCCACAAGCCATTCGGTGGCGACGTTGATCACGTCTATGGTCGTATCATAACAGTCTTTGGCGGTATCGCCCCATGTGAACAGTCCGTGGCTGGCCAGAACGACACCGTCGGCGTTGGGGTTTTCGAGGCAGAACTTTTCCAGCCAAAGCCCCAGTTCGTAGCCTGGCTTTTTCCAAGGCAGCCAGCCGATCCGGTCACCGAACACGCGTTTTGTCAGCTCTTCAGAGTTGGCCGAGGCGGCGATTGCAATAATCGCATCCGCATGGACGTGATCGACATGGGTGCGCGGCACATATGCGTGCAGGGGGGTGTCGATGGAGGCCGCGCGCGGGTTCAGATTGAACGTACAATGGGGCAGGTAACCCACCATTTCGTCCTCGAAGTCCACGCCACGATAGAGGCCCTTCAGCGCACGGAGCTTGTCCATGTATAGGGTCGAAAAGCCGTCCATTTTGATCGACCCAATATCACCGCCTGATCCTTTGACCCACAAAACCTCAGCCTGATCGCCCGTCAATGGGTCCGTTTCCATGACTTTGGCAGAGGTATTTCCGCCGCCGTAATTGGTCACCCGCTTGTCTGAACCGAGGATGTTGGAGCGATAGAGTAGCAGTTCCGATTCGCCTTTTCCTGCCGCATCCGCGTCGGACCAACGGTTTTCAAGCAACTGCGTTTCAGCGGTTTTCAACATTTTTTCCTCCCTGCAGACGCAGGATCGCGCCCTCTGAATGTATTTCTATTCTGCGTGTTTACCGGCATGTTGTCAATCAATAACAATCATTTTCAATCATAATGCGGCGTAAAGTGATCGTTTATGATTGAAAATGATTGACATTGGCACGAATCTGCACAACGTTGGTTGTGGGAGAACGCAATGCACGAGACTGAACGCCATAGAATCATTTTATCTGCCGTACAGGATAGACCTGTGGTTACCGTCGGCGACCTCTGTAGGCTGACCGGCGCGTCAGAGGCCACAATCCGCCGCGACATCGCAAGCCTTCACATGAAAAAGAAGCTGCGTCGTGTCCGCGGTGGCGCCGAAGCAATCACGCCGCCACAGTTCGTTGGGCTCGCCGGACGGCCCTTCGCAGTCAACGAAGCGCTCCATAGCCCCGAAAAACGCGCGATTGCCCACGCCGCCGTGGGTCTGTGCGAAGATGGTGACCCAATAATCATCAACGGCGGGACCACGACGTTTCAGATGGTGCACCCGCTGGCTTCACGCCGCTGTCAGGTATTTACCAACAGTTTTCCCATCGCAGAACACCTACTCAAGCATTCCAAAAATACGATCATGTTGTCGGGTGGCGCGATCTACCGCGAACAAAACATCATTCTGTCGCCCTTCGAAAACGATGTGACCCGCAACTTCTATGCCCGACGCATGTTCATCGGGGCCCAAGGGATTGGGCCGTTGGGTCTGATGGAGGCGGACCCATTGCTCATCCAGGCGGAACAAAAACTGATCGGCCAGGCGGATGAATTGGTAGTCCTCGTGGACAGTTCCAAATTCGAACAGCGCTCCAGTCTCTTGCTGTGCCCACTGTCGCGGATCGACACGGTCATCACGGACGAAGGCATATCTGACACAGCCGCCAGCATGCTGGAAGCTGCAGAAATTACCCTGATCGTCGCCGAAAGTGGCGCCGGACAGGCAGAGGATGAAGCGGCCTCTTAATCGCTTAACGACCAGACGTACTTTCAGGGAGGATCCAATATGAAACGTCGTACTTTTACTTCACTTGTCACAGGCCTTAGCGTTGCTGCGGGCTTGATGGGCACCACGGCCATGGCGCAGGATGACATGCGCATCGCGCTTGTGGTCAAGGCCCTTGGCATCGGCTTCTTTGAAGCTGCAGCAGAAGGTGCCAACGAGGCTGCTGCAGAGCTCGGAAATGTTGAGATCATCTACACTGGTCCAACAAGCACGACCGCGGAAGGCCAGATCGAAGTGATCAACAGCCTGATCGCTCAAGGTGTTGACGCGATCGCCATTTCCGCAAACGACCCCGATGCGGTCGTGCCAGCCCTCAAGCGTGCCATGGACCGTGGCATCACTGTCATCAGCTGGGATTCCGGCGTGGCTGAGGAAGGCCGCATGATGCACTTGAACCCGTCGTCTACGCCTCTAATCGGTAATACGATCCTCAAGCTGGCCGCGGACCACATGCCAGATGGTGGAGAGGTAGCAATCCTGTCAGCCACGACCACATCCACCAACCAGAACGCATGGATCGCGGCTGCAGAGGAAGTGCTGCCAAACTATCCCGGCATTGATCTGGTCGCCACCGTCTATGGTGACGACCTGTCTGATAAGTCTTACCGCGAAGCGCAGGGCTTGATGCAAACCTACCCTGATCTTGGCGCAATCATTGCACCGACAACCGTTGGTATTCTTGCTGCGTGTCAGGCGGTCTCGGACGCTGGCAAGATTGGTGAGATCAACGTCACGGGTCTTGGCCTTCCGTCCGAAATGGCGGGCTGTGTCGAATCCGGCGCCACCAAGAGCTTCGCCATCTGGAACCCGATCGATCTAGGCTACTCGGCGACGATGATTGCGCACTCGCTGGCGACCGGAACCGACCCAAGTGGGGAAATTCCGATGGGCCGGATGGGCTCTGTCTCTCTTGATGAAACGAGCAGCGCCGCAATGGCCGATCCCTTCACCTACGACAGTTCCAACATCGACGACTTCAAAGACATCTTTTGATGTCCTCCCTTGGTCTGGCGCGGCATGCCCGCGCCAGACCACCCCTTTCCCTGTATTCGGAAACTGACTGGAAATGAGGCCTGCCGTGTCCACATCAGACGTCCCTATTTTGTCCCTTGAAAAGGTTACAAAGACCTTCCCCGGGGTGCGCGCACTTTCCGAGGTGTCCATTGATCTGTATCCGGGCAAGGTCACTGCCCTGGTGGGTGAAAATGGAGCGGGCAAATCCACGGTAGTGAAGACGTTGACAGGTATCTACAAGCCCGACGGAGGCGAAATCCGCATCGATGGCGTGGCCGTTCAATTCCCCACACCGCAATCCGCCGAAAACGCAGGCGTCACCGCGATCCATCAGGAAACCGTGTTGTTTGACGAACTCAGCGTTGCCGAGAACATCTTTCTAGGTCACGCGCCCAAGGGCCGGTTCGGTCTGATCGACACACGCGCCATGCAAAGGGGCGCGCAAGAAATCCTCGACGGACTTGGCGTAAAAATCGACCCAAGTACGATCCTTAAGGAGCTTGGCACTGCCAACAAACACCTTGTCGCCATATCCCGTGCTCTGTCCGTAGATGCGCGGGTGGTGATCATGGATGAACCCACCGCGGCTCTCAGTCACGCCGAGATTGAGGAGCTGTATGAACTGGTCGACGGCCTCAAGGCCCAAGGCAAGGCGATCCTATTCATCAGCCACAAGTTCGATGAGATTTTCCGCATCGCCGACAATTTCACCGTCTTCCGCGACGGCCAGATGGTCGGCGACGGGGCCATAGCGGATGTGACCGAGGCTGAACTGGTCAAGATGATGGTTGGCCGCGATGTCAATCAGATTTTCCCCGAACGCGACCGTAATTTGGGCGAAGAGGTCCTGTCCGTCGAAGGCTACGACCACCCGACCGAATTTGCCGACATCGGCTTCTCCCTCAAACGTGGAGAAATCCTTGGCTTCTACGGCCTTGTGGGCGCGGGCCGGTCAGAATTCATGCAGGCGCTCTTTGGGACCACGAAACCCTCCGCCGGAACGGTACGTGTGGATTGGGCCGAGGTGACCATCTGCTCCCCCGCCGATGCGGTGTCTCATGGCATTGTCTACGTGCCCGAGGATCGCGGCAAACAGGGCGCTATCGTCGATCTGCCGATTTTCCAAAACGTAACCCTGCCGTCGCTGAAACAAACCTCTCACCGCGGCTTTCTAAAACTGGCGGAAGAATTCAAACTGGCTCGGGAGTACACCGAGCGGCTGGATCTGCGCGCGGCCTCCTTGGATACCAATGTGGGCAGCCTGTCGGGCGGAAACCAACAAAAAGTAGTTATCGCCAAATGGCTCGCCACCGAACCCAAGGTCATTATCCTCGATGAGCCGACTAAAGGCATCGACATCGGGTCTAAAGCCGCTGTTCATGAATTCATGGCAGAACTGGCCGCTCAAGGGTTGGCTGTCATCATGGTCAGCTCGGAAATCCCCGAAATCGTCGGTATGTCGGACCGCGTGATCATCATGCGCGAAGGCAGGATCGCCGCTGAACTCGACCGACATGACATCAGCCCTGAAGTGCTCGTCAGCCATGCCGCAGGCATAATGGAGGCCACCTCATGACCAAACTCCTCGCATCTCGCGAAGCGCTATTGATGGTCGCGATCGCGTTCCTTTTAGCCATCATCGCAGGGCGGTTTCCCGCTTTCGTGGTCCCGTCAAACCTATTGGCAGTATTCAACGACACCTCACCACTTATCCTCTTGGCCATTGGTCAGATGATCGTGATCCTGACGAAATGCATTGATCTGTCCGTCGCGGCCAATCTGGCGCTGACGGGTATGGTCGTATCCCTGATCAACATCGCTGCACCCGGCCTGCCGGTGATCTTCATCGTGCTCATCGCCATGGGCTTTGGAACCCTGCTGGGAATGTTCAACGGTATTCTGGTTTGGAAGCTGGCGATCCCTCCTATCGTTGTGACGCTGGGCACAATGACTATTTTCCGCGGCATCATCTTCCTGCTGACCGAGGGCAAATGGGTCAATAGTCATGAGATGTCGGACAGCTTCAAATCCGTCCCGCGCGCGGACTTGCTTGGCCTACCCATCCTCAGCTGGATCGCCATTGCCACCGTGATTCTGTTCACCATTGTCATGACCCGGACATCGCTGGGCCGCGCGTTTTATGCCGCTGGCGGCAACCCCCACGCGGCGACCTATGCAGGAATCAACGTGGGCAAAACGCAGTTCTGGGCATTCACAATTTCAGGCGCGATAGCCGGTCTAACCGGCTACCTTTGGGTGTCGCGCTTTGCCGTGGCCTATGTGGACGTTGCGGCTGGGTTCGAGCTGACCGTGGTTGCCGCTTGTGTGATCGGCGGCGTGTCGATCATGGGCGGCATCGGCACCGTGTTTGGAGCCCTGCTGGGCGCGTTGTTCCTTGGCATCATCGCTAACGCCCTGCCGGTCGTGAATATCTCCCCATTCTCACAAATGGCCATTTCGGGCGGGGCGATCATCATCGCCGTAATTGTAAACGCACAGGCCAACCGCACACCTGGCCGGATCATCCTTAAGAAAGCGGAGCACGCCAAATGAACACGCGCAGCATCCCTGACCGCCTACAATCCTCGCTGGAACGGAAACTCAAAAGCTGGGAAAGCCTTCTAATGCTGGTGGCGATTGGCATCTTTGTGGCCAATTCCTTTGCCTCGCCCTACTTCCTGAATGCCTGGAACCTCAGCGACGCAACATACAATTTCACCGAGAAAGCGATGATCGCCTTTGCTATGGCACTGCTGATCATCTCAGGTGAGATTGACCTGTCCGTGGCCTCCATCATCGCGTTGGCCTCCACCGCTATGGGGGCAGCGGTGCAAATGGGCGTGGGCGCCGAGGGGCTGGTTCTAATCGGGCTTGCGACGGGGCTGGTGTGTGGCGCGTTCAACGGCATTTTGGTAACCGGCCTGGGCTTGCCGTCCATCGTGGTGACCATCGGTACCATGTCGCTGTTTCGCGGCATCAGTTTCATCATTTTGGGCGATCAGGCCTATCGCGGCTATCCGTCCGATTTCGCGTTCTTCGGACAAGGCTACGTCTGGTGGGTGATCTCGTTTGAATTCGTGCTGTTCGCGATCATCGCTTTGATTTACGGCGTCATCCTGCACATGACCAACTTTGGCCGCGCGGTCTATGCGATCGGTAACAACCCAACGGGCGCCCTTTTTTCCGGCATCCGTGTCGGCCGCGTGAAGTTCATCCTGTTCCTGCTGACCGGCGTGATGTCCGGCATCGCGGCTGTCTGCCTAACCTCGCGCCTTGGATCCACGCGTCCGTCCATCGCCACCGGGTGGGAATTAGAAATCGTCACGATGGTTGTCCTTGGCGGCGTCAACATCCTTGGCGGATCTGGGTCGATCCCCGGCGTTGTTATAGCGGCCTTTGTTATGGGTCTTGTGACCTTTGGACTTGGCCTGCTGAACGTGCCGGGCATCGTGATGTCCATCGTCATCGGCGGCTTGCTGATCGGCGTGATCGCACTGCCCCGTCTTTGGACCATGTGGAGAACGCGCTGATGGAAAAATACGCTTTCAAGATGCAGCTGACGCCAGGTTATCGGGACGAATACAAAAAACGACATAATGAGATTTGGCCAGAACTTGTGACGCTTCTGAAAGACGCTGGCGTTTCAGACTATTCGATCCATCTGGACGAAGAAACGGGCATCCTGTTCGGGGTACTTTGGCGCACTGACAATCACACCATGGACCGTCTGCCCGAACACGCTGTCATGCAAAAATGGTGGGCGCACATGGCCGACATTATGGAAACGAAACCGGACAATGAACCGGTCGCGGTGCCGTTAACTCCTGTGTTCCACATGCCATGACCCATGTGGCCGTAATCGACATCGGTAAGACCAATGCCAAACTCGCGTTGGTGGATTTGAACACGCTGAAGGAACTGGCAGTCGTCACGCGTCCGAACACGGTTCTGCCCGGTCCGCCTTGGCCCCATTTCAATGTGGATGACATCTGGGACTTCCTGCTTGGTGCATTGGCTCGTTTTCAACAAAGCCACGGCATCGACGCGATCTCGATCACGACCCACGGAGCCTGCGCAGCTTTGATAGGACAAGATGGTAAACTCGCAGCACCAATACTTGACTACGAACATGAAGGGCCGGATGCCATTGCCGCTGCTTATGACGCCATCAGACCACCGTTTGAAGAAACTGGCGCACCACGCTTGCCCATGGGCCTGAACCTTGGCGCGCAACTTCATTGGCAATTCGAGGTAGACCCCAAGTTGCGGGGCCGGACAGCTGCCGTGGTCACATATCCGCAATACTGGGGCTACAGGCTAACAGGAGCCTACGCCTGTGACGTAAGCTCGCTTGGCTGTCACACCGATCTGTGGAACCCGCACACGAACGCATTTTCAAAATTGGTCAAAAGCTTGGATATTGCCGAACTAATCGGCACCCCGCGCAAATGCTCGGACGTCCTTGGGATGATTTTGCCGGGTATTGCCGCGCAAACCGGCCTTGATCCGACAACGCCCGTCTATTGTGGCATCCACGATTCCAATGCGTCGCTACTGCCGCATGTCTTGCATCAAACAGGACCCTTTTCCGTGGTCTCAACCGGCACCTGGGTCATCGCGATGAGCATGAGTGGGCACCCTATACAACTGGATTCCACGCGCGACACACTCATCAATGTCAACGCCTTGGGCCATCCCGTGCCATCCGCGCGGTTCATGGGCGGGCGGGAGTATGACACGATCCTGAGGGGTGATGCTGCGGACTACACCCAAGCCGATATCATGCATGTGGCGCAAAACGGTCCGATGCTCTTGCCGACGATCATCAC
>Ga0115545_1001920_pt1 | contig 10417 bp, 10 predicted proteins | sample COGITO_mtgs_1003_FD_87188 | JGI IMG/M metagenome (GOLD analysis project Ga0115545, IMG submission 87188) | Pelagic marine microbial communities from North Sea - COGITO_mtgs_100330 | ecosystem: Environmental > Aquatic > Marine > Epipelagic | place: Germany:Helgoland, sampling site Kabeltonne...
ACCAGTTATGAATATGAAAGAGATGGATATAGAGATACTATAAAATCATCCATAACACCTCAAACATGTATTGATATAGAAAATGATTTGAATTCAGATACAATATTTATGAAACATTTCAGATGGTAGTTAAAAGAGAATATGAAGATTTAAGAGGAGGCGTCGATAAAAATTAGAATTCAACAGATTATTTTTCCATTTCAATAAACGTACCAATAACTTTCTTTGGCTTCATTTTCTCTAATCGATGTGCGTCTATAGCTAAATCACCATAACCACCATGCTGCACAGAAATTTCACCAAAAACACGTAAATTTCTACACTTATCATAGCATGTCTTAATAAAGTCTCTTAATATATTCCGATCTTGCCATTCTGTACGAACCAAGATCTGCTCAGGATACCAGGTATCCTCTGGATCCCAATAGAATAAAAAATTTGCTCTATCGATATACTTAACTGGTTGTTCATGTACAACTTTTTGCCCAATTAATTGAGCATAATAATCTTTGCTTGTAGATAATTGAGTGTCATTTCCCATTTCATAACTATCTATATAATAACGTGGTTCTAATCGAAAAAAAGCACCTGTATTAAAAAAATTTAGATGAAATTTTCCCTTCATTTTGCAGGCATCAAACTCACAATCTAATTTAAACAACTCAAATTGGTTATCACTCATTAATCCTGGCTCAACTTCTACTCTAGATCTTCCAGATAAAGTGCGAGCATTATAAATATGTGATTTCCAGCTGTCTGGATCAACATATCCACTGATCGTCCATTCCTGTTTATCAATGCTGGAAACAAGATCCATCAGTGGGACATAGTCTGCTTTTTCAAAACTCCTTACTGTCCACTCGCCTTGAGCTAATGAAATATTCCCTAGTGAAAAAAATATTATAAATAGTGCTGCTTTAGTTGTATACTTGTGGCACATTTTTCTAATTCTAAGCATTTGCATCACCTTTACATTATTTATCTTTCTTTACGTCAAACAAGATTATTTTTCTATTCTTTCTCAACCAATCTGAAATCATACCTAGACAGTGCTCCTATCAAGCCCGCAATCATTGCCGCTATGCCAATGTCACCAAACATCGCAGAGCTACCCTTGAACAAAACGATTATAATTAATGAGCAACTAGGTAATCAGATCATTCATAAAATAATTGGTTAACATATTTAAAAGAAAACGATTGTATCATTATTATATATTATAGATATTCTTCATGTAATTGATGAAATTTATTTTTACTATTTATCTAGCATGTTTTAAAAATCATTATAAGATTATTTACCCATTATTTTCGTTTTTTGTAATATATGTTAATAATACTAAAACACCATTCTTACATACTTTTACATCTTTTATGGGATAGAATATGGATTTATGAATACTTTTCTTTAAAAAAATTATATAAAATCATATTTAGTAAATCACAAAAAATAGATAAATTGTTTCACTGCGATATTATTTACTCTTTACTTAAAAAAAAATTGGTTTATTGATTACGTTACGTCATTTTATAATTTAATTATAAAAAAATGTCTATTTTATATCAAAATGATATTATGATATTTAAATTGGATTTTAAGAGCAAATAAGATGAGATATATAAACCTTCACACCAATGATGAAAAAATTATTCAATTCCCCTTAAGATGGATTATAAACCCAGTATGTTCATTTGAATTATTTTTAAAAAAAAACTATTTATATGGAGTTCTTGGTATGATACCTTTTTACAACTTGATTATTATGTTTAAATACAAAGAAATTCTTGGTCGTGATCTTGAGAGTAAGGGGTACGTGCGTATAGGGTGAATTTATCCAGACCTAGCCTCTACAAAAATGTCTATAACTTACAATCAAAATTTTATATTAAACAAAATTTTTATATTATGAATTACATTAGACTTATTTATTTATATGATTATAGTCTTAAAATAAGGGTAAATTTTTTGATTTATGATTGAGGAATAAAAATATGAAAACACTAATAATGATTATGTTATTTTCAAACATGTTACTTACATCATGCGGCACTGTGAGTGGAACACTAGATGCAACAGGTTCTATTTTAGAGGGTATTGCTTCTGATGCACGAGTTGTTGGTGGACTATTAAAATAGTATACTATAATTTGTCTTATAAAGATACTAAGTGTTTGTATATTTTATGTATTAAAAAGTGAGTAAAGTTTTATGATTAAAAACAAGCTATACCAAACAGTTCTATTTATTTGTTTTTTATTTTTTACTGGATGTGATATGCTTTCTGATACAAATTTCCCTGTATCAATAGATGATCAAAATGTTATTAAAAATGATGCATTAAATATTATTCAACTAACTCCAAAAAATATTAATCAATTTAATCGATCTGTTTTGTCAAAAAAAACATCAAATAAAATACCTAAATTATCCTCATGGGTTTATAATGTTGGTGTTGGTGACAGATTAGCGATTAATGTATGGGACCACCCAGAACTAAATCAAATTGGAAATATCAATAATAAAGAAAATTTATCAGGATTTATAGTAAATACAAAGGGTGAAATATTTTACCCTTATATTGAAAATATTTTCGTTCTAGGCATGTCAGCAAGTCAAATACAAAAATTAATAACTTCAAAGCTCACAGAATATATTCCGAACCCACAAGTTGATGTAAAAGTGTCCAGTTTTAATTCTAAAAAAGTCCAAGTGACTGGTGCAATTAAAAACCCTCAATCAATCTCACTAAACAATATATCTCTCTTTTTAATGGATGCAGTTAACTTATCTGGGGGACTTTCGTTAGATGCTAATATCCACGAAGTAACAATTCGCAGAGGTGAAGAATTATATGAAATTAACCTAGAAAGCTATTTAGAAAATGGCGTAGTAAGTGCTAATCCAATTCTTGTAGATGGTGATGTTGTGAATATCCCAAGAGAGAAGAAATCTCTTGCATTTATTATGGGTGAAATTCGTGAACCAGGCTCTATTGAGCTTGATTATGAAGGCATAAACCTTACTGAAGCAATAAGCACTCGTGGTGGGTTAGAGAAAAATACAGCCAATGCTCAAGGCATATTTGTTTTCAGAGACAGTAAACAAAGTAACAAGTTAAATGTCTTTCAATTAGACGCAACAACACCACTTGCTTATGTCCTTGCAACTAATTTTTACCTGCAACCACAAGATGTAGTTTATATTGTTCGTGATCCAGTCGCTCGTTGGAATGCTTTATTGGACAAACTCTTACCATCAGTATTATCTACTCGCAGCATCCAAGCAACAGTTGGTGGACTTTAATGATTTCATCTCTTCTTGTCGTTTGTGTTGGTAATATATGTAGATCTCCTACAGCAGCTAAAATTTTGCAACAAAGCTTGATGAACATTAATGTCGAATCCGCAGGGCTATCTGCTTTGGTTGGTAGAAATGCAAGTACAAAGTCGCAAAAAATAGCAGTACAGAATGGAATTAATTTAGACGGTCATACTGCTCGGCAATTTGACAACTGCTTGGCAGCACAATTTGATTTATTGTTAGCTTTAGAAACTAACCATTTAGAAAATATTTTTGATATAGCTCCTGAAGCAAGAGGTAAAGCTATGTTATTAGGGCATTGGGAAAACAAAAAAGAAATACCTGACCCATATGGGAAAAGCATTGAATTTCATGCGTCTGTATTTGAACAAATACATCAAGCAAGCATTTCGTGGATTAATAGATTGCAAACTAAATGAATAACCTCAATAAAAATTTAGATCATGAGGATGAAATTGATTTCATTAAATTATATGGAATTCTGTATATAAATAAATACAAGATTTTTTTTATAACATTACTTACAACATGTCTTGGTCTTGCATATTCATTCACAATTCCTCCTATTTATCAAGCAGATGCTCTCATTCAATTAGAGAAAAAATCTAATGGCGGTATTGGCATATCATCTGAATTATCATCCTTATTTGGTGATACTGCTCCAACAGTTGTTTCTGAGATTGAGATCTTAAGATCTAGAATGGTTTTATTAAAAGTCATAAAAAATTTAGAATTAAATATAAATGTCGGTCCAAAGCGTTTACCATACATTGGAAATTTCCTTTCAAGGTATGATATTCCTAGACCAAAATGGGATTACATAAGTTCATATGCCTGGAATGGTGCGGCTATTAAACTTACATCACTTACTGTGCCCGATACTTATTTAAATAAAAATATTATACTAAAGGTTCTATCAGCAGACAGCTTTTCTGTAATAATAGACACAAAAACAACTTTAATTGGAACACTTGGAGAGGTGGTAAAAGACAACCAATCGGGCTTTTCGATTAATGTAGAAGAAATATCTGGGTTGCCAGGTCAAGAATTTATAATTTCAGAAAATGACCCTCTTTCTTATGTTAGAGCTTTACAAAGTAACTTAAGCGTAAGCGAAAAAGGTAAACAATCTTCAATTTTACAGTTAAAATATAAAAGTACGGATAGGCACAAAGCGAGTAAAATACTTAATGAAATCACAAATGTATATTTATTACAAAATCTAAACCGAAATGTTGCTGAAGCAGAAAGTAGCCTTACATTTATCCGTGAACAAATTCCAGAAGCAGAACTTAGCTTAACAACAGCTGAAGAAAACCTAAATGCTTTCAAATCTTCACAAGATAGTGTCGACCTGACATTTGAAACTCGTTCGTTGCTTGAAAAAAGTATTAATATTACTTCAGAATTAAATTTAATATCACTTCAAGAACAGGAGCTCCAAAAAAAGTACACAAAGAACCACCCGCTTTATCAAGCACTTCTTGATAAAAAATCACAATTTGAGAAACAACTGAAGAAAATAGATATTGAGACAACTGATTTGCCTTCAATTCAGCAAGAGATGCTATCCTTGTCACAAGATCTAGAAGTAGCCCGAGAAATTTACCTACAATTAATAAGTCGAGCCCAAGAATTGAGTATTATAAAAGCTGGCACAATATCTAATATAAGAATTCTAGATGAAGCAATTACTAATAAAAATCCTCTAAGTCCAAATAAAAAACAGATTGGTTTATTAGCATCACTTTTTGGTATTCTGCTATCCACTTCACTCATCATATTAAAATCAATATTAAACAAAGGAATAATGCGGCCCGAAGATATCCAAAATTTGGATATACCAGTTTATGCAACCGTAAATAAAATAAACAAAAATTTTAATCAATTAGAGGCGCAGAAAAAATCAATCAACATATTAGCAAATATTGATCCAACTAATTTAGCCGTGGAATCTTTAAGAAGTTTAAGAACAAGTCTACATTTTGGACTGTTAGGATCTGATAAAGCTTCAGTATCAATTACAAGCGCTCGGCCAGGAGAGGGTAAAAGCTTTATATCTATAAATCTTGCTACAGTTTCTGCACAGTCCGGTCAAAAAGTTTGTTTAGTTGATACCGATATGCGCAGAGGGTACTTGAATAAATATTTTAATATTTCAAGAAAAACATTAGGATTGAGTGATATTATTTCTGGTAATGCAAATTTTGAAGATGTATTAATCAAAGATCAAAGTACTGGCCTATATTTTATTCCAGCGGGTCGTTATCCACCCAATCCATCTGAATTACTTATGTCTCAAGCATATCAAAAACTTACAACTGATTTAAATAAAAATTTTGATTTAACAATTTATGACACTCCACCTATCCTTGCAGTAACTGATCCAGTAATTATTGCAAAATATGTGGGTATGGTATTACTTATAATACAGTATCAAAAAACCACCATAAATGAAATTAGTAATGTTATAAAGACTTTCGAAACTAACGGATTAAACATTAAGGGTGCCGTATTAAATGGGTATGATACAGCAAAGAATCCATATGGATATGGGTATGGAGCCTATGAATACCAATACTCATACGCAAACCGAGGTAAAGAATGATGCTATTACCAGAGTTTTCTAATAACTTCATTATTGCAACCACAGTGGGTTTCTCCGTAACTTTTATCATTAGTGCAATAATAATTATAAGCGAGAGGCTACATGGAAAATTTACATTTGATCTTCAATATGGGGTGCAAAAAACTCATATAAAACCTACTCCAAGAGTAGGTGGTATCGCGATAGTAACTAGTATATTTATTGTTTGCCCAATCATTGACATGCAACACATGCCTGTTTTTAATGTCATTTGCTTGGGTTCTTTACCAGTCTTTTTTGTTGGTTTGTTGGAAGATATAACAAAAAAAATAAGTATTAAAACTAGATTTTTGGCAGCTCTTTTATCTGGCTTTTTATTTATATATATTAGTGGTTATTCTATAACTGATGTAGGGATTAGCTTCTTAAATCTTGCATTGGCTATACCAATTTTTTCGATCTTATTTACACTTTTTTGCATCAGCGGTCTTATAAATTCTTTTAATTTAATTGATGGATTTAATGGGCTTTCCTCTGGAACTGCAATTATTTTGCTGCTCGCTTTTGCATGCATATCTAATCAGGTTGGTGATATTATACTAACTAATATTTCTTTATTATTGGCAATATCTATATTTGGATTTTTTGTATTCAACTTTCCACTAGGCAAGATATTTCTTGGGGATGGAGGTGCATACTTACTGGGTTACATTATTGCCGTGCTCGTTATTATTCTGCCAATGCGAAATCATGAGGTATCACCATGGATAAGCCTGGTAATTATAATATATCCAATCACAGAAACATTGGCGTCTATACTACGTCGTATACTTTCAAAAAATACAGAAATTAGTACAGCTGATAGAAATCACCTTCACCACATGTTACTAAAAAATATAGTAGAACCTATTTATAGATTTGCAGGATATTCTAAGGGCAAAAACTCATTGACTGCATTAATGTCACTCACAATGCCCATGAGTACTTTACTCTGGGCAATATTTTTTAAAGCTAATACTGTAAATGCATCAATCTACATAACATTTTTTGTGATAAGTTACTCAATTTCCTATTGTTTATTATTAAAATTTTCAAATAAACCAAACTTTTAATGAGTGTTTTTAGGTATGAAGATTTTAAGATGTGATCTAACTTTGATATTTAGTTTTAAGCGTCTTTATTGAGATTTTTATTAATGTTTATGCAAATTAGACTTATAAACCTCATAACATTTATAATTTAAATATTAATAGACTTATCAAAAAATTATGCCACATGAGCCAAGCTGAGGGGATAATTTAATACTAAAAGTTACTTCATAGTACTAACCTTAAATTTATGTTCATAAACTATAATTTGAGATGGTTGGTGGTATTACAGAATACTCCCAGCTAAATTATAAGCCAAATAGATTATTCTCTGGAAAGCCAAAAATCCAAGTATTGTAAGGAATATAACACTTCTGAAAATGCCAAGAGATTAAAGTCCAGGTTAGGAAAGTAAGCCCAATAATCAAGTAGGGCGCAACTGAGTAAATAACTCTATACTTTTGAATTTGCAAAAATGGAATGCCCGCTAAAATCATTGCTTGAATTGGTATTAGATAATAGCCTAGCCTATCTCCAATTACACTCGAAAACGGAATCACAAAGAGGAGTAACAACATTATCAGTGAAAAAATGGTTGTAATTTTATAAGTTTGGGAAAATGTGCGCTCCCATTTTTTGGCTAACAATACAATAAATACCATGCCAGTTAGTGACAAAAGCCCTACTCGGAATACGCCACCAATTGCATCAATTCCAGTGTCAAGATAGCGATCCACTACTTGTCCCGCGTTACTTTCATTCAAAATAACATAAATACCTGGCAATGCTAGGATTAGAGCAAAAGCAATACGCCGCTTTGAATATTTCCCATATATGAGTGGCAGTAGAAAAATAAAAATAATCGCACTTTGGTGAAACTGGGTCGCCAGTATCGTCAAAAATATAAACCAAATAATTTTTTTATCTGTGAAGGCGTTAAACGCGAGACACATTATACCAATCGCAACCCCTTGGCGGATGCCCGACATTGGCATGTTAATTATAAGAATTGGGTAGAGTAGGATTAGGAAGCCAAGTGGATCTATTTGTCTAATTGCTATGCGATGAATGCCTAAGAAAAAAATAAGCGCAGCAAAAACATTAAGCCATGGGTAGGGGAAGTTTAAGTATTGAAGGAGAGAAATACTTGACCACCAAAAAAATTCTGTACGATTTAAATCAATTATAATTGAGGAGTTTTCCTGAATATTCCACTGGTTCAAATAACCACTCCAGTCGCAACCCACATTTAACCTGAACGCTGAAAACAGAAAAAGAAATAATAGAATAAAATAGTAAGCTTGATTGCGAGTTCTTGGACGTCCAATCAAATTTTGACGCAACATTACTAAAAAAATGAAAATTCCAAAATAAAAAATCACCTGACTTTACCCACGTTGGCCTCTAAAACACCCGACAACAAGTTTGCAACCTTGGGTCCGTAGACTTGCAGGGAATATTCACGCTCTACCTTCGCACGCCCTGCCGCCCCCATACGTTGCCTCAAGTCAGCATCACCCAAAAGTGTATTGAGTGCCTTAACCCACTCGTCATGTGTTTCAGCCAAAAACCCATTAATACCATGCTCAACAATTTCCTTATTAACCCCCACGGGAGAAGCAATAACAGGAAGGCTACAGGCCATATACTGTATCAGCTTGTAACCGCACTTGCCCCGCGCCCATGGGGTGTCTGTTAAAGGCATGATCCCAACATCTAGAGTTTGCAAGAATGGAACTTCACCTTCTTCGCTCCATTTCACTAGGTCGAGGTGAGGATGCGGTTTGACCTTACGATCTGCACCCATCACCGCAATTTGCCCCCCGTTTGTTTCTGCAATTTGATGTAGCATGGGCAACATGCCGAGCAGATACTCGTTCCATGTGCTTGGCGTTCCAATCCAACCAATTCTTTTGGATGGATACACCAGTCGTTTGCCCGTGCTCGGAAGAAAGATCTCAGTATCTACAACAGTCGGCACTATTTCGGTCTGAGAACATAGAGGGCGAGCGTATTCGGCTAGATACTCATTGCCGCATAACGCCATTTCTGCAGCACCAATTGTACTGTGCAACTTGCGACCGAGGAACCTTCGTATTTGCCACTTCGGATGCTGGTCATAATTATGAAAGATCGCATCGTCAAAATCGAAGACAACAGGCTTTCCTGGCCAGCCAGACAGCCTCTCTAGCAGCCCTGGCAGATAAGGAAATAATTCACAATGCAGCCAGATTATATCTACGTCAGGTGAAGAAAGCAGCCAGCGTAAACGGTCTATGTAGCTTGCCGCGACGTGGCTGCCTTTCCACCCATCGCCGACATAAAGCCGTTGCAAATATGCGTCATCAAACAATGGGCGATGCACCAGTTCAAAGCCTGTTTCTGAAAGAAACGGTCGATATTGTAAAAAACGTTGCCGGGTGCTGGCAGCCAGTTCACCATATTTTGTAAGCAAAGCAATCTTCATGGTCGTGGCTGTAGCTTTCGACCTACAGCGCACCAAAACGGGAAGCGATCAGAAAAGCGTATGTCTTCAAGCCCGGCTGCTTGCATCATCGCCATGATCTCGGAACGGGTGAAGCGTTGCTCCAATGGTGTTCCAAATCGGTCTCGAGAATCAGTTCTCACAGTATAGAAACTGGTATTGCGGTAGCTAGACAACAACCAGCTATCCACATTCGATCCCAATCTTTCGCCCAGCAACGCTAGACGTGCCAACGGAAGGTAAACCACCGCAGCAACTATATCTGTGACAATTGATTTCATTCGGGCAGGCATACGGAATATCCCACGCCGCATGATGTCTGAAGCCCGCCAGACCAAGGCATACCAGAGAGGGCGGTTATCGAAGCGGTAATAGAGATACAATAGAAACGGAGCTCCGGGTTTTAGCATTCGCACGCAGTCACGAAGAGCAGCGGCAGTATCAGGAATGTGGTGCAGAACGCCCAAGTAATAGCCGAAGTCCTGACTGTCTGGCGGCATAGGCTGATCAGACACTCCGGCATTCACAAAGACCGTGTTGGGGAAGTGGGCCAGCTTTGTCCTAGCTACGGAAAGCGCTTCAGGCGAAGGGTCGATACAAGCCAGTTTGGCAACTCTTGGTGCGACCATCATTGCCCAGCGTCCCGACCCACAGCCCATGTCAAATCCCTCAGCTTCCTCGGGCAAAGAGTCCCAAGGGAAGATATGAAAATAGGTATCAAACAAAAAAGCGTGTTCGGCATCACCAAGTGCCTCCTGGTCGAAACGTGCCCATTCGTCACCGAACGAAGACACCGTTTTCGGATCAATGTTGCTCATTTTTGTACAGCCTTCCATGCCTGAAACATTAAAATCGCCCAAAGTCGTGCCGTCCAGTCCCTACGCCCCGACAGTTGCTCTGCCCATGTCTGGCGAACAATGTCTGGGTCGAAGAAGCC
>Ga0115545_1001937_pt1 | contig 10341 bp, 5 predicted proteins | sample COGITO_mtgs_1003_FD_87188 | JGI IMG/M metagenome (GOLD analysis project Ga0115545, IMG submission 87188) | Pelagic marine microbial communities from North Sea - COGITO_mtgs_100330 | ecosystem: Environmental > Aquatic > Marine > Epipelagic | place: Germany:Helgoland, sampling site Kabeltonne...
AAAGAGATCGCGGTTAATGAATCATTCACTACTCTACATTTAATATGTCTGATCAACGTAAACCATTCCCCTTTGCCGACTTCGAATCCAAGTGGCAACAGCACTGGGATGAGCACAAAACTTTCCACACCCCAAACCCGGGTGACGAGGACTTTGACGCATCAAAGCCCAAGTACTTCATTCTTGATATGTTCCCCTACCCGTCTGGTGCGGGACTGCACGTCGGACACCCTGAGGGCTACACCGCAACAGACATCCTTGGTCGCTACAAGAAGATGAATGGTCACAACGTGCTCCACCCAATGGGCTGGGACGCCTTTGGACTACCTGCCGAGCAATACGCCATCAAAACCGGCCAACACCCGCGTATCACTACCGAACAGAACATTGACAACTTCCGGCGCCAGCTCAAGTCCCTCGGATTTGGCTATGACTGGGACCGCGAAGTCAACACCACCGACCCCAACTACGTCCGCTGGACCCAGTGGATTTTCCTGCAGCTTTACAATTCCTACTTTAACGAGGAAACTCAGAAAGCCGCTCCTGTCTCTGAGCTTGAAGCCCAAGGCTGGAGCCGCGAACAAATCGACGATGTCCGGCTCGCCTTCATTCATGAAGCACCAGTCAACTGGTCCCCCTCGATGGGAACCGTACTCGCCAACGAGGAAATCGAGGAATGGAAAGCCAAAGGCGAAACCGTCGAGCGCCGGCCACTACGCCAATGGATGCTGCGCATCACCAAATACGCGGATCGCCTCATCAACGAGCTTGAGCCCCTCGACTGGCCCGAATCCATCAAGCTTCTGCAGAAAAACTGGATTGGCAAATCCACCGGTGCCGAAGTCCACTTCGACATCCAAGGTCACCAAGTCACCGTCTTCACCACTCGGCCTGACACCCTCTTCGGCGCCACCTACATGGTTCTCGCTCCGGAGCACCCGCTCGTGCAGGACATCACCACCTCGGCCCAAAAGGAGGCCGTGGATGCCTACATCGCATCCTGCGCATCCAAGTCAGACCTCGAACGCGGCGACCTCAACAAAGATAAATCCGGAGTCCCCACCGGCGCCACTGCCACCAACCCTGTCAATGGCGAGCAAATACCTGTCTGGATTGCTGACTACGTGATGATGAGCTACGGCACCGGAGCCATCATGGCCGTGCCCGCTCACGATGAACGCGACTTCGAATTCGCTAACAAGTTTGAGCTTCCCGTCACCCAGGTCGTCGAGCCCAATAAGGGCTCAGACTGGCAAGGCTTCACCGGTAATGGAGTCGCTGTTAACTCAGGCTTCCTCGACGGCATGAAAACCAAAGATGCCAAGAAAGCCATCATCCAATGGCTTCGCGATAACAACAAGGGCACCTTCAAAGTGAACTTCAAACTTCGTGATTGGCTGTTCTCACGCCAACGCTACTGGGGCGAGCCCTTCCCCATCCTATGGGAAAATGGCAACCACAAAGCCGTGCCTGAATCCGAGCTCCCGGTGCTGCAGCCTGAGATGGACGACTTCAAACCCACCGGCTCCCCAGAAGGTCCGCTGGCCAAAGCCACTGACTGGATCAACTACTCAGAAAGCTCAAAACGTGAAACCAACACCATGCCTCAGTGGGCAGGCTCCTGCTGGTATTACATGCGTTACTGCGACCCCGGCAACACCGATCGATTCATTTCCAAAGAAGCTGAAGAGTATTGGTCTGGAACTACCGACGCCTCCTCGGCTACTGGCATGGTTGACCTCTATGTCGGTGGCACCGAACACGCCGTGCTTCACTTACTCTACGCTCGCTTCTGGCACAAGGTCCTCCACGACCTCGGCCACGTCTCTACCATCGAGCCCTTCCAAAAACTGGTCAATCAGGGTCTTATCCTGGGCGAAGACGGAGCCAAGATGTCCAAGTCCATCGGCAATGTCGTCAACCCCGATGATGTCGTCTCCGAGTATGGGGCCGATGCCCTGCGTCTCTACGAGATGTTCATGGGCCCACTTGAACAAGTCAAACCGTGGCAGATGAAAGGAGTCGAAGGCGTCTCACGTTTCCTCGCTAAAGTCTGGCGTCTCGCTTTTGAGCAAAACCAAGAAGGGCAATGGGTGCTCTCTAGCAAACTTAGCGACGAGCAAGCTTCAACCGAAACGCACAAGGATCTACTCAAGGTTCTACACGAAACCATTAAAAAAGTGAGTGAGGACATCGAAAGACTGTCATTCAACACCGCTATTTCCCAAATGATGATCTGCACCAATGCCTTTGGCAAAGCGGAGCAGCTGCCGGCAAGTTTAATACGTGATCTGCTTAAGTGCTTGAACCCGTTTGCACCGCATATCACCGAGGAAATCAACTCTCAACTGCCCATCGCAAACTCCAAAACGATGCTATGCAATCAAGACTGGCCTACATACAACGAAGCCTACCTCGTCGAAGACGAAGTCGAAATCGTCGTTCAGGTCAACGGCAAGCTGCGCGGTAAAATTACTGTCGCAAAAGATGCCTCAAAGGATGAGATTGAAGCCCTCGCCCAGCAAGACGCCAACGTGATTCAGCATACCGAAGGAAAAACCATTCGCAAAATCATTGTGGTACCCGGCCGCCTGGTTAATATTGTGGCGAACTAGCTCTCCAGGCTTCAGCAGAGCTTGTCCTCAATATCTTGCTCTTGTCGGTCATGCTTCCGCCTATCTGTTTTTTATGCTTGGCAGAAGATAACTCACTTATCATGATTGATCTCCGTTATTTCTCCTCGCCTTTTTCGTGACCTCTTTACAGGGACGTTCATCCCGCCCATGTCACTAAAAAACGGTAATTCCCAGTAACCCGCCCAAACGATGCATCCAGCAACTCCCGCTTACTTCAAAAAATCCATTTCCAAACAGCTACGCATGACTCTTGCGATCATGTTTCACGTGTTAGTGTCTCTGGCAGGCGGGTGGATGATCTCGACGTCCGCCTCCGCGAACATCATCACTGATAATTTTTCTACCAGCACGATCAACTACGATGTTGTCCGGCTCAAGGAAAGTGACATTGACGGTGGCTGGCAAGCTAACTCGGACCAGCAAGCCGGCCAGGGTTACCCGCAGTCTGCTTGGACAATCTCCGGTGGAACGCTCAGCAATGCCAGCCCGGACAACAACAGCAGCGGTGAAGGTGGTGTGGCCCAGGTGATCTCGGTTACCGGAGACGGAACTGACCTTGTGTTATCCTTCGATTACACCAACAGCGGCAACGACACTCTCCATGTTCATCTCTGGGGCTTCACCGGTGTGTTATCCGGTGATAACGACAACCTCGGTAATTTTCAGGCTAGCAACGGTCACTACTACAACAACGCTGAGGACGTAGACGGACCTGGCAATGTCAACACCTACAACCTCAAGGACGGGTCTAACCCGGCAGGCGGCTCACCCGCCAATGCTCTTGCTACATTAACTGGCAGCGGCACTTATTCGGTCACCATTCCGCTTGCCGACCTGGGTATTGCCGGTATCAGCAAGCTTGGTGATTTCAGCTACCTGAGCCTTGCTTTCACCCGCAACGTCGGATCCAGCCCTGGGAGCACAGGTATCGACAATCTGGGACTCCGCTACGAGCCGGTAGCACCACCGCCGCCGCCACCATCCCCGGAACCCGCCCAGTTACGCAATTACGGCTATCTCTATTTCGAAAACGGCTATCCAACGACCTTAAATACCCGGCGTCCACAAAGCGAGGCCAACGTGGCTGCCCGCGCCAACCCGGACCTGGTATTTCAAACCGGTTACTTCAGTCTGCTCTTTGATTGCAACGACATTAATCTGAAAGGCTACAACGGCCTTGCCGGGTCTGATTACCGTTCCGCTCTCGATGAGGATGTAAGCACTTTCACCCCTGCTCAAAACCTCTTGTTGCGGGTTTATCGTGATGGCATCGCCTATGACTGCGTTAGTGCGGTGGTAGCAGGTAATGGATTTAACAATGTTCGTCTCATCGAGAACGGACAATACGTGCAACGCATCGATCACCTCGGCCTCGTATTCCGCGCAGCCAATGGTGACACGCTGGTGACTGACCCAAACTGCCGCCTTGAAATCACCGCCTGGCCGGACCGCGTCACCTTGTTTCTCGATTTTTCGGCGGAGACTACCAACCCGATCACACGCACGACCATTCAAGTCATTTCACCCAACGGCACCGCCCATCTGGCTGACACTCTGGCCAATGAAGTTCGCTTGAGCCTGAAACCGCAAGAAGACCTGAAGCTGGGAACACTCAATCCGGCCCAATATATCACCACGGCTACCAACCTTCAAAACAACTCGCCCCTGGCAGTCAGTTTCGATGCTGATACCCACGCCTTCCACATCGATGTGCCCGCCGCTGGGGTTTCCTACCCGGCTGACACCAACCGCATCGACGAGTATCTGGTGGAAGTCACCAACCCGGCCGAGACCAAGGCAAACATTCCACTTGTTTTTGACCAACCAATACCACGCAAAATCACCGGCACGGTGATGCTGCTTGCTGATGAGACCGATGGGCGGCCACTGGGTATCCCTGTCCAGATCTCAAAAAACTGGCATCGTGATGCGGCCAACCCAACCACCCACGAAGGTTCATGGCTACGAGGATCAACAATGCTGACCCTTGAACCAGGTGAAACCCGCCGTTTCAAGTTACGCGTCATCTATGGCTACTGGGGTGGCGCCGGTGCCGTCTCTCACGCCCAGCTATCGCTCATCGGCTGGGGTGGCAACTGGAAATGGGAAGAGAGTGCACTCGGCGCCTGGGGAGAATCCATCACTTTTGATCCAGCCCAACATATTGCCGGATCATTCATGGGTGACATCCGGCCAACGTTCACTGATTCGTACTCAGCCAACGGCCCCACCCACGGCTGGACTGAAAACTGCGGCGGTGCTGATTTCCTACTCTACCGTGACAACGCCAATACCTACCGTTGGGGCAAACGCCTCAAAACTTGTTTCCACCGCACGGGACCTAACATGACTGAGGTGATCTACGGTGGTGTGACTGACGACGAGCGAATTCGCTTCACCTACACTGCCCGCTCAGTATCCACTCACGACTACCATCGGCGCTTCAGCAAGTATCGCTACGAGTTCCTCGATGACGTAATCTCACCACAACGGCTGGTCTTCCACCAGATGGCAGCCGACTACTACATGGTTCCGAGCTACACCAATTATTATCTCGGCGATGAAAGCGGATTGTTAGAAAGTCGGGCGATCAATGCCGGCGGCAACAGCTATAAGGATTCGCCGATCGCGTTCGATGGCAAATGGCTGAGTATTGATGACACCACGGGCGGCGGCAAGCCAGCCAAGGCCTTGCGTGGACTGATGTCCTTGTCATCAACTCTTAACGAGACGCCTCTACCTGTTTACCTACATACCTACGGCCGCACCTGGGGCTCCAGCACCATGTTGTTTGATCTGGCTGGCGCGGCAGTGACGGATTCCTACAATGCAGGTGACGTGGTCACCGGAGAGCTTGAATTTGTCATGCCACCACAACACCGAGACAACTACTGGGGTGGTGACGCCGAGCTAATCAGCCGCCTCACATCCTATGGTGACACTTCTTGGGAGCCAGTAAGGGATGAGTGGGTGCACAATGTTCAGTTAGACGTTTCAGTGCAGTCTGGAACCCTGATGCGTAATTACCCCATGGAGATCCAACCTGAAACGAGTAGTAACGTGCTTGCGGATTTCACCCTTAACGGCGGGGGGATCGGACACGTGCCAGTCACCATCAAGGGGGCGGCAGCAGGCCAGGAGCTCAAGGTTCAAAGATGGAACGATGGTATCTGGAGCGAGCTTGAAGGGGTTGATCTCATCAATAACGCCTATTACCAAGGGTTTTTAAATCCGGACGGATCGATGGACTATGTCTTTAGCATCCCACGCCCGTCCTTGGACCTGAACGCGGCCTGGCGGGTTCGAGTGGTGAATACCCTCGCACCGGAAACATTCACCTTGAGCTACACGGCCGGACCTAACGGATCCATCAGTGGTGCCAGCCAGCAAGTAGTCGAATACGGGACCGATAGCTCCGCGGTTATCGCCGTGCCAAATGCAGGTTACCATTTCGTCGACTGGTCTGACGGCAGCACGGTCAACCCACGCATCGATAGCGGCGTGATCGCTGAGATTAACGTCAGTGCTAACTTTGCGATCGACACCTTCACGCTCAGTTACACAGCTGGGCCTAACGGATCCATTAGCGGCCCCAGCTCGCAGCTTGTCGAATACGGGTCGGGCGGTTCGGCAGTGACGGCAGTGGCAGATTCAGGCTACTATTTCGTAGACTGGTCGGACGGCAGCACGGATAACCCGCGCACTGATACCGGTGTCATGGGTAATGTTGGGGTTACCGCTAATTTTGAAGTCGATCCGCCACTCAGTGATTTGGCCAACACTGAGATCACCTTGCTTGGCACCATCTCTGCGGGCGCGATTACCGATACTCATACCAGTGACAATACTTACCAGATACTTACCGAGACAGAAAGCGGAGGTAAGCGTAACCGGCGTCGCTCCCAGCTTGAGCACAAATGGATTTTCGACGTCACTGGTGGTGAGCTAGTCACCTTTTTTGTGGAAGCCCACCATACCGTCAACGACGAGGGCGATGATTTCCTCTTCTCCTATTCCACTGATGACATCAACTACACGGACATGCTCACCGTGACGAAAACTGCGGATGACAACTCGAACAACTTTTTCGTATTACCAGGAGATCTGAGCGGCACAGTTTACGTCCGAGTGATAGACACCGATCGCACCCAAGGTAACAGAGCTTTGGATAGTCTCTACGTCGATAGCTTGTTCATTGTCTCAGAGACTGCCACCGAACCTCCAACGGGAGCCACCGATCCCGATCCTGGTGATGGAGCGGTCAACGTTCCTGTCAATGCGGAGCTTAGCTGGATGCCGAGCCTGCTAGCAGCTTCCCATAACGTGTATTTCGGGGCCAACCCCGTGCCAGGGGCTACTGAGTTTCGAGGTAACCAAACTGCAAACACTTACACACCCAGCCCTCTGGAATATGATACCACCTATTACTGGGCGATTGATGAGCTAAATGGCGCGGGAACAGCCAGCGGGCCTGTCTGGTCATTCACCACCGGCGGTGCCTCGCCTGAAATTTATGTCTCTGCAATTGATATCGGTGTGCAACGCACGGGCAAGAGTTATCGTGGTGTAGCCACAGTAACTATCATCGACAGCAGAACCGGCCAAGCCATGGCTGGCGCTACCGTTCAGGGTGATTTTAGCGGTGTGTTTAGCCAATCTGTGAGCGTGGTCACTAATAGCTCAGGTCAAGCTGTCCTGACCACCTCTGCCAAGGAACGCTTACCGTTTAGTTACACCTTCACAGTCACCGGAGTCAGCGCAAGCGGTTACCTCTATCAATCGGCAAATAATGTGGAAACATCGGATAGTGGCAATTTTTAGATTTTTTATGTGAGAAATGCTTTCTAGGCCGCGTGACCAAGCAGAGCTATAGCCACTGGTAAAATTATCGTTGTGCCAAGCCGTCTTATCAATATTGTTGCCAATACGATGAAGGTAGAAAAAGTCAAATACGCGCTCTGGGCAGCAGATTGGGAACGATGCCTCCACTTCTATCGTGATTTGTTCGATGGTGAGGTCAGTTTTGCCTCAGAACCATGGAGTGAAGTCGTCATTGCGGGAGCAACCATTGGGATCCACGGAGGTGGTGAGGGCAAGCGCACCTGGACGGGACTCAGCTTCCGTGTCGATGATCTTCACGAAGGAATCGTCCGGCTCAAAGAGCACGGAGGCGCACTCACCAGAGAGCCAACCGACACTCCCGAGGACCCACTTCACCTTGCCATGTGTGTCGATCCTGACGGCAATGAATTCATGATGACCTGCAGCCGCCCGGCTAGCTAAATGACTCATTGTCCAACCATCCCTGACAACTGATCATTGATATGTCCCTCACCAACAAAACAGCCCTTGTCACCGGAGCTTCCTCTGGTATCGGCCGTGCCGTATCGAATCAGCTACTCGATTCTGGAGTCAAGGTTCTTGGCCTCTGCCGTGATACGTCCAAACTTCCCAAGGGCGTCGAGCCCATCGCCTGCGATCTCACTGAGCCCGCCGAAATTGATAAGGTCTTTGCGTCACTGAGCCACCTCGATATCCTCGTCAACAACGCAGGGCTCGCCTTGCTGTCACGCATTGCCGACGGCAACCCCGCCGATTGGGAAACCATGTGGCAGCTAAACGTGCAAGCACTCACCATTTGCTGCCAAAAATCCCTCGCTCTGTTTCCTGAATCCGGCGGCCAGATCATCAACACCTCCAGCATGAGCGGCCATCGTGTGCCCCCCACTGGCGGATTCTACTCACCCACCAAGTTTGCGGTGCGCGGCATTAGTGATGCCTTGCGTTATGAACTTCGGGCTGACGGCAACCCCACCCGTGTCGCCACCGTCTCCCCTGGTTTCGTAGACACCCCCTTACTCGATGACTATTTCAAAGGACGAGAGGATCAACTTGCCCAAACGCGCTCGAGTATGCGCTTGCTTCAGCCCGAAGACGTCGCCAGCTCTGTGTTGCATATCCTCAACACCCCACTGCACGTGGAAATCACCGACATTCAAATGCGTAGTGTCGATCAGAAAGCTTAGACCTCCTAGATCTACTGATTACTTGTGTAGGGTAAGGTAAACGCTGGCAAGCTTCACAGCTTCACCGATCCCGGGTCAAATACCTCAGGGTCGTAATCATCGTCCATCCACTCAGCATAGCCAGCAAGGCATTCCTTGTAGCCAAAGGATCCTCCGCAGTCTTCTGGCGGGCAGGCTCGTTCGCCGCCCAGCATCTTAAGCGTGTTCTCACCTTCCTTTTTTTCTTCGATGACAAGTTCGTGCGTCCAGTCATCAAAAAAATCATACCGATACATCAGCCGAACAGGTAATTTACGCCGCCCTGCAAACTGCGCGATCGTGATATCCTTTTCATCGGTAAATTCATCTCCAGGCCCTACTTGCTCATTGGTATTGGCAATCACTTGCTTGAGGTGGCGGCCCTTGCCATAACGAAACTGATGGGCCTGCTCATCATTCCAACCCATCGCCTTTTGGATAATCTGATGCAATTCAGAAAAAGTGGCTGTCTCGGGCACAGAAAACCTTCGCCACACCTGCGGGTCGGTTTCATAGAGGAAAATTTTAAGAATGTAAGAGTTCATAGAAAAACGTATTAATCATCTTGATGCTGAAATACACGGAAAATTTTCCATGCACGCAGATTGCTTGGTGACTCAATGACTAGTCAAACATGCTCTTCAGATCGGCAAAGAAGTTATCCGTCTCCTCCTCGGTAGCCTCGGCTCCCATGATATCATCGTAGTCGTGCTGCTCAACGTATTTGTCATCTAGCTCCATCAAAAACTTACTCGCCTCGCCGGCATGCTGTTGCCCCCATTTTGTCCGAACAGAACACCAGGTTAACGTGCAGCGGTCCTGAGCGCGGGTGATGCCCACATAGAGCAATCTGCGCTCTTCGTCAGATGTGCCCTCATCAATACTTCTTTTGTGGGGAAGTATGCCTTCTTCAAGCCCAACGAGGTAGACGATGGGATACTCCAAGCCCTTGGAAGCATGCAGGGTAATGAGGGTCACTCCACGCTGTTTATCGATGTCATCATCCGTCTCGCGCTCGCGTGCAAGCGCTGACATGTCCAGATACTTTTGTAGCGAAAGCTTTTTCTTCGAGGCCTCCTTGAGATCCTGAATCACAGTATCGATACTATCACGCCTCATATCCATCTCACTGTCATTTTTGCTGCTCCGCTTGACCCATTCAATGTAACCCATCTCATCGAGCATAGCGGTCATCACGCTCCCCATATTTTCTTGGTTGGAAGTCATCCTTTCGCGGTAGCCAAGGATCATCTCGGTGAAGGCATCGATGGATTTCTGAGCTCGGCTAGAGAGTTGATCGGATACCGAGCCCATGGCCTCCCAGACACTGCCGCCACGTTCGCGCGAGGTATCTGTCAGTAATACTGCTGCTGCCTGACCAATGCCACGCGGGGGAGAGTTCATAATGCGAAGCAAGGGCACGTCGGCACTCGGGTTGGCCAACACCTGCAGGTAGGCCAGCATGTCACGCACCTCACGCTTGTCATAGAAACTCTGCGCTCCAATCATCCGGTAGGGAATCTGCTCTTTGCGCAGAGCCAGCTCGAGATGGCGACACTGCGAGTTTGTTCGAAATAGGATCGCTATATCTTCGAGTGGTTTTTTCTCCACTCGATGTAATTCAGTAATCTCATGGGAAATAAATTCTGCCTCCTCTTCAT
>Ga0115545_1001939_pt1 | contig 10332 bp, 23 predicted proteins | sample COGITO_mtgs_1003_FD_87188 | JGI IMG/M metagenome (GOLD analysis project Ga0115545, IMG submission 87188) | Pelagic marine microbial communities from North Sea - COGITO_mtgs_100330 | ecosystem: Environmental > Aquatic > Marine > Epipelagic | place: Germany:Helgoland, sampling site Kabeltonne...
GCACAAACATAGTAGGAAGACTAAACAAAAATAAGGAGGAATGAATATGAATTATCAAGAAGCAATGCGAGAAGCAAGGAAAAGAATAGATGCAAAGCGACCTACTTGTAGTGATTGCGGCAAGAAGAAAACGAAGAACTACCATGTGTATGGGTCTTGGGAATGCCAACCATGTAGTATCAAAGAGGCATCACATTATCACGGAACTGAATGCCATTGTGCAAGGTGCATGGGGGAATGAATATGGAATGGAAGATGATATTTTGGAATAACATGAAGATAGTAGGAAGAACAGCATGGATTGACTTGACAGGTGTGGGTGACTTTGGCTTAGTTAAGCCCAAGAATACCTCAGCATACACCAAGCGAGGACAATACAAGGTCAAGGACAAGACCACTGGTAACTTGAATGAACTCTCTGAAATCCTCTTGGCTTACGAGAGGTTACTGAAGCATGACTTGAACAGGTCTGATTTGTATATCGGAGTGCGACTTACTGGTCATGTAGATGACAAGAGACTTAGATGTGGTTCGATTGACAAGAAGGTGTATGTATGATAGATTATAAGATAATGATAGAGACTGATGAATGGATTTACTGGGAATACGAGGAGGCTTAAAGATGAGTGAAAGAGAACAATACGAAGAAGCGATAAAAGGACAGAAGAAAGAATACAAAACCAAGTTGGAATACATGGGAGAAAGAGGTAAGTGCAAAGCAGAGTTACGAGTTGCCCTTGAGATGTTTGAGGAAAATCCTTGGGCTGGTAACTGGCATCAACTGATAGACTCAATGGCAAGGTATCAGAACGTGGCATCGAACTGCACATACAAACAGGAGGAATGAATATGACAATAATATACGAAAGAACAATGGAAATAAAATACAGCGACAGGATGATGGAAGAGACTATGTTTAGGAAACTGGTCAGCGAACTGACTACTAAAAACATATATGTCTGTGGACTTTATGATGACTACAACGACAACAAGTTTGGTTACACAGAGGTTGAAAAGACTAGACGCCAATGGATTGTGTCTTCACCTGAGCACGGTGAAATCATGACAACACCTTACTCTTCGGATGCTGAAGATGTAGTAACTGCCTTCGCTCACATCATCGAAGGTATAACATCAGAAGACGTTACTACCATTACCAAGAAAAAGCAATGGGCTGCTCCCGAAGGTAGTTATGTCACTATATCAAATGACGTAGGACTGGATGGTGAGTCTATGAACTTACACCGATGGGGTGAAAATCATCTACTCTATGATAACGAAACTAAAATGATAACTAGAGTCATGAATGATTACAGTGGACTCAAATTAGTATTCCGCATCACATGGGAAGTCGATACTATTCAGAGGAAGGAGAAGATTGAGGAGGCTATGGTCGAGACAGTAATGTCTGACATGGGACAGATACAAGCAGCATTTGAGAGTCGAATTGCACTGAAGAAGTTCGGTTACGATGTCGAGGATGTAGACATCAACTGTCACTTCGATGTCAAGACTGAGAGTCGTAGTGAATGCACACCGGACATCATCAGGCAGGTAAGAGATGCTCGCACAAAGGTTAGTGAATGAGATGAGTAAGTTAGAAGAAATAGCAGAAGAACTGAGAGGATTAAAAGAATCACAAGCATATCTACAACGTGCAATAGATGCTTGGGACTCTATAGACTGGCCAACTGGTATGCAAGAACCCCATCATGTAGAGATGGAAATGCATGAAGCCCAGTCCCAGATAGATAGCAGGGTAGAAGAGATAGAGGATAAACTGGAGAGGATTTGAATGAAGAACAGAGATGGAAAAAGAATGGTAGCATATAATGCACACATGACTGACGCAGTAGGTGTCATCTGGTGTGAGGTTGAAGAGGACACAGCGGGTTACAGACCGATGATTGGTAGTCACCCGCTACAAGCACCTTGGTATCTCGCTTACTTTGAGAACCATACCGGTGAAGATGGTAAGGTAGACTATACTGCCCTTTGGAAGAATGCGGAGGCAACAGTTGACAGTTGGAATAAGAGCAATGGTCTCACTCGCAAAGAAGCAAGGGACATAGTAGTGTCATCAATGAGAGTATCGGAGTGGTAGCATGAGTCAGCAAGAACTTACTAGATACATGTGGATGTCATCACCACAAGAAGCACTGGATGTAATCGCAGAGATGATTGACATGCAATCACCACTTACAGAACAGGACGATTGGCTCAAGGCTGCTGTCGCATTAGGCTACGTCAAGATAATCGAGGTGGGTGACGGTAGAGAGTTTCACACAGAGGTAAAACTAGATGACCCTAACTATGAGGAGAGATATGAATGAGTAGAGTAATGAGAAGAACACCCCACGACAAAGTAAGATTCGTAAATAGGAAGTTAGTAGATGGAACATACGCTCAAGTGGCAGTTACATCTTGTGACAAATGTTCCGCTTGGAAGGTCAATACTTGTAAGAATTGTCCACCTGCTTCATCAAAAGATGTCGAGGTGCACATAAAGGGAGCACTCACCTTCATTCACAACATGGAAGAAGATAGATGGGAGCGCAAAGTATGGTGTGAAGTCAAGAATGAATATACCTTTCACCCTGACCCATCAGGTGAAGATTATTACTACAAAAAACAGGAACCATATAACCCAAGGAGATGATTGAATGAACGCAACAACAATACAAAGTGAGAACAAAGTAGCAGTAGGATGCTTGTCATGCTACAACGATGGACGACTGACATACGAGTGGATGAATGCTGATGAACTAGAGGAAGCATACGAGGGCAAGGGCTTGGCCCAAACAGTATGTAAGCAACCAGTTACTATCTATCACAACCCCGAAGAGTGGGAGATTCAAGACTATGATGGAGACATCGGTAGACTACGACTAGGTGGCTGGCCTAACATCGAGAACCTCATTCAAATGATGAGACTCATGGATGAAGACCCAACACGATACGTCCCAGCATACGAGGCAGCAGTTGGTCGCTACTCAGATACTAACGAAAATCCTACTGCTGACCAAGTAGAAGAGGTGGCAGACATGATGATGTGTGTCGGTGACCAATCACTAGCGGACTACTTCATGGAGATGGCTTACGATTGTGGCGACATCAATAACGGAGACCACTGGGAATCATACATTGACTGGGAACACTATGCAAGAGACCAGATGTTTCACTACGACAGGTTTGATTATGGTGGCGACACATACTTGTTGCCAAACTACTGAGGAGGAATAAACATGACTAAGATATACACGATAGAAACAAAGACAAAAACATACAGCCATGATAACTACAGGGTTAGACAGGAGAAACCTACCTTGCGCATCTTCGACAAGGCAGATAAGTTAGGCGAAGAAATATACCAAGAGGTAATACATTGCTTCGACATATACGATTACCATTACAATGACCTAGGTGATGAGTGGAAGGTCGAGCCTTCATATGAGATGGGTTGTAGATACTACGATACTCTCAGGTCTAAAGAGTTCAAGGAGTTAATAAGTGCTTACTCGATAGACTGCTGTCCACTTCCTGAACTTAACCTAGATGATTGGCACAACGGTCATCAGGAAGCAGCCCAAGATATACTACCCGATACTAAAGCCTACTACGATGATGTGATGACCCAGATTAAAGAGAGGCTACCTACGAGTGGCTTCACAATAGTTGCAAGTCATAGAAATGCTACTCAGACATACACACTCAAGATAGTAGACTTAGACAATGAGTTCTTCAATGCACCGAAGGTAATTGTCAATGAAACTACACAGGATGTAAGTGCGAAGGAACAAGAAGCCTACTATAACTCTGAACAATACGAGACTGATTGCAAAGAGAACGCAGAAAGACAGCGAGAAATTAATACATTCATGGGTGAGAGTGGTTATCATAATTACTCTGACGATGGAGAAACAATAAGGATGTGGTAAAATGAAAACAAAAACGATACACTACATAGATGAGAATGAAGTAGAAGAAGAAGAACTAGATTGGTATTCCTGTAGCCACTGTGGCACTGATATCAAGGACTATGAATGGGGATTCAGAGAGGATGCTTGCGGTAACTACTACTGCGACAGTGAAGAGGAATGTAGAAATGCTTTGATTGACAATTGCAATCACATTGAATACAGAAAGGAAGAAGAAGAAGTAACAGAAGAGGAGGAATGAATATGGCACTAATAATAGGAATAAGAGACGGACTAGAAAAGGGATTTACGAAAGAGGAATTAGGATTGACAAACGGATTTGCCCTTGGTGCAGTCTGTATGCACGCTGGGGTTGGTCACATTGGAGGTGCATCATACCGCACAGTAGTATCGGCAGAAGAAACACACGAGAGATTCAAACTTGTGCTAGACGCCATGCCACTATGGGATGACCAAGAGAACAGTGCACCATACAAATGGCTAACTAACCTTGACAACATCAAGCGACTAGAAGCAAACGACTGGAGTTGTAATGTTGGGAACAAGTCGAGGGAAGAGTTCCTTCACCACATGAAGAACATCATCTTTGACAATGCAACAAGAGATACTATGTTCAAGTATGCTCCTAGTCCTTCATGGGAGGACATTAAGAGTCAGAAAGAAATAGCCATACACATAGTTGGCTCGATGCTCAAAGGGTATGAACTAGACAATGATTACATAATTGACACTCTTGTTCATGGCTTTGAGTTATTTGAATCGGACAAACCATTCTACGATGGTTTGTATCTAAGATTCGATGAGAACGACTGCGTTCACTACCTATCCGCAGAGAGGGAAGAGGAATGATTAGCACACGACATGGTATAGCACAGGTTGTATTAGTAGCAGAGCAAGAAGGACAAGTAGAAATTATACTGGAGTTGATAGAATGAATATGGAAGAAGAAATACAAGACAATTGGACAAGAGTGAGAAGTGGGATGACTTGGGTAAAGATGCCAAGTGCTGTAAGTAAAGTTGTATCAGCACTCCGCTACACCGGTTATCGACGGGATAATCCTGAAGAAGATAAGAAGAAATACTTGGCTGCGTTAAGTGAAGAATGTATAGAAGCAGGTATGAAGTATCTAAAGGAGCACGAGAATTACATCATAAGTAAAAGGACAAGGAAGTATGGGTATGGTGAAGAGCATGTCATATGTAAGAAGCCTAACATGATGTATGAGAAGCCGAAACATTGGAGGAACAATTACAAGGGAAGGGCTGCGACACTTTATGGTTATCAAATGAAAATCCCCCTTGAGGAATGGACAAGGATAGTGGCTGAACACTGGGAAGGTAGGCAAGCCATTAGAGATGAGAATAGCAGAGCAGAACAGCAGCAGACATTGCATAAAGCAATTCAAAATGTAGAGCGAGAAGAACAGGGTCTAAGGAGTTGTATCGGTGCTGAGGAAATCGCTCAAGGAGCAATCGGTACGTTTGATGACTACAGATGTGGTAGCAGTAATAGTTCTCATGGGCGTTTCTCTTGGGCACTCAGTTACAATACTAAGTTTATCACTACAGGTGAAGAGGGATACGACGCAGTTACAGAGAAGTATGTGACTCGTGACAGAGGTCAACTATTACCATTCGATGAAGCCTACGAAGTCCGGTCTATAGAGAGAATGTGTAAGGGAATTACACTGCCGGACTTGGTGACTCGGGTAGAAGAACTAACGACTCGCTACGTGGAAGCACGAAGGACTTACCATGCTCACAGCGTTGTCTGGTATCAGGTTATGACTAACATCTACAATGTTATGCAGGCTGTGTGCCAACAATATATAGGGGATGAAGAAGAATGATTAGCAAAGAAGTATTAATGGAATCACTAAGACAAAGAGAGACTGAACTACATGCGCTACAAGATAAAGTCGAGCGACTACTCGATGCCGTCTTATGGGATGCGTTTTCTGAAGAGGACGAGACCTTAGAGATAGACAGAGCAGTGGCAGAGGAAATTAGAGAAGCATGGCTTGGTTACAACTCAAGACCAAAGGAGATGATTGAATGATTGACACAGACAAATACGAAGGACACACACCTGCAAATCTATGGGGTAGAGAAATTGTGGCTGAAGGAAAAAGAAAGATTTTCTTGAATACTGCATGGCTTTCGTCTATTGGGAATGATGTATATTCTAATGAAATAGACAGAAAACTCATGGCAGACGCACCACTTCTCCTTGCAGAAGTCAAGCGGTTGCGTAAAGGTATCATTGATATTGCTAACAAATGGGAACAACCCTCTATCATAAGGGGATTCCTCAAGGAGTTAAAGGAGTTGATTGAATGATTGAATTGAAACACAACATGAGAGTGAAAGAGTTTGAGAAAGCAATTGATGAAGGTTTGATTACAGAAATAAAGATGAAGGACATAAGCAGATACCGTATCGAAGATACAGGTATTTGGTGGTACGAATGGCACAGTTTTAGAACCGTCGAGTCATTAATGGAAGCAGGTCAAGGTAATGCCGCTACCATCATGGCAAACATGGTGTCACAGGATAACCATCTCAAACGCAGACACTCTTTACTTAGACACGAACACAACAAGTTGAAACAGTTGGCTCTTGATACAGGAGTAATCAAACGCAACGGAAGACCTTGTAGTGAATGCAAATCAACTAACACTGAAACAGAAGGGCAGATACATTACGTTGAAGGTGGGTATGCTCAGCCTTGGTCAAGACAATGTTTTGATTGTGAGCACTGCGAAGTTGGAGGTGACAGATTTTGAATGACACATTAGATACTAAGTATGGGAAACTCGATGCGGTCTATGATAATGAACTCGGGGTATGGAGAATCTATCTCATGCCTGACTTAAGTGTAGAGTTCGCAGAGGATAAATTATGGTTAGAGTTCAAAAAGTTCGCAGACGAAAAGGGTCTGGAACATACAATTAAGATTCAAAGAAAGCATCCGAATTATGTGGTTGCTTGGGTTAAAGACAAGAAGGTGACTGGAGTATGAGTGGGATGGTTTATTGTAAGTGTTACACTACAATGTATTTACCTTATGGTGAAGATTGTAGATGGTGTATTAAACAGATGAAAGAAGAAGAAGCCGAAAGTGTTTATAACAAGCGGCAGTAGAAGTAGAAACAAGCGAGAGCAGAAGTAGAAACAAAGTAGAGGAGAGATGAAAATGGATAAAACAATAATAATAGGAACACAGAAAGGAAGTAGTGACACTGGTATTGACGTAGAGTATCAAGCAATGTCGGGACTAAGAACTATCAGGATACCAAACTCTTTGATTAGTCGAAGAGAAAGTTTGGGCGACGGTAGACTTACCCTAGCAGTGAACTTCGATGAGACAGAAGCAGGAAGAATGGCAGAAGCACATATTGGTTCTGGACCACATGCACCATTGCATGTAGACCAAGAGAGTATGATGATTGTAGAGGCAATGGAACACGGTGAACCGTTACCAGATGTCAGTGACGATGTTCCGGTATGGGACATTACTACAGACAAAGCCCCTTCAGTACAGATAGTAGGACAAGTGGGTACGCCGGTTAATACCGAAGCGGGTCCCTTCGACGCAGCACTGTTATCAGGTGGAAGAGAGAACAAGGTAGCCAACTGGGACTTTGACCCAGTGCTTAAGCCAGCCTTTGTTCTTCAGGACAATGATGACAATGGTAGTATGGGTGCTACAATCAGTAGAGTGAACAAGGGTGATGGAGAGCCAGCGGCCTTCCATATATTCAACCCAGACTACAAGGATGAGAACCGTCCAATGGGTGCTCACTTGAATACAGTGACTGACAGATTTTATGCTAAGCCATACCGTGAAGGCTTTGAACAGATAATGGAGTTGGCAACAGAGAACGGTTGGAACGCTCGACCAATAGCATTCAATGAAGGTGGCAGGGCTACTCTTTACTGTGATGTAACTGACTCAATTAACTGGGACGAAGCATTGACCAGTAGCGTAGGACAACGCTGGCAAGAACTTGGCTTATTCAAGCCCGGTGATTACCGTGTTGGTTTCAGTGTCAACGATAGTCTTGATGGTAGTAGTGCCTTCAAGGTTCAAGCAGTTGCAATGAGGCTACAGTGCACCAATGGTATGGTTCTTGGTAACAAGAGCACACTTATCAGTATGAAGCACACTGATAAACTGAAGACATATGACTTCAGTGCACTTGCTGATAAGATTAACAAGGTCATCCTAGCAGCACAAGAGGAACTTATGTTAGTAGAATCAATGAAGGGTATCGAAGTAGAGCGAGACTCCTTTGAGAAACTCATGACTCTGTGTGAAAAGAATGGTTTGATTACCAAGCCAAAGGTTACCCGTGATGATGCTGGACAAGTAACAGCACTCGGTGGGGCTCACATGTGGAGACTCATGGGTCAAGGATGGACTAACCCTTCAGAGCCTTGGGTTGCAGTCAGTAACGAAGACCGTGGTTCTCTTTACCACGTCTATAACATATTGACTGGTGCAGTAACACACAAGCCAGAGTATCAGGATGCTAGTGGTGCTAAACTCAAGGGTCGAGTATTAACAGTAGACGCAGTCACTGATAGACTTAGCACCATTCACAATGTGTTCGGTAAACTTGCTAGGAATGTAGACAGCGAAGATAGTATCAAGGGGCAATTGGATTCACTTCCAATGTTCTCTGAGATTATCTATTGAGCACAATAAGTTGGGGTGGGGCTTCGGCCCCATCTCAACTAATCGATTTGAGAGAGGGATAATGATGAAAGATATAAAGATAATAAGTTTGAAAGCAAAAGATAAAAACAAAGTAAAGTTGTTGGCCTACAACCGACCAGTAAACAGGTCACTTGTCAATAAACTAAAAGAAAGTATGAAGAAATATGGTATCCTGTCGACGGTTACTGTATATCAGAATGATGAAGAGACACTATTGGTAGATGGACAGCATAGGTGGACGGCTGCGTCAGAACTAGGGTTGGACATACCAGCCATTAGTATTGAGTGGGATGCCATGGATGCGATAGTAGAAATGAACACTATTCAAGTCAACTGGACTATGGATAACTTCGTGGACTTCTTTTCAGCGCATAAGAATCCTGAAATAAATAAAGCATATAGTGATTTGAAAAAGAAGAAAGGAGAAGTCGTTCCCGAACTCACTTACTCGTCTTTAGTTAAGATATACGGTAAGCCGTTTGGTGGAGCCTCGTTCAAAAAAGGACTATGGCGATTGACTAATAATGACAAAGGTGATTACTTGGTCGAATGTCTTAAGGATATTGTCAAGTATTTACCGTATGCCTACAGTGCGAGATTCATTCATGCTTATACTGATGTAGTGTATCATGAAACTTATGACCATGATAGGATGATGAAGAAGTTCAAAAGAGCACACGGTGTATCTTTAATTACTTCAAGTAACCCTAAGAATTACGGCATCATGCTCACCAAAGTATACAATTATGCTCAGAGTAAAAACTTAGTTATGTTCAAAGCAAGTTGGATTTGAGAGAGGGATAACAATGAAAGAACAATGGGAATTTGATGATAACAAAACATGCCAAGTATCAGGGACAGGGAAATACAGATTCAATCAGTATGGCACCGACGGTTTCGCATACAGACAATGGCGTTTCAAAACTAAAGATGCGGCTATGGACTATCTAGCAAGATGGACAAGTGTCCCAGTCTATAGAGTCAAGCCCGACCAACCACAGTATCAAGTGATGGTATGGGTTAGTGGCACCTTGGATGATAGACAAAGGAAGTTGAGAAGATGAACATATTTTTCGTAGAAGTATTACCAGACAAAGCAGCAAAGGCGTTGTGCGAAAAGCACTGCGTCAAGATGATTCTTGAGTCTTGCCAGATGATGGTATCAGGACTCAGGACTAACGGAGTATCAGTAGATTCTGACTGGAAGGTCACGCATGTCAATCACCCCATGACTAAGTGGGTGACTGAAAGCAAGGCTAACTTCCAATGGTTGGCGCTACATGCCAAAGCACTCTGCGAGGAATACACTTCTAGATACAACAAGCGACATGCTTGTGAAGATTTAGTAGACAGTATAATGCATGGTAGCATGGAAGGTTACCCGGACATTGGTTTCACTGATGTCCCTCTGTGTATGCCAGATGAATTCAAAACAGTAGAGTTCCGTAACCCTGTCCCTCGTGAGATAGAGGACATGGAATCCTATCAACCTGTAGAGTATCATGTGCTGGACAGAGTTCCAATTGCCAGAGCCGTTGGATTCTATAGAACGTATTATCACAGCAAGACATTCGCCAAGTGGGAGAAGGGAACACCTGCCCCTGACTGGTGGCTAGGCGTGGAGGTGACAGCATGACAATAGTAGAAGCGGGTGAAGAAATAAGATTCA